>Ga0255052_10003189_pt1 | contig 11516 bp, 10 predicted proteins | sample JV7_2_21_MG_FD_188632 | JGI IMG/M metagenome (GOLD analysis project Ga0255052, IMG submission 188632) | Seawater microbial communities from Jervis Inlet, British Columbia, Canada - JV7_2_21 | ecosystem: Environmental > Aquatic > Marine > Inlet | place: Canada: British Columbia | collected...
CTGCGTCCGTTCGCCGAACAGCAGCGCCGTTGATTTGATGCCGACCAGGATGTCGTCCTCGGTGTCCTGATGGGCGTAGATCGTATCATAGGCGATCACCCACGAAATCGATCCGGCATAGAGCACAAGCGCAGTGGCATCGATCCGGCCAAGGATCACCGCAAAGCCCATCAGCGCGCCCCACGAGAACGCCAGACCAAGAGCCACCTGCGGCCAGTAGGTGATGCGCTTCATGAAAGGATAGATCGCGACAATGGCCAGCGAGCCGATGCCGGTGAGGATCGCAAAGCCGTTGAACTGCAGCAGCACCGCGAGCCCGATCAGCGCCTGCAGGACGAGAAAGGCTGCCGCCTGCGTGACCGTGACCTGCCCCGCCGGTATCGGGCGCGACCGTGTGCGTTCGACCTGCGCGTCAAGCTTTCGATCGGTGATGTCGTTCCATGTGCATCCCGCACCGCGCATCACCACCGCGCCGATGAAGAACAGCACGATAACCAGAGGCAGATCGCGAACGTTATGTGCAATGCCCGCTGCCAGCGCAGCGGACCACCAGCACGGCAGCAACAACAGCCACCAGCCGATCGGCCGGTCGAACCGCGACAATCGCAGATAGGGCCGCATCCAGATCGGCGCGTGGGTATCGACCCAATTGGCAGTTGAGTCGGCGACGGGGGCTGCGGCGTTGCTCATCGCAACCTTTTCATTCGGAGCCAATCAGCGGGTCAGGACATTGCCGTTCAGCGTGTCGAAGGTGCTGCCGCCCCGCTTCAACGGCTTGGCCTCAGGCAACGATGCGGAGCCGAGCGCTTCGCTCAGACTGGGACCCGCCGGTGCAGCCTGAGCCTGCGACGCGGCCGCACACACTCGCTGCTGCAACTGGGAGGTATTGGCGTGCCCCTTTTTCATCTGGTCGCCGACGTCGGCGGGGATGCCGCACTTTTGCGCGTTGGCTTCGACGAACTTGATCATCTTCACTTCGGCCTGCGCGAAATTGCCGATCAGCTTGCAGGCTTCCTGCGGCGGCGCCTTGCGCTTGCCGGCGGCCTGAATCAGCTTGGCCTTGGCTTCCGCATCGGCACGCAGCGGCATGAAACCCTTTTGACATTCCTCGGCCCCCGGCGGCGGGCCAGCCTGCTGTTGTGGCGCGCCAAAGCCACCGCCACCAACCGGCGGAGCGCCGGTCGAGAAGGCGTTGGATGACGGCTGCTGCCTGACCGGCGCAGCGGTCGTGCCGTTGACGGGCGGAAACGGAGAGGAATTGGTGGCCGGCGCGGGCGCGGCCTGCCCCGGCAGCGGCGCCGGAAAAGCGCCCTGCGCGCGGACATCCGCGGCGTGCAAGACGAACGTGGCGGCAGCCAGCGATGCGATAAGACGGTAGGCGGTCACGGATTCTCCTCCGGCGGGTTCCAGTGTCCTAGTGTCCTGAATCCGAAGTTCGCCATATTTTGCAGCGCCTTCCATAGCGAACTTCGGATTCTAAAGGACACTAGCATTCATAAATCCCAGTGTGGTTCTGGTTCGCAAGTCCGCAAAAGAATGCGCCGCAAAAGTGATGCGGACTTGCGAACCACCACACTGGGTGACTTTTACGATTCTCGCCGCTGCTTAACAACCCGATGAATCCGGCAACAGCGCGGCAGTTCGCCACCTAATTGGCTGCCAATTTGCAATCATTGGGCTAGAAATCGGAAAATGAACGGATTGGTACCGATGCCCAAACTTGATTTTCGCAGCCCCCGGCTTTTCGTCGATACCCCACTCACAGCCGGGACAGGCATCGCACTCGACCGCGATCAGTCCAACTATCTCGGCAATGTGCTGCGCCTCGCCGCCGGCGACACCGTACTGGTGTTCAACGGACGCGACGGCGAATGGCTGGCCAATCTCGCGGGCCGCAAGCGGCCGGACCGCGCGGAAATCGTCAGTCAGACACGGCCGCAGGATAGCTTGCACGATCTGCATTACGTGTTTGCACCGCTCAAACACGCACGGCTCGACTACATGGCGCAAAAGGCCGTTGAAATGGGGGTGGCGGCGCTGCGCCCGGTGACCACGCGACATACCCAGGCGAGCCGCGTCAATGTCGAGCGCATGCGCGCCAATGTCATTGAAGCCGCGGAACAATGTGGCATCCTCAGCCTCGCCGAAGTTCACGACCCCGAACCACTTGAGCGCTATCTCGCCCAGCGCGATGGCCAGCGCCTGCTGGTGTTCTGCGACGAGAACGCCCCGATCTCCGATCCGATGGCCGCGTTTGCCGGCGCGGACGGCACCAAGGGCACGGACGTATTGATCGGGCCGGAGGGAGGATTTGCCGAGGAGGAACGCGCTCTGCTGCTGAAACAGCCGCATGTCGTGCGGCTGGCGCTCGGTCCGCGTATCCTGCGCGCGGATACGGCTGCAGTTGCGGCTCTCGCTGTGGTACAGACCGCGCTCGGCGATTGGGGACACCCTCATGCACGCTGAAGTTGCATTCCGGGCGAGCTCTCATTAAGCCCTTTTCCGGATCGTCGTCGAAACCACGTCATTCCCGTGTTAAGGGACTGCCGATTCAAGCCTTTTACATCCCGTTGGACACCGAAGAATGAGCCAGACCAGTGCCGCAACCGCGACCGGGTCCGCCACACAGGCGGAAGCCTTGCTGCAGACATTTGCGCGGGCTGGCTACACCCATGCGCGGCCGCCGATCCTTCAGCCGGCGGAACCGTTTCTCGATCTGTCCGGCGAGGACATCCGCAAGAGCCTCTACCTGACCACCGACGCAACCGGCGAGGAACTGTGCCTGAGGCCGGATCTCACCATTCCTGTGGCACGCGAATACCTCGCGTCACAGCGCGCCGGCGCGCCCGCCGGTTTCTACTATCTCGGGCCGGTGTTTCGCTATCGCGGCGGTGCCGCCAGCGAATTCAACCAGGCCGGCGTGGAATCCTTCGGCCGGCAGGATCGCGCGGCGGCCGATGCCGAAATGCTGGCGCTCGGCGTTGAGGCCGCAGCCGCGTTCGGCGTCGCGAGTGTCGATATCCGCACCGGCGACGTCGCGCTGTTCGCGGCGCTGATCGATGCGCTCGATCTCTATCCGGTGTGGAAGCGGCGGCTGATCAAGGATTTCAACCGAAAGATTTCGCTGGCGCAGGATCTTCAGCGCCTGACGCTGGAGACAGGCAAGACCCGCAATGAATATGAAGGCGTGCTGGCCGCGCTCGCAGGCTCGGACCGCAAGGCGGCGCTGGCGCTCGTCACCGATCTGATGTCAATCGCAGGCACCAGCAATGTCGGCGGGCGCACGGTGTCCGAAATCGCCGACCGTTTCCTCGAGCAATCAACACTCAAGGGCGGCGCATTGCCGCGCGACGCGCTGCAATTGATCGAACGCTTTCTCGCCATCGCCGGCGAACCGGACGATGCGGCAGGTCAACTGCGCACGCTCGCCTCGGACGCCAAGCTCGATCTCAATGCCGCCATCGATCAGTTCGAAAGCCGTACCGGTTTCATGGCTGCACGCGGCATCGACACCAAGACAATCCGCTTTTCCACCGCGTTCGGACGCGGCCTCGATTACTACACCGGTTTCGAATTCGAACTGCACGCCAAGGGCAACAGCACGGAACCGCTGGTTGGCGGCGGACGCTATGACGGATTGCTGACGCGGCTCGGTGCGCGCACACCCATTCCCGCAGTCGGTTTCTCGATCTGGATCGAAGCGCTTTCGCAAGGGAGCGCTGCATGAGCACGCCGTTCGTCGTCGCCGTTCCGTCCAAGGGACGGCTGCAGGAAAACGCTGAGGCCTTCTTCGCGCAGGCCAACCTGACGCTCGCCAAGCCCCGCGGTGCGCGCGAGTATCGCGGCACCATGCCCTGCCTCGACAATGTCGAGATCGCCTATCTCTCGGCCAGCGAAATCGCTGCCCAGCTTGCGCGCGGCGCGGTGCATCTCGGCATCACCGGCGAGGATCTGATCCGCGAGAACATTCACGACGCCGACAAGCGCGTCATGCTGATCGAAAGCCTCGGCTTTGGCAGCGCCAACGTCGTTGTCGCCGTGCCACAGGCGTGGATTGACGTGCGCACCATGGCGGACCTCGACGATGTCGCGACCTCGTTCCGCGCCCGGCACAACCATCGCATGCGGGTGGCGACCAAATACATCAACCTGACGCGCAATTTCTTCGGCAGCCACGGCGTCGTCGACTACCGCATCGTGGAAAGCGCCGGAGCCACCGAAGGCGCGCCTGCGGCGGGAACGGCCGAGCTGATCGTCGACATCACCACCACCGGCGCGACGCTTGCGGCCAACGGGCTGAAGGTGCTCGACGACGGCGTGATGCTGCGCAGCCACGCCAATCTGGTGGCCTCACGCGACGCCGACTGGTCGGACAGCGCACGGGAGACGGCGCGGATCATCCTCGATCACATCGCGGCCAGCGCCCGCGCCCGCAAATACAAGGAAGTCCGCACCCGCTTCGCGGCCTGCAATGCCGCGCTGCTCGCCGAAGCCCACAACCGGTTCGGCGTGGTGTCGCCGTTCGGCGGGCCGACCTCATCGGGCATGGTAACGCTGCACTGTCCGCCGGCGCAGCTTTACGCGCTGGGGAGTTTCCTGCGTGATCACGGCGCGGAGACGGTATCGGTCGCATCACTGGATTACGTGTTCGATCGCGACAATCCGCTTTTCGTCAAACTCCAGACTTTCCTTGGGCAATAGGATTTGCGCCGGTGGTTCGCGGCGGTGCAACCAGACGCCGCAGGCCATCGCACCCGTGGCGACAGCGCGCGGCGATTACCATATGATGGCTGTGAGCATGATACCGAAACATGAGAAGCGATTTTCGGATCGCATCATGCCCGGACGCAACGCGCTGGAAACCGATCGATGACGCCGAGTGCCGATATTTCGAACCTATCAGGCAGCAGCCGCGCTCCGGCAGCGCAAGGCCTTTCGAGTCATGGCCTTTCGGGTGAGGGCCTGTCGATCGTCGTGCCCGTTTACAACGAGGCGGCGGGGCTCGCGCTGCTGCACGAACGCCTGTGCGCGCTTGCCGGCACGCTTAGACAAACCTACGGCCTCGCCTGCGAAGTGGTCTATGTCGATGACGGCTCAAGCGATGCGACGCTGAGCATTGCACGCGGTCTGCCGCCGGCGGCGCTCGACGTGCAGGTGGTGTCGCTGTCGCGCAATTTCGGCAAGGAAGCGGCGTTGATGGCCGGGCTCGATCATGCCCGCCGCGGCGCCGTGCTGTTCATGGATGGCGACGGTCAGCATGCGCCCGAACTGGTGGAGCAGCTGGTCAAGCACTGGATCGTGGACGGCTACGATGTCGTCTATACCGCGAAGGCGCACCGCGACAACGAATCCGCGCTGCGGCGGCTCGCCGTGCGCACCTTCTACATGCTGATCAACTGGGGCGCGCGGCAGAAGATTCCGGAGGATGCCGGGGATTTCCGCCTGCTATCGCCACGCGCTGCGGCCGCCCTGCGGCAACTGCCGGAGCGCAACCGCTTCTTCAAGGGGCTCGCGACATGGATCGGCTTCAAGCAAATCCGTGTCGATTACGAACCGGAAGCCCGCGCACATGGCGTCACGACGTTCAGCCCGGGCCGCCTGCTTGGTCTGTCCATCGAAGGCCTGACTTCGTTCTCGGTGGCGCCGCTGCGTGTGGCGAGCCTGCTCGGGCTGCTGCTTGCTTTCGTCGCCTTCCTGTTCGGCCTGTCGATCCTGTGGGAGACCGTCGTCAGCGGCAAATCGGTTCCCGGTTATCCCTCGCTGGTGGTCGGCCTGATGACCATTGGAGGCGTGCAGTTGATCATGATCGGCGTGATGGGCGAATACATCGGCAAGATTCTATCCGAGATCAAGGCGCGGCCGATCTACTTCGTCGCGGAGCACAGCGTGAAGAACGCCGACACGTCGATCGCCGCCGACAAGACACCGCAGACCGCGGCTGAATGAACGTGGAGACGCCGCCGCGCCGCATCTGGCTGTGCGCCGACGACTACGGCATGAGCCCCGGCGTCAATCGCGCGATCCGCGAACTGATCGGCAAATCGAGACTCAATGCAACTTCGGTGATGGTGGTCGGCGCCGCCGTCGACCGCACCGAGATCGACGCATTGATGCAGGCCGTTGCTGCCAACCCAAACTGCGCCATCGGATTGCACGCAACTCTGACTGCGCCGTTTTCTCCGCTAACGATGCATTTCAAGCCGCTCGACGGCGGACAATTTTTGCCACTCGGAAGACTTTTGCGCGCAAGCCTGTTGCGGCGGCTCGATCCGGAAATCATCCAGGCCGAACTGCTGGCACAGATCGCCGCCTTCAGGAAGATGTTCGGGCGTGCGCCCGATTACATCGACGGCCATCAGCACGTGCAGTTGTTTCCGCAAATCCGAGATGCGTTTCTCTCCGCAGTGTGGGACGCCGCCCCCGGCGCGTGGGTGCGCCAGTGCGGCCGCAACCTCCCGCTGAAGCAGCGGATCGACAGCCCGAAGGCGCTGCTGCTCGATGTGCTGAGCGAGACGTTCCGCCAAAGGAGTGCCCGCAGCGGTATTGCGTTCAATCCCGGCTTCGCCGGCGCCTATGACATGGTGCGCGGCCGCGAATTTTCCGACGCGATGCAGGGCTTTCTCAATGGCCTGCCGGACGGCGGACTTGTGATGTGCCATCCCGGATTCGTCGACGAGACGCTGGTCAGCCTCGACAACGTGACTCATCAGCGCGAACGGGAGTTCGCGTTTCTGAGCAGCGACGACTTCCCGCGCCTGTTGACGACGAACAGCGTCACGCTCGATCGGGCCTGATGGCTCGATGCAGGCTCTGCGTCTGGACATGATCTTCCCGAAAGCCGGTTTCCACTTTTCGAGGATCACGCGATAAGTCTTTTTGTCGCACCGCGATAACCGGATTTCCTAAATTTAATCCGCGCCGGGACTTAACCCGACACAATGCGGCCTTACATCATGACGCGCATTCGCACGCCGGATGCTTCAGGAGGATGTTATGACGCCACAGGAACGCCAACTCGTTGACGATCTGTTCGACCGCCTAGCGAGGCTGGAGACGTCGCCACGCGAGCCGGATGCGGATGCCGCGATTGCACAAGGTTTGCGCCGCGCGCCCAACGCCGTCTATGCGCTCGTGCAAACCGTGCTGGTGCAGGACGAAGCATTGAAACGTGCCGATGCTCGCATTCAGGAACTTGAAGGCAGCGCGCAGCAGCAGCCTCCCGGCGGATTTCTCGATTCAATGCGCGATGCGATTCTCGGCCCCGGCCAGAATCGCGGCTCGGTGCCAAGCGTTCGCCCTGGCGACAGCGCGCAGCGCGGCCCGGTGTGGAACAGTGGTCAGGCATGGGGCCAGGCCGATGCGCGCATGGCCGGCGAGCCGCGCAACGCAGATCCCCGCATGAATGATCCAAGGCTTAATGATCCGAGTGCTGGAAATCCGGGCGGCGGATTGTTCGGCGGCGGCAATGCCGGTGGCGGCGGTTCGTTTCTCGGAACAGCCGCGGCAACGGCGGCCGGCGTGATCGGCGGCTCGATGCTGATGAACAGCATCCGCGGCATGATGGGCGGCGGCAGTCAGCAGCAAAGCCTTGGCAACACCGCCGAGTCCGGCGGCAGCAAGATGCCATGGGACAACAGCCAGTCCTCGGGCAATCTCGCGCGCGATGCCGGCGTCAATGACGTCGGCAAGAGCGGCAGCGGTGATAGCCAGCGCCAGAGCTCCTACGATCAGGCGCAGGCCGATGCCGATCAGGACCAGGATCAAGACCAGGATGACGGCGATTACGACGACTTCGATGATGGCGACAGTGATTACGCCTGATTGATTTCGCCATCGGGCAAACGAAAACGGCCGCTGGATTCAGCGGCCGTTTTTATGAAATCCGTTTTCTCAGATAACGATGACGCGCGTGCCGACATTCACCCGGCCGTACAGATCGATCACGTCCTCGTTGCGCATCCGGATGCAGCCCGACGACACGGCGGTGCCGATGGTCCAAGGTTCATTGGAGCCGTGAATGCGATACAGGGTCGAGCCGAGATACATCGCGCGGGCGCCCAGCGGATTTTCAGGCCCACCTTCCATGTGACGCGGCAGATCGGGACGGCGCCTGAGCATTTCCGGCGGCGGCGTCCATGCCGGCCATTCCTTCTTGGCGGAAATCGTCTTCACGCCCGACCATTCGAAGCCGGGTTTGCCAACGCCTATGCCGTAGCGCAGCGCCTTGCCGCCGCTCTGCACCAGATAGAGAAACCTGTTTGGCGTATCGACCACCAGTGTTCCCGGCGCATGCCTGCCGCCGTATTCAACGACCTGTTTTTCGAACTTCGGATCCATCCCCGGGCGGCCGGGCTCGATCCCGACGTCGCCCTGCCTCGTCTCGTAACGATACCGCGGATCCATCGACGGCATCTGCTCATATCGCTGTTCGTAGCGCGGCGCCCGATAGTTCGGATCGCCGGACTGACCGCCGCTGAAAAGGAACTCGATCAATCCGCCGCCCATATTGGACCGCTCCTGATAGGCAACTCGGATCGGCATCGGCGAAGCTGACGGCTGCGCGTAGATCACACGCGGCGCGGCTGGCGTGTCGTCATCGAATGCGAAAGCCTGCATTGAACTGGCGCCAAAACACACTGCGCCGGCCATGAGCGCGAGGGACATTCTTCTGGTCATCGACGTACTCTGCACTGTTTCGTCGTTGACGCGCGGACAGCGCGCCTGAACACGCTCCATTTAGATTTTAAATCGCGTCGGTTTGGTAAACGAAACCGGGTTTTGGATTCACCACGTCAACACGTGCGGGGTGTTCTTCGCGGTAGCGTTTATTTTCGATGAACTCAGCAGCTGCATGGTTAATCGTTGGTTTGCGCGGCGTTGCGCATTGTGACCGCTGCGTTCCCGCTCGAAACTTCGCGTTAAATGAGAGCAGGTTACAAACGGCTCCTCAAGAATGGGGAGACCAATGGCCGTCCAGCGTAAGCGATTTCGCATTGAAAGAATTCAGTCCGGCGATATGCCGATACTCGATAGCGCAGAGGGTGACGTCACCCCGCATCATCATCAGATTATGAGCGAGTTGCGCGCCATTCGCGCGCAGATGGCGTCTCACCATCAAGGCCCGGTCACCGAGCAGGACGAAAGCCCGTCGGCGCAGGAACTGACGGAAGCTCAACGGCTCCTTGGAAGCTATCGCGCGCAGATCGAGCAGTGCGAAAAGCTGAAGGTCGAGCTCGATTTGATCCACGACGCCATCAATCGCACCAAGCAGGAGATCGCCGTGCTGCACGGCAAGAGCTTCAGCGGCGACGAAATGGCGAAAGTCACCGGCGAACTGGGCGCGGTTGTCGGCGGAACCGAAGAAGCTACCCAGCAGATCCTCGAAGCCGCGGAAGCGATCGATCAGGCCGCGAGCGCGCTTGGCAAGGCGATGTCGCCGGACCAGCAGGCTCAGCTCAGTGAAGACATCCAGGATCGCGTCGTCAGCATTTTCGAGGCGTGCAACTTCCAGGACCTCACCGGCCAGCGCATCAACAAGGTGATGACGACGATGAAGTTCATCGAGCATCACATCAACGTCATGATGGAAATCTGGGGCGGCGTCGATGCGATCAAGCAGCACGCGCCCGCCATCGTCGATTCCCGTGTCGGCGATGCCCGTCTGCTGAACGGCCCGAAGGGCGTGGACGAGGAAGGCCACGTCTCGCAGGACGATATCGACGCACTGTTCGACTAACTGATGCAAACCCGGAGCACCGCTCCGGGTTTTCCGGCCTTACGTGGGTCGCCGAAGCACCGCGAAACACGCCAGCGCCAGCAGGATGCCTGCAATCGAGACTTCAAGCGCACCCTGATCGGACCAGCGGTCGATCACGTATGCCAGCGCGAAGGGCGCCAGCGCCTGGAGAATTTGCGCCGGCCGGGAGATTCGCCCCACCACACGCCCATATCCAACGGCCCCGAACATCGCCAGCGGCAAAGCACCGCGAGCAATCGTCACCACGCCGTTGGCCGCGCCATACATCAGGGCGAACAGGGCCGCGATCCCGGTGGAGAACCCTGCCGCTGCCAGCAGAATGAAGGCGCAGGCCATCAGCGCCATCGAGACGCGCGCCACCCAGAGCGGATGCAATCGCCCGCCGGTCATGAAATCGGCAAACCGCGTCAGAACCTGAGCAGGCCCGAACAGCGCTCCAATGAGCACAGCAGTCCCGGCATCGAGACCGCCGCGTTGCAGGATTGCAAGCAGATGCGTGGACGTGCCGGACAGCACGAAGGCGTGGGCTGCAAATCCCGTGGCCATCAGAATGAACGGCAGGCCGTTCGGCGGAATGATTTTGGCCGGGGCGGGTATCGGAGCGCCCGCGACCGGCGGTGCCGGCACATGCACCGCGTGGCGCGGCAGGGCGAATGCGTGGAGAGGCGCGACGATGAAAACAAGTACGCCCGCGAAAACGAAATAGGCGCTGCGCCATCCGCCGTGTTCAATCAATAAATGGGTCACGGGCCATGCCACGGTGGAGGCGAGACCGCCGGCAAACGTCACCAGCGTGATCGGCCGCCGCGACGCTATTCCGAAGATGCGGGTCAGGGTGGTGAATGCCGGATCATAGAGGATCGACGCCATCGCGACGCCGAGCAGCATCCAGCCGAGAATATAAAGCCAGTATTGATCCGCCAGCGGTAGGATCAACAGGCCCAGCGCGCCGATCAGCGCGCCGAAGGCCATCACCAGATTCCCGCCGTGGCGATCGATCAATCCGCAAGCCAACGGGGCACACACACCCGAGACACCAAGCGCGATGGACAACCCGGCCAGTGCCTGCGCCAGCGACCAGCCATGATCGGCGGCGATATGCGTCATGGTGAGCGCGGGCGGATAAAACAGAACGCCCCAGCCCAGCACCTGTGTGACGGAAAGAACAACGACCGCGCGGCTCGGGCCGGAGCTTAATACCTGCAGCCCGGCCATTGCGCTTGCATTTCCCCGACGTTCAAAATCATCCGTCCGCCGGGTTCAGGTCCGGCGCCTCAGGCGCGCGGCGCGCAGCGAACGTACACCATGGTGCCATAGCGGCTGGAGGCATCCTTGTCGATAAACCGCGTCATCAACACCCGTCCGTCGAACGAGACGATCTCACGATCCTTCTCTCCGCCGACCGGACCAGCCGGGCCGATATAGTTCTTGCCGCTCTGGCTGCCCTTCAGGCGCAGTTCCTGCGGCGTGGCTTCATCAGGCAGATGCATGATGACGCCGCCGCTGGCGCCCTGACCAATCACGTAGGGATTTTTGCACTGGCCACGCGCCGCAGCTTCGGTACGGGCCCGATCTTCCGGTTTGTGGAACGAGGCGAGCCCCCAGCGACCGACGACTTCATCGGCCCTGATAGTTGCGGGGACTTCAGGAGCCATCGCCGGTTCCTGCACGGTCGCCTGGCCGCCGCCGAAGCCGCCGAAACCGCCCCCACCACAGGCTCCCAGAAAACCCGCCAGGAGCGATACGGCTGCTAGCGTGA
>Ga0255052_10003190_pt1 | contig 11514 bp, 10 predicted proteins | sample JV7_2_21_MG_FD_188632 | JGI IMG/M metagenome (GOLD analysis project Ga0255052, IMG submission 188632) | Seawater microbial communities from Jervis Inlet, British Columbia, Canada - JV7_2_21 | ecosystem: Environmental > Aquatic > Marine > Inlet | place: Canada: British Columbia | collected...
CGTTACGCCACTCGCGCTGATATAGCGGATTTGCCCGATCGTTGCCGTCATCAGTTCGCGGCCGGTGGTCACGTCCAGAATTCTCGACGTCGCGCCGATGCTCACCTGGTCTGTATCCGCGATGCGGTCAACGCCAAGAAAGCGGTTTTTGCGAAACAGTGATACGAGGTTCAGGGTTGGCGTAATAGTGTCGAAGACCGGCAGCCCTGACTGATCCTCGAATGGTATGTGCACATACAGCAGTCGTGGTTCGATGGTTTGCAGGCGCTGCGAACCGTTGCTGCGCATCAGGCGCTCGAGCACGAGGCCCATGTCGACACTGGCGATCGGCAAAAGCCGATCGGGATTGTCTGGCTGGCCGGCGAGCGTGTTGCTGAGCTTGTAACTCGTATAGTCGACGGCAACAGCCGGTGTTATGAACCAACCCGGCCTGGCGATGGACAGTTGCGCCTCTGGCGCCACGTTCATTCGCCAGCCCGTTACGCCAACACTACGATCGAAATTCACGAGTTCGGCATCCAGTCGATAGTCGAGACCCAGCCAGCGATCCGGCCAGAAGCCCGACGCGAGCAACTGTGGCAAGCGCTGGTACGGTTCGTCATCGGGCAGAATGGCGTCGTCGATCGTCTGGAAATCCTGCACCTGGCCAAATAACGACACATTATCCGTGTGATAGTCGAAACGCAGCGCACGATTCAGATGCGTGGTCGTAGAGGTGCTGAGACTGCCGCCCAGGTCCTCGAAGTACTGGTTGTCGGAAACTTCGCCAAACTCCAGTTCGTTGCGCCAGTGGTTGCGAAACAGGCTGCGATGATCGATGCCGATATAGGATCTCGAGTCGTTGATGAGACTATCGTCGTTGAGGTACTGGGCATTGATCGTGCCGCTGTGTACCTCGGTGAGGTAGCGGAACTGTGTTTGTAACTGCAGTCCGCGATCGGTCAGTAGTCGCGGAGTGATCGTCGCATCATAGTTGGGTGCAATATTCCAGTACCATGGCACTCGAATCTCGGTGCCGCTGCGACTCGTGCCGCCGATCTCGGGCGTCAGGATGCCGGACTTGCGAGCGTCACTAATCGGAAACGAAAGGTACGGTGCATACAGTATCGGGATTCCCTGGAAACGCAGCTTCATGCCGCGTGCCGTGCCGATTCCGGTACGCGTGTCGAGGTCGATGTCCGCGGCCTCGACCAGCCAGTCGTTTGAACCGGGCGGGCAGGTCGTGTAACTGACCTCGTCGAGTTGCAGCAGACCGTCCTGGTCGATCTGCAGGCGCTGCGCCGCACCACGCGCATTGTTGCCGAGTGAGAATTCGGCGCCCGAAAAACCGATGCGTCCTGAGTCGTACACGAACTCGGCACTGTCACTGAGGATCTGCGTGCCCGGGTCCTCGTAGCGCACGTTGCCATTGAGATACATCGCGCGCGTCTCTGGATCGTAGTGCGCGCTATCGGCACCGGCGACCTTGTCCGCCCGTCGCAGCACGATGCCTTCTGTCAGGGATGCTGTCGGCTTGTCTCCGAGCTGAGCCTGCACCCGGCCTGCCTCCAGCTGAATGGTGTCCGGGTTATCCAGGAGCGGGGCCGCCGGCGCATCGGCGGCCAGCTGTGTCGACAGCGCATTCGCGCAGGCGAGCGGTTCGGCGGCCTGTGCTGCAGGTAAGCCGAACAGGCAGATCGCTGTGATCAGTCGTTTCGAGGACAAGTTTGCTGCCGGGCTGAGTGCTTGGGGGTGGCTGGTGACAACGGGATGTTATCAAGCATTCTTATTTGTTACCTTGTTTGCAACCTTCGCATAATTTTTCAGGCGCTTCAACGCGTTACGGAGACCACTGATCAACGCTTCCAATGCCGTGACGGACCCGCGTCTCGCCGAGCTGCAACGCTGGGCCGAGGGCATTGATGCCATCTCCGGCGCCGACCTGACGCCGGCCTCGGGCGATGCGAGCTTCCGGCGTTACTTTCGATTACGAAAGGGCACAGAAAGTTTCATCGTGATGGACGCGCCGCCCGGGAAAGAGGACTGCCTGCCGTTCATCCGTGTCGCCGGTTATCTCGAAGCGATGCAGCTCAACGCTCCCCGTATCATGGAAGCCGACCTCGATAAGGGTTTCCTGTTGCTGACAGATCTCGGCAGCACCCAGTACCTCGACAGGCTCGATGAAGACCGTTCCAGTGCCGGTGAGCTGTATGACGATGCGTTGGCGGCGTTGGCGGTAATGCAGTCGCGCGGTGGCGCTTTCCAGTCGCACTTGCCACCGTACGACGATGCGCTGCTGAGGATCGAGTTGTCGCTGTTCCACGATTGCTTATGCGGTACGCATCTGCAAATCGAGTTCAACGACGATGACGAGACTGAGTGGCAATCGCTTTGCGATCTGCTCGTGAGCAATGCGCTCGATCAACCGCAAGTCTTCGTGCATCGTGACTATCATTCACGAAACCTGATGGCGACGTCTGACAATAACCCGGGGATCCTGGATTTCCAGGATGCCGTCGAGGGGCCGCTAACTTACGATCTCGTGTCCTTGTTGAAGGACTGTTATATCCAGTGGCCGCCAGAGCAGGTGCGTCAGCGGGTCAGCGATTACCACTCGCAGCTCGACGCGTCGCTCCTTGGCAGCATTGATCAGGCGGGCTTCCTGCGTTACTTCGAATTGATGGGCGTGCAACGCCATATCAAGGCAGCGGGAATCTTCGCGAGACTGAACCACCGTGACGGCAAGCCTGGCTACATGCGGGATGTACCACGCACACTTTCCTATATCGTCGAGTTATTGCCGCGCTACGACGAACTCGGATTCCTTGTCGAGCTGATCAACAGGCGCTGCCTGCCTGCGTTGGAGGCGCAGACGTGATCGCGATGATCCTCGCCGCCGGCCGCGGCGAGCGGCTGCGGCCAATAACCGAAGAGATTCCGAAGGCACTTGTAGAAGTGCAGGGCAGAACGCTTCTGGAGCGGCACCTCGATAACCTTAAAGCAGCCGGCATCGAGACCGTTGTCATCAATCTCGGCTGGTTGGGCGAACGAATCGCGAAACTCGTCGGCTCGGGCCAGTCTTACGGACTCAATGTCGCATACAGCCCCGAAGGTAACGATATTCTCGAGACCGGTGGCGGTATCCATCGGGCGTTACCGCTGCTCGGCAAAGATCCCTTTCTTGTCGTTAACGCGGATATCTTCACCGATATGCCGTTGCCGCCCGCCGAATTGGGCAAAAATGACGCCGGTCATCTTGTGCTCGTGCCGACGCCGGCACATAAAGAGCGAGGTGACTTCGAACTTGAGGACGGACGTGTCGTCGATAGCGACAATCCGGCGCTGACATTCTCGGGCGTAGCCGTTTACCGGCCGGAATTTTTTGCCAGCTGCGAAGCGGGTCGCTTTCCGCTGGCGCCGATGTTGAAAGCAGCCGCCCGGGCCGGGCAACTCGGCGGTAGCCTGTACGAAGGCTTATGGGAGGACGTCGGCACGCCCGAACGGCTCGCCGAACTCAATCGCTGCTGAACGCCGGCAGCTCTGTCGCTTCATTGACAATGTCGGCGTCCGCCATGCGCAGGTTCGTCAGGAAGTGCGGCAGGAATTTGTCTCGTACGATGCCGAGATCCGCATCGCCGCCGAGAGTCGCAAGGTCGGTCATTTCGAGGCCGGCGTAGCCGCAGGGATTGATGCGCAGGAATGGCCCGAGGTCGACGGCTACGTTCAGTGCCATGCCGTGGTAGCTGGCGCCACGCCGAATACGCAGGCCAACGCTCGCGAATTTCGTCTGTCCGACATAGACGCCCGGCGCTTCCGGGCGTGCTGCTGCATCGATGTCGTACTCCGCTGCCAGATCCACGACGCTCTTTTCGAGGGCTGTTACGAGATCGCGCACGCCCAGACCTGCGCGTTTCAGGTCGATGAGCGGGTAGATCATCAGCATGCCCGGACCGTGATACGTCACCTGGCCACCGCGGTCGATCTGCACGACAGGAATGTCGCCCGTCTCCAGCAGGTGCTCCGGGCTCGCGTTGAGGCCGAGAGTGAATACCGGCGGATGCTCGGTAAACCAGATTTCGTCAGGCGTGCCGGGACCGCGCGTATCCGTGAAGCGCTGCATCGTGTGCCATAGCGGTTCGTATTCCTGCAGGCCGAGATCGCGCACCGTGATCCTGCGAGACAGCTTGCCGGCAGGCTCGCTCACAGCGCCATCAGCACATCGTCATGTGCACTGACATCGCGGTAAATGTCATCGAGTTGTTCCTGGCTTTCGGCCGATACGGTGATCGTCACCGATACGAATCGGCCGTTCCGGCTCAGGGAATTCTGAATGGCCGCGTCGTCGAGCGGACCGGTGTGCTTCTCGACGAGTTCCCGGACGGTTTGTCGAAACGCCGGCGTGTCGCGCCCCATCATCTTGATGGGAAACGAACACGGGAACTCCAGTAGCGTCTCGTCGTTCATTGCGCCTATTCGAACCAGAGTTTCATGCCATCCACTGTGCGTTGCCAGAATGAGCCGCTCGGATTGTCTTCGAGCGCCCGCAACTGTTCGTGAACCAGGTCTTTGTCGTCCAGACTGACCTTGATTTCGGCAAGTGCTTGCCCGGTGGTGACCGGCGCCATCAGAACGGCCGGCATGTTATGTACGGACTCCAGCGAATCGTAGCGGCCTCGCGGCACCGTGACGTAAAGATCTTCCATCACGCCGAGTGCCGAGAACTCATTTGCCGATTTCCAGATCCGCGCGCTCGTGACTTCCTCGCCGGCTTTGTAGAGCAGATGTGTCTCGAAGAAACGAAAACCATAGTTGATCAGCGCCTGGCTACCATCGATTCGCGATTTGTCACTCGCGGTACCGAGCACGGCAAGGACTACCCGCATGCCATCGCGCTCGGCAGACGAGACGAGGCAGTAACCCGCTGCCTCGGTATGACCGGTCTTGAGCCCGTCGACCGAGTCATCGCGCCACAGCAACCTGTTGCGGTTCGGTTGCTTGATATCGCCCCACTCAAACTCCTTCACCGAGTGCCAGGCGTAGTAGTCGGGGAATTCCCGGATCATGGCCCTTGTCAGCGTCGTGAGGTCACGCGCCGTCGAGTAGTGGTCATCGTCGGGCCAGCCGGTGGCATTCACGAAGTGGGTTGAGTGCATGCCGAGCGCCTGCGCGTACTGGTTCATCATTTCCGCAAAAACGGACTCGGAACCTGCCACATACTCGGCCAGCGCAACACTCGCGTCATTGCCTGACTGCACGATGACGCCGAGCAACAGGTCCTGCAATCGCACGCGCTTGCCGACCTCGACGAACATCCGCGAACCCTGCATGCGCCAGGCTTTCTCGCTGATCGGGACCTCGTCTTCGAGCGTGACCTGGCCTTCCTTCAGGGCGGTAAAGACCACATACGATGTCATGATCTTGGTCAGGCTCGCCGGCGGAACCGGGTTATCCGGCTTCAGCGATGCGAGTTCGTGACCGGACTGCGCGTCGATCATCAGGTAACTCGTAGCGCCGACAATCGGCGGCGCGGGCACCGGCGGGGTCTGCGCGGATGCGGCCGTTGCCACCAGAACAAAAAACAATGCAAGGACGAGACGCTTCATACGATCACAGCAAGGAATCACAAGGGGGCGCCATTTTAACCACAATTCGACTGACACTATAGGGCATCAGAAAATCCATGCCAGAGCGACTCCGATGCGAGTCGCAGCGTCGCCGGGCAGGCGGACTTCGCTGTCATCGAGCAACGTCAATTCGTAGTGTCTGTCGAATTCCCGGCCGACGCTGGCTGACAACATGAGGTGTTCATGTGCCCGCCAATTGAATGCCCACTCCAGTAGGTATGCCTCATACAGCAGTTGCGAGTCTTTCTGCAGGCTCTTGTCCTTGACGTACCATTCGTTGCCGTTCGGCTCGATTCGCAGCACCGAAGTCAGGGACTTTGACGCCTGGAAGGTTAGCTGCGACCGGGGGAAACCGAATTCAAGGCTCCAGCTTGGATGGAGTTGCCAGCTGGCACTGACCGCAGGATAGATCTGGTAGTCGCCGAAGCGGTGATCGCCACAGATTCCGTAACTCAATGTCCAGCGTTCGTGCAGCTGTCTTTCCCAGATCAGGGCCGCCAGCAACTGCAACGCATCAGCCGAGTATTCATCCGGATCTTTTACGACATTAGAAGAGCCCGATAGCGTTGGCGCGATGCTGAACCGAAAGGTCTTGTTGTCGGATTTGCTGAACCTGTGTATGGGAAAGAAGAAAGTGTGCAGGTAGCCGTTCGTTTGCAGATCGAGTCCATCGATATTCAGAATTGTTGTGCGATGCCCGATCCCGAACGCCCATTTGCTATTTGTGTTGTAGAGAAAATCAGTGCTGAAGTTCTCGAGATTGCTTGTACCGCTGGTTGTCCCGAGGGGAGATTCTTCGTGGACGTAATAGGCGATCGAGAGGTGAGATTCGGGTTTCAGCGCCTGGCAGATTTCCGCGCTGGTGGATGCATTCGATACGCAGGGTAGAAAAAGGCCAACACTGATCAGGCAAATGCGAACCAGTGGTGCGCTTATCGTGCTCGTTACCAATTTCACCGTATTTTAGAGAGTGACGAGATAAGGATCCGAGATTCCGAGCGTCTCGAGCCTGGTCACCAACGCGTCATAGTCATCGACACCGGAAATCGGCCCGACGCGCACCCGGTACAGGGGAGGGCTGGCTGCCTCGTCGGCGAAGACGAAGACATCGCCGATGCCGCCCGAGATCAGGGCTGACTGGCGGCGCTCCGCGTTTGCGCGGTCACCGAATGCCCCGACCTGCACGTAGATCTCGTTCAGTTTTTGGCTCTTCTGCTCGGGCACCGGAGCGGGAGTGGTTGCCGGCGCCGGCGGCTCCACCGGCTCCACATTACGCACCGGCCTGTCGCCGGGTGGGTTGTCGAAGGTGATCGCGGTCACTTCGACGAGGCTCGTGCCGTCACGGACCATGTCGAGCTTCAGGGCAGCGGCGTAAGACAGGTCAATGACACGGTTGTGGACGAACGGTCCGCGATCGTTAACGCGTACGACAACAATCCTGTTGTTGCGCAGGTTGCGGACCTGCACGTAGGTTGGCAGCGGCAGGGTCTTGTGAGCAGCGGTCATGGCGTACATGTTGTAGGGCTCGCGGTTCGACGTCAGGCGGCCGTGGAACTTCTTGCCATACCACGATGCGACACCGCGTTCCTTGTACCCGGAGCCGCTCGGCATGACCGTGTAGCTCTTGCCCAGCACTTCATAGTTGGGCCCGTTGCCGTAGCGGCTCTTCGGTTCGGGCCGCGGTACCGCATCACCCGGCAGGTCGGGAATCGAGACGCTGCCGGACGGTGCGCTGTCGCGGACCGCACGGCCGCCGCAACTTGCGAGAACCACGTAAAGAAAAATCAGCAGGCCGAGCGGTGCGCGCCTAAGAAGCATTGCCACTGATCTCGAGTGCGATTTCCTGGCCGAGTTGGTGCACGGCGAGTGCGTACATTACGCTGCGGTTGTAGCGCGTGATGACGAAGAAGTTGTGGAAGCCCACCCAATACTCAGCGCCGTCATCGCCTTCGTACGTCAATAGCTCGCTCTTACTGTCGCCGGGCAGTGCCGTAACGAACATAACGCCCTGGCGACTGAGAGACGCAATCGTCTCGCTCGCCTTGAGTGTATTTTGGGGTTCGGGTGTCGGCCCCTGCCATGCGCCGCCCAGCGAGGCTTGCGCTGTGACTTCTTCTCCAGGCCTCCAGCCGTGCTTAAGGAAATAGTTCGCGATGCTGCCCGCGACGTCGGTCCAGTCCCCCCAGATATCACGTTTGCCGTCACCCGTGGAATCGACGGCGTAGGCGCGGTAGCTCGACGGCATGAATTGCGGCCGTCCCATGGCGCCGGCATAGGAACCCGTGGCGTCGGTGGCGTGCATTCCTTCCTCGCGAACCAGCAACAGGTACTCCTCGAGCTCGCGGCGGAAGAATTTCGAGCGCGGCGGGTAGGAGAAGGCCAGGGTTGCGAGCGCATCGAGGACGCGGAAACTCCCCGTGATGCGGCCGTAGTAGGTCTCGACGCCGATGATGCCGACGAGAATCTCGACGGGCACGCCCGTGTCGCTGCTGATGGATTCCAGCGTGTTCTTGTTTTCTACCCAGAACGCGGCGCCGGCATTGATTCGCTCGCGGGTCAGAAAATGCTTTCGATACTCCGCCCAACTCTTCGTCTTTTCGGCAGGCTTCGCGATCGCATCGAGGATGGACTGCTTGACCTCTGCTTCGCCGAGAACATCGCGCAGCTCCTCGCGATCGAAGTCATGTTCTTCGACCATCGAATTGATGAACGACGCGACCTCGGGCTGATCCAGATCGATAGCCAGTGCAGGAGCAAAGGAAAGCAGGAGGAGAGCGGCGCCGGTAAACAGTCGTCTATTCATTAGTGCGGCAATAGTTTCCGGTGCGAGTGAATCGACATCAGAATACCGAAACCGGCCATCAGCGTCACCATCGAGGTGCCACCGAAAGAAACGAGCGGTAAGGGTACGCCGACGACCGGGATGAGCCCCGTAACCATCGCCGTGTTGACAAAGACGTAGACGAAGAAGGTCAGGCTGATCGAACCTGCAAGCAGCCTGGAGTAGGTATCGGGCGCCTGGACCGCGATATAGAGGCCTCTGCCCACTACAAACATGTACAGAACGATAAGCGACAACACGCCGAGGAGACCGAGTTCCTCGCCCATAACGGCAAAGATGAAGTCCGTATCGCGCTCCGGCAGAAATTCGAGCTGTGCCTGCGAGCCGTTCGTCCAGCCCTTGCCGAATAGCCCGCCCGAGCCGATCGCGATCTTCGACTGGATGATGTTGTAGCCGGCGCCGAGCGGATCGCTGTCAGGATCGAGCAGCGTCAGCACACGTTGTTTCTGGTAGTCCTGCATGAACTGCCAGAGCCCATACGCACCGGGTACCGACAGAGCTGCCAGGGCGATCATGAGCCGGATCGACAGACCGGCAAGCACGATTACGATTATGCCGGACGCGGCTATTAGCAGCGCCGTGCCGAGATCGGGCTGGCGCGCAATCAGCACGGTCGGCACCACGATGATGACCGCGATAATCAGAATCTGGTTGAAGCGCGGCGGAATCTGGCGGTCGTGCAGATACCAGGCGGCCATCATGGGTACTGCGAGCTTCATGATCTCCGACGGCTGAAAGCGGATGCCGAGATCGAGCCAGCGCCGTGCGCCCTGACCGACCTCGCCGGTCAGCAATACGAGCCCCAGCAATACCAGTCCACCGAAATATGCCCAAGGCGTCCAGCGGCGCAAGAAGCCCGGCGGAATCTGGGCGACGATGATCATCGCAACCAGTGCCACACCGAGACGTACGAGCTGATTCATCCACAGCCGCATGCTCTCGCCAACGGCGCTGTACAAAACGACGAGCCCCAGCGCCGAGATCAGCAACAGGCCACCGAGTAACGGCCCGTCGATGTGCAGCCGCCGCATGGCACGCCCGAAGTCGCCGAGCGGTGCGGCCTTGCCGGTTATGAGGCGTTGCGTGTCACTCAGCCGCATCGTCATACCCGAGGTATCTGTCCATAATCACCTTTGCGATCGGCGCGGCGACGCCGCTGCCGCTGCTGCCGTTCTCGACAATAACGGCAACCGCGATCCGCGGATTTTCGACGGGCGCAAAGGCGATGAACAACGCGTGGTCCTTCAGCCGCTCCTCGACTTCTTCCTCGTCGTATTCTTCGTCCTGCCCGACCGAAAATACCTGTGCTGTGCCGCTCTTGCCGGCCATTCGGTATGGCGCACCGGTGCCGACGGCGCGCGCCGTACCACGCGCACCTTGCATGACCTTGTTCATCGAGTTGATGACGTCGTCCCAGAATGACACGTTATCGAGTTCGACGTCGTCGAGCCGGACGCGCGGCGTCAGGGTGCGCTCCCCGCTCAGGGGGTCTTCCCAGGCCGCTACGATTCGGGGCTGATAACGAATGCCGCGTGTCGCCAGAGCGGCGGTCGCCGTCGCCAGTTGTAACGGTGTTGCCAGCATGTACCCTTGCCCGATCGAGGCGATGACTGTCTCGCCCAGGTACCAGCGCTGGTCCGACCGATTACTAAACGCGTTGCGCTTCCATTCCGTGCTGGGCACCAGGCCGGGCCTCTCGCCGGTAACGTCGATGCCGGTCTCGCTCCCCAGGCCGAAGCGGTCCAGGTAGTCGTGCATGCGATCGATGCCGATGTCGTTGCTGATTTCGTAGAAATACACATCGCAGGACTGCTCGAGCGCATCGTGAATGTTGACTTCGCCATGGCCCTCGGGCTTCCAGTCGCGATAGCGATGAGTCGTATTCGGCAACATGAAAAAGCCGTGACACACGGTCTTGCGCTCGAGATTGGTGGCGCCGGTATCGAGTGCGGCGAGCGCCAGCATCGGCTTGATCGTCGAGCCCGGTGGGTACGCGCCGCGCACGGCGCGATTGAACAGCGGCTGGTCCGAATCCTGCTGCAGCGCCGAGTACTGCGACGTGCTCATGCCGACGGCGAACAGGTTGGGGTCGAAAGCTGGCGCGCTCACGAGCGCCAGGACTTCGCCGCTCCAGGGGTCCAAAGCGACGACGGCACCACGCCGGTCGGCGAGCAGTTCGGTCGCGAGCTTCTGCAATTCGAGATCGATGCTGAGGAAGAGATTGGCGCCCGGTGTCGGACGTGCATCAGCGGGCAGGGTTTCCTGCAAGTCACGCGACTCAGCCTGCACATGCCTGCCACGAGCGTTCGTGACGATATGGCGGTAGCCCGAATCGCCATGCAGCCGTGACTCGTAGCTGCTCTCAACGCCGGTCTTGCCGGCTTGCGTGGTGCCGGCGTAGCGCGACAAGTCGACTTTTTCGAGATCGCTGGTCGACATTGCCGCGACGTAGCCGACGATATGTGCGATTGCCTCGCCGTCGGGATAGTGGCGCACGAGCCGGGGTCGAAAGTCGACGCCGGGAAATCGCGGCCGCTGGATGGCGAAGAGTGCGATCTGCTCGTCGCTGAGGCGCAGGTTCAGGGTCACCGGCTTGAAATGCAGGCCGCTGCGACTGAGTTCGAGAAAGCGCGGTATGTCCGCGGCCTCGATCAGGTTCTTGCGGGCGAGCCGGTTCAGTGTGTCGTCGAGATCGTCGACCTGCTCCGGGATCAGTTCCAGCTGATAGGCGGGCAGGTTTTCCGCGAGAATTCGTCCCTGGCGGTCGAACACCAGCCCCCGGATTGGCGGCACTGCCTCGATCCGGATGCGGTTGCCCTGCGATCGTTCGGCGAAGTGCTCGTAGTCGAAGACCTGCAGTTGCACGAGGCGAGCGATGACGAGCCCCAGCAACACAATTGCGACGACGCTGGTGAGGATGACGCGAGCGATGAAAAGCCGGCGCTCGGAATGGTGATCCTTGATGGGCGAGAGCAGATCCATCGGCCCTAACCTCCCGTCTGTACCCGGTAGCGCATCCCCGACAGGAACATCGTCATTATCGGCCAGATGAAAGTTCCGGTGACGACC
>Ga0255052_10003191_pt1 | contig 11513 bp, 8 predicted proteins | sample JV7_2_21_MG_FD_188632 | JGI IMG/M metagenome (GOLD analysis project Ga0255052, IMG submission 188632) | Seawater microbial communities from Jervis Inlet, British Columbia, Canada - JV7_2_21 | ecosystem: Environmental > Aquatic > Marine > Inlet | place: Canada: British Columbia | collected...
GTCGTTAGCCCCCCAATTATGGGATTTAAAAGCCTATAGGCATCGTCTTACTGCTTTTCACCCTCCAAGCAATCAATAAAAGATTTCGCTACTATTACCGTTCGTATATCCAAGGCAACAAAGGGAGATAGCCGTATCTTCGATAATGCCTTGGGTGATGCCGAGGTCTTTGATAATGCTTTGGGGGATAGCCGTATCTTCGATAATGCCTTCTATAATGTTTTGGCTGATGCCGCGGCCTTCTATAATGTCTTCGATAATGCCTTGGCTGATGTTGAGGGTTTGAATAATGCTGACCATATCTTGAATCATGATTACGGGGGTCTCTCGCCCACACTGGTTGACTAAACAACGAAATCAAGAGAACGCTGATCACTGTAGCTATGTATAAATTTTGTCGTTTCATGATAAAACCTCCTTTTGTAGGCTTTTTAAGTGTTAAGACGAAAGCAGAGGGTTTTTTGTTTACAAATTTTTGGAAAGTGGGTGAACAACAGGCGATTTGCCGAATTATCATGGATAACATCTTTACCAAGAACCAGAGTTTGGGATAATAATTTTTAAATTCACAATAAAGCGCTGTCAGGCCAGGATTATTCGGAATTTGCACATCAGGTGTATGGAAATAAAATAGAGATAGTCGATGCCATATTGGTCAAAACCCACATTTTTCGGAACCGTAATTTGACATCAATCACCAAACTCCGATAAGGTGCATGTATCGGTTTGATATTTCCAATAATTTTATAGAATTCGATAACTTACATAGTCATTATACCGCAACTTGATATTATCTTATTTTAGGCCGTCCATTACATCCCTTACAATATCTTTTGAATAATAGCTTATAAAACTATCCACTATTCATAAAAAATAGAATCTATAAAACGTGAAATTATATTGACAATTGCTGCCACATTGTGGCAATTGATTTAAATATTCCTTTCCTCTCAGGAAGATCCCGGTTAACAGCATAAGAAAGGAGGTTTTCATGCCTGGTTACGTTGTTGTAAATTTTAATATTAATGATTTTGAAGCATTTCAGAAATATCCACCTGCAGTCGGCCCAACCATCGCCCAGTATGGCGGCAAAATTTTAGTCGCAGACCGCGAGGTTAAAGCCGTAGAAGGGAATCCCAAGCAGGTGATAGCGGTTATCGAATTTGAATCCGAAGAGGCCGCGCAGCATTGGTATGATTCACCGGAGAACACAGCGGTTAAGGGCCTGCGTACTTCAGTGACAGAAGGGTGGCTTGCAATAGCAAAAGGGTTCGTGATGCCGAAGGGATAAACTAGGATGTCAAACTGAAACCTACTTTCCATTTTGAACTGGAAAAACCTTCCTTTCTGGATTTATATTCTCTTGAAGCAACCCTGTTAATACCACAGGTTTTCTATCTGTTTTAAAACCTGAGAAATTCCATACATACCTTCAAAGATTCCACCCCTTCAAAACCTGAGATATCACCTATCCGATCGGGTCAGATAGAGCTGGTGAATGCGCTGTAAATCTTTCGTGTTGAAGCTGGTCCAAAAGTTGTGATATCAACATTCATTCAGCGAATCTATTATGCACTTAAACAAAGCGCATGTTATTTAATACCTGCAAAAAAGATATAAAAGGGCTTCTGCTTTTATCGGTGTGGATAAGTTTTTTCCTATTAAACAATGCTGCTCCTGTCAGTGGGGATGTTAAAAGAAAAGCTAAGATCGAATTTTTGTATCCGAAGATTGAAACTCGGTATACCGTTCTTCATTACAATACCTTAAACGATTTGAAAAAATTTCATGGCAAGATCGACTATCCACGGGATGAACCAAATCTCAAAAGGCCCTTTTCCCCATCAGAATACAAGGATTTGATCGATTCGATTAAAAAAAAAGTGGACGTGATACATGCAAGGGTTCAGGAAATACTGGATATACGCAAAAGGATAGCGAAAGTTAATATTAATCTTTATCATGGAAAACGATTTGACGAGGCCTTTCATCGGGTGGCCGGAGTCGAACGCCATTCGCGGCCCATTCGTTCATGGTATTTATTTGAAATTAAAACCATTTACATTGATGTTGATAATGTTCACGAAGGGGTTCTGGCACATGAGATGGCTCACCACATTATTGACCATTATCTAACGTTTCGACCATCCAAAGCTATAGCAGAAATTTTAGCCTACTATGTGGATAAACATCTTCATTAGTACCCGAAGAACCACCAGAACAAAAGGTTGATTAAAGGTAACTTGAATCAGGATAGTTGAGTCGGGTTAAGCGCCATATATTTTCTATAAAACCAATTATTTTAGATCCCTATTTTGTTCATATATTCCATACAAAACGGTAAATATCAATTCTGAAAATTCCTGAGATACTTGATTTTAATCTCAGGTTGATGGGATGGATCGAGCCCATGGATTTACCATTTTTATTGGCTAAAAGCTCCTCTTTTCGGGGCCATGGTTTGACAGCAGATGCAAAAATGAGATAGGTTGCATGTATTCATTTGATATATGCAATAATTTCATAAAATTCGATAGGTTACATATTCTCATATTATGTCGACTTGACGTCAACCTGAGGCAGATATCACAAAATCAAAATTTTAGCATTGTACTTTCCGCGCCACCTACTTTCGATGTAGATTCCCACGGACTTACACCTGTGGTCCTCTGCTAATTTTGATAGATTTGAAATCAACTTTAAAAAAACCAATGACCTTTGCTCGCTACCACCGACAGCGCTGTTGTCTTATTGCTTTCACCTTACTGCTGCCAATTGCACTGATTCTCACAACGGCTCAAGCACATGCCAACGGTTGGGAGCATGGAGCTATTCCCTTTGAGGCACTCATCGAGGCCCTTGAATTCGAGGCGCCAGAGATGCGTCGGCGTGCGGCAATATCTTTAGGTTTCCGCGGGCAGCCTGAAGCTGTTGCACCAATTTTAGAACGCCTTGCCAAGCCCGAAGAAAACCCTCATGTGCGTAGCGCAATTTATACAGCACTTGGCAGGCTGGGCGACCGGCGTGCTATAGCTGCCCTAATGGCCTGTATGGATAAAGAAACGCGATACGAACTTCGCAGTGATTGTGTCGCTTCGCTTGGCATGATCGGTGATAAAAGTACGCTGCCGCGACTGTTGACATCGTTACACAATGACTCTTCCTTCCTCGTAAAAAGTCGAATAGTTGACGCCCTCGGCAACTTCCCAGATTCAACCTCAGTGGCGACCTTGGTTGATCTAATACGCGACAAAGGCAATCGCACTCTTCGCCAGCGTGCCATCCGTGCACTCAGTCAAACCGGATCGCAGGCCGCCGCTAAGCCATTGTTGAAAGAGCTGGCTACCACACTCAGCGACAGTGAGCGTCTTCTGCTGATAAAGGCTCTCACGGATTTGCGGCCGAAGGTAGCTGTTGCACCCCTAATCGAGCTGTTGCGCAAAACCGATGACCCCCACCTTCGTACACAGATTGTTATCGCTTTGGGTGCGATCCGTGACGGTGATACCTATCCAACCCTGATCAGCATGTTGACAGATGAGATACCCGCTGTGCGATATTTTGCCGTCAGAGGTCTGCACGAGTTGAGGCGTAGAGAAGCCGCTATACCCATCGCCAAACAATCAATTCAGATCAGCCAAAGGCTGGAGAAAAAAACATCATCTGAGTTGTTGTCCGACCCTCTGCCGGTGCTCGCTGACCTCAGCTTTCAAGTGGTGACCTTGCAAGCACTCGCCGATCTTGACGCTCCAGCTGTCATAGAAGCGTTACTGCGTGCTGCGCGTCCGCGTGAAATCCCCCGAAACTCCGCCGTTTCTTTGAAAATTGCGGAAGGCTTCTACCAGCAGCGTCGAGCCGCACTCAATGGGCTCGGCTATACCAGGTCACAGAAGGCGGCTTCGTTTTTAAAAGGACCTGCAGGGCTGGGAGACCCCGATTTCCGTTTACGAGCCGTGGCCGTTCGCTCACTGGCTGTGCTTGGGCTGTTTGATGCAGCAGAGAACTTGCTACCCTTACTTTCTGACCCCATGGCAGAGGTTCGCTGGACCGCTGCAACCATGCTTGGTCGCTTGAAAAATCAAAAGGCGGTGGAGCCACTCATTGAAAGGCTCTCCGACCCCAACGCAGAGGTGCGAAGACAGGCTGCCTTCAGCCTGGGTTACCTTGGCAGCCGCAAAGCCTATGTCAGGCTAAGGTATATAGCTTCCAATGACGACAGTGAAACTGTTCGGACAGCCGCTTCTTACAGCGTCCGGCTGCTCGATAAGTAACGCCAGATCATTCTAAAAAGATTCGCTGGATCACCCACCAGGACGCCACTAACAAAATCATTGCCGAGCAAAACCGGTTTGACTTTAGGTACCAAGGCTTGTTTGCCCACCAAATGAGAGGTCCATAAAGAAATGCGATAACAGAAAGTTGGCCGGTTTCTACTCCAAGAATGATTCCATACCACGCCAACGCCAGCGTGAAACTATGGGCCGCAGTAAAGGCAGTAGCCACTTTGAATATCTGCCAGAAACGAGGGAAACGATGAGGAGGGCGAACAGGAAGAGGATGTGATCGTAGCCAAGAAAGATGTGTTCTATTCCCAGCAAAAAGATCCGGCCAAAAATTTTCGGCAAGGACTCCTCGACCGGTTTAGACACTTCCAGTTCGAGGTAAGTGATGGAACGATCGAAGAGAAATTGCTCTTCGCCTCCAGGCAGAGTGAGACGCCCAAGACAGCGGTGCGTTGGATCAATATCGAAAAATAGTCCGTAGCTAACAGTAAGCCGCCTGATCGTTTTGGAGCAATTGTAATTTACAGCTTGCGATGCCAGGAAAAAATTTAAACTATTCCCTCTTTTTTAACTATTTTTCGCACATAGCTAAAACCCGGGATGGTCCACCGGTACCACGAACGTGCTTGAGAGCGCCGACGATTAAGGTACAGCTGTTAGGCTTAGCCATGGCGAGTTGTCCCAGATTCGTGGCGTTCTCGACGAATATCCAGCCGCGCTGCAGGCCACGAACATGGGCGTAAAAAGAGTTGGTCCACTTGTCGTCTTCCCCCTTGGCGCTTTGCCCTGAATCGATCCCGATATTATCGGCTACGATGCCCTGGATTAGAATACCCTTTTTATTTTCGATCTCAATCAATTTGTCGACCGCGCTGTGACTTATGCCGGGGTGGTTCAAACCGTTGATGTAAGGGTCCTTGGCAAAATCAGTACCTTGAAAGAAAAAATCCGACCAGCCGAGGTTGAGTACCAGCCAGACTCCATTGTCCAACTGGCCTGAAACGGCCGCAATATCGTCCGCAGTCACCACGTTGGCCGAAGTATCCTTAAAGTCTGTAATTTGTGGATCGGGGTTTGGTTTGCCGCCATTTTTGCCCAATTCGGCTTGGACCCGCCCGCTGATATCGATCAGCACCACTCGGCCGATGAGATCCCCAGCCCCGAGTTGATGGGAAAGTTTGCGTTTATTTGGGGGGATACCGCCTTTTTCCATGGATTCGGGGTTGTTCACATAGTGACCAGCCGTATCCATGTGGGTGCCATGGTGCTCCGCTAGCACCAAAAGACCAAGATCGAAGTGGCCTTGGCCTGTCGGAAATTGCGATATTGAAAGTACAGTCTGTTGGCCGAAAGTCGGAATGGGCTTGCTGTCAAGCCAGGGTTGACTGGTGTCCGGTTTTAAGGGATCTTCACCCATCGGCTTGAAGGTTGGAATCGGATGGGTCAGGTCAATCAGAAAGCTTTCCGCCAATACCGTCCTGGTGCCAATCACCAGAGCCAAAATGAAAACAGCCATTGCGATTACTTTTCTTAACATCGTTCTCCCTCCTTATTTAAAGTAATTGTGGAAAAAACCCAGATATAAGAACTTCCTTCTTGGCTAAAGCCACTATTGAAAAGGGTATAAACGAAATAAGCATAGACGAATCGCTTATGTTAGGGAATATATTAAAAGTGAGAAAATGTGTCAAGCTAAAATTCTACCACCGTGTGGCAATTCAAAATTAATATGCTTTAGACGACCTGCCAAAAATGAAAGACTGTTTGCAGCTGTTCTCTTAACCGTAAAAATTGTTGTTAATTGCACCCATATTTCAAACTATATTGTTTTATCCTGATTAGGACTGAAAAGTTCGGTGACTGCGTGTCAACCCATTTATTGTGAATCAATATGGAATTTACACTATTTGATACCATAAATTCTGACACGTTAAGGTTTGATATGTTGGAATCCCTTATTTGGATTCGTGGATACGTCAAGGTTCAACCTGATATGCGTCAACCAGGAGGTTTATTCCGTTGAACACAGCAACCATAGTAATGATTTCAGCGATTCCTCCATTATCCAAACCAAGCCGCTTCACGGCTGCGCTATGGAAGTGAATTCAGTGGACACAATTTTTGGTTATGGATATCGCCAAAACAATTATTTTTTGGTCATCAAATCGAGTTTCTCGAGTTTCATAATCGTTTCCAATTTTAACCAAGTGTCCTCTAAAAGATCCGAATTATTGGATACGGCCTGCTAAAAGGTGGGTCCAATCGATAATTTTTCCTGTTTTAATATCTTCGTAAATTTCTTTAACCTTGCCGGTTGCTTCCTATCGGAATTAAAGCCTATCAAAACCTGTGATATCATAAATCTCAGTTGTTAGGGCTACGGTTGTGGTTTCTGCTATAAAAACCAACTATCTCAGGCCCCTGTTTTGTGCTAATATTCCATACAAAACGGTAAATATCAATTCTGAAAATTCCTGAGATACTTGATTTTAATCTCAAGTTGATGGGGTGAATCTTATTGGGTGGATTTACCCTTTTTATTGGTTAAAAGCCTCACTTTTTTGGGCCATCAATTTCAGCCGGAATCAACTTGTCACCACATTGAGGGCAGAATTTCATGCCAACGCCTGCTAAGGGTTATGATTGAATTTTTTCTACGTAAACTTTCATGAAAATCTTTCCCCACCCACCTTTATCGAGTCCAACATCAGGGCAATCAACGATATCAACGCGTTCGAAATTTGGATCCGATTTGCTAATTAGCCGTTCGTAAATTGCCGGCATGACTTTGTTAACAGCGGCAAGGGCGGAAACGCATATTCCTTTGGGGTTTTCTTTGGTAAGAAGCATTCCGCCCGGGGTCATCACAAACCGGTCTCCAACCTGATGCTGTGCATGACAGCCATGTGATTCGATCACCTCGGCGATCACACGGCACTTAACGAATTCAGGAGTTTCCGTGACCATCTTAACCTTTAGGGGATCCGATCGAAAAACTTCCATTTCCGCATCCGTGTAGCTCATGTGGCTTTGAAACCGTTTCCAGAGTTCTTGAATTTCCATTTTTTTCTCCTTAGATGAAAAAATTAAAAGCGAATTTATAAGTTAATCGTCAACCGCCATTTTGTTTTCGCACATTAAAAAGTAAGGGTCTTTTAATGGTAACTTGTACCCTGAACGTTAGCACACTGGCAATGTTCTGTAAACAGATCCCATACTCAATTCCTTCGATATTAAACCGGCAATTAAACAGATGAACACAATTCTCTCATTCTTGCTGAGTTGCAAGTTTCTGCTATGTATCTACTATGAATTTATGTGCTTAATTTTTCATGTATCTCCATACAATTCAGCAAATATCATTCCCCAATTTATATTGTGATACTTGTTTTTAACAGAGTTCGGCAAAATTTAAAAATTTAATGATCTAAACCTTTCTAAACCAATAAACCAGATTGCAAACGCTCGAAGCTTTTTCGGTTTATCAATTTATCAGGCTGAAACTATTTTTGGTTGCCATCTTCCTTTTAAAAATTCTAATATTAGCGAAGATAATATTTGAAAGGATACAACATGAACGAAACTCAAAATGATAAATTATATACCAGTGTGCTCAAAGAAAAGGTCAAGGCGTGGGGTGGAGATTTAGTCGGTTTTGCCGATGCTGAACCCCTTAAAGATCAGCCTTTGGATCCTCCGGATCTTCTTGAACCATTTTCAAGGGCCGTATCAATAGCAGTCAGCCTACCCTGGGCCACATTCGGTGAAATCAAGGACAAGCCGACGCTGATTTACGAGAACGTCTATCAAACTGCCAATCGAGTGTTGGACGAACTTGCATTCAAGACAGCAAAAACCCTTGGAAATGACGGGTTTTACAGTTTGCCGATACCCGCTTCACAGGTTACGGATGAGAAGAACTGGTATGGGACTATCAGCCACAAGGCGGTTGCAAGGATGGCCGGTTTGGGGTGGCAAGGAAAAAATTTGCTCATTATCACCCGGCAATATGGTTCCGCCGTGCGTTTGGTTACAATACTGACCAACGCCCCCTTGGTGGTTGAGGGACCTGTTGAAAATCGCTGCGGGAAATGTACGCTTTGCCAGAAAGCCTGCCCAGCTGGAGCCATTAAGGGTGTTGGTACCAAGGATCATTACCTTGATCGGGATGAGGCCATTTTTTTCGATAAATGCGTAGCCCAGCTTAAGAAACATTCCATCATGCTTGAAACCTATTCGTTAAAAGATGAAAATCGGAAGCCAGAGCCAACTTATCATAAATTGATTTGTGGTCTTTGTATCAAAGCCTGCCCGTTCGGTAGAAAACAGAAAGTGGGGGCCGGCAAAGAATAACCTGGCATTAATTTTTATTCTTAGATGTACAGATTGGCAAATATTCGCTTATCGAAGCATCACGCACACGGAACAAAGCCATGCACTCGGATGAGATTAGCCATGAATGTCGCTCACCTATCACGTACGGTTCTTAAGGGGGAAAGGGGCTGAGAGGCCCCTGCCCTACCCGGTGTGCCTCATGCAAAAAAAAAGAAGCGATATGCATTGCGCGTCTTATTGCTTAGAGCTTTTCGATATGAATTAGAAGGTGAATTAGAATATGGAAATACCGCTGCTAAATGACATTGTCATTATTTTTGTACTGGCTATTGCGGTCCTCTTTATATGCCATCGACTTCGCGTACCGGCGGTTGTGGGATACCTCTTTACGGGGATATTCGTCGGGCCTTACGGTTTTGGGCTGGTAAAGGCAGTTCATGAAGTTGAAATTTTAGCTGAAATCGGTATTGTGTTATTGCTTTTTACCATCGGAATCGAGTTCTCACTTAAAAAGCTGCTGCAAATTAAAAAGTCCGTCCTGATGGGCGGCTCGTTCCAGGTGTTGCTGACCTTTTTGGCTACTTTGTTCATAGCCAGGCGGTTTGGCCAAGCTTTTAGTGAGGCAATCTTCATCGGATTTCTCGTAGCCCTGAGCAGCACAGCGATTGTACTCAAACTAATCCAAGAAAGAGCAGAAGTTGATAGTCCACACGGGCGTACGACTCTTGGCATCCTGATCTTCCAAGACATTATTATTGTTCCTATGATCTTGCTCACCCCGCTACTGACTGGTGCAACAGGGAATTTAGGTGAATCCGTCCTCGTTCTTCTGGCCAAAGGAATCGGTATAATCCTGTTGGTGATGGTCAGCACTAAATGGATCGTGCCCCAAGTATTGTATCAAATCGCAAGAACACGCAACCAAGAAGTTTTTTTATTAAGCGTGGTTGTAATATGCCTTGGTGTTGCATGGCTAACTTCCAAGGCAGGGCTATCCCTTGCCCTGGGTGCGTTTTTAGCAGGGTTGATCATTTCCGAATCTGAATACAGCCATCAGGCACTCGGGAATATTTTACCCTTTCGGGATGTCTTTACAAGCTTCTTTTTTGTTTCCATTGGTATGCTGCTGGATGTAGGCTTTCTTTTCCAGCAACCGGGAACCATTGCGCTGATCGCTTTGGGAATTTTGGTTTTAAAATCTATCATTGCCTGTTTTGCAACAATTTTATTAGGATTCCCTTTTCGCACTTCAATCCTGGTTGGTCTTGCACTCAGTCAAGTTGGTGAATTTTCTTTCATTCTATCCAGGACCGGTATTGAACATGGGTTGCTTGCCGGAAATATTTATCAGATATTTCTGGCTTTCTCTGTGCTTAGCATGGCGGCGACACCATTCATTATAACACTGGCGCCACGCGCAGCCGATATTATCCTGCGGTTGCCGCTGCCAAAAAGGTTAATATCGGGTTTTTATCCTGTTCCAGAGATAAAGGTTAAGGGTAAGAAAGACCATCTTATTATAATCGGCTTCGGAGTCAATGGTAGAAATGTAGCACGAGCCGCACGGTTATCATGTATCCCCTATGCAGTTATTGAAATGAACCCCGAAACAGTGAAAAACGAACAAGCACAGGGGGAACCAATTTATTATGGCGATTCAACCCAGGAGGTCGTACTTCAGCAGGCAAACATCGAAGATGCTAGAATAGTTGTAACTGCAATTAATGATCCAGCGTCAACCCGTAGAATTACCGAAATCATTCGGAGACTTAATCCAAAGGTTCATTTGATTGTACGGAGCCGTTATCTTCAGGAGATGAAGCCTTTGTATGAATTAGGAGCTAACGAGGTCATTCCGGAAGAGTTTGAGACATCAGTGGAGATTTTCACCCGAGTTTTGGCTAAATATCTTATACCAAGAGATGAAATCGAAGCGTTGGTCGCTGAAATACGATCAGATGGTTACGAAATGTTTCGAAGCCTTTCCAAAGAGTTCTCATCTTTTTCCGATTTAGACCTTCAGCTTCCCGATGTTGAAATCAGTACTTTGAGGATTGTTGAAAGATCAACCTTGGTTGGAAAAAATTTAAGCGAAATTGAGCTGAGAAAGAAATATGGAGTTACAGTATTGGCATTACGTCGAAACTCAGAAATATTATCCAACCCAAACGTAAAGATGTTATTTTGTGCTAACGATGTGCTTTTTGTCCTTGGACCACCGGATAGGGTCGCAGAGGTCGCTGGTTTATCTCAAAATCCAGAAAAAACGGATGCAAGTAGTTTATGATGTCCAACAACCAAAAGATTATATCGGGATCGGTCGCTCTCGCCTCGCGGCTAATTTTGTTGCTTTGTAGGGCACTGACCAATAGTAGGCGCTGATTTCAAACATTGGCTGGCAATCAAAATCGTTGTACCAAATTACTTAATGATCTGAAATTATAAACTTTCTTCATTACAGGCAGCCAAAGATCGCTTACACACCGACCGAGAAAACCACAGCATTTTTTCGTTTCTACCCAAGGTATCGTCAAAATTGTTTTTGCGCAGGGCCAATCGGCTTTCCCTGCTGGTGGAGCGTTGGTTATGCGTACAATAGACAAGAGAGGATAAATAGTATGGGATTATTGAAAAAAATGAGTGGGTGCGAAGTGGAGCACATACCAAATACCTCATTTCGTCTAATGTCTTTTGTCCTTGCTATACGAGATATTCTGTTTCCTGTCGGGAAACGATTTGACCAGTTCGGTATCGATAAGGGGTTTATTGTTGTAGATTTTGGGTGTGGTCCTGGAAGTTATGTTGAAAAGGCCTCTCAATTAGTCGGTGACGGCGGCAAGGTCTACGCTGTTGATGTTCACCCGCTAGCGATCAAGTCAGTCAAGCAAGGGGAAA
>Ga0255052_10003192_pt1 | contig 11500 bp, 7 predicted proteins | sample JV7_2_21_MG_FD_188632 | JGI IMG/M metagenome (GOLD analysis project Ga0255052, IMG submission 188632) | Seawater microbial communities from Jervis Inlet, British Columbia, Canada - JV7_2_21 | ecosystem: Environmental > Aquatic > Marine > Inlet | place: Canada: British Columbia | collected...
GGACGAAAACGCGGTGCCGGCTTCGCAGGCGGCGGACACGACGAACGCGAACAGACACTCAACGCAATCCTGGTCGAGATGGACGGTTTCGACACGAACGATCAGGTCATCGTAATCGCGGCGACGAACCGCGCCGATATCCTCGACCATGCGCTGACACGTCCGGGTCGTTTCGACAGGCAGATATTTGTGCCGCTGCCCGACTTGAAGGGGCGACTCGATATTTTGAAAGTCCACGCCAAAAAGGTGAAGCTCGGACCGGACACCAGACTGGAAAGACTGGCGCGCGGGACACCGATGTTCAGCGGAGCGGATCTGGCGGCCATAATCAACGAAGCCGCCCTGGCGGCGACGATGGCCAACAAGGAACACGTCGAGATGGCCGATCTGGAGGAAGCCCGGGACAAGGTCCGGTGGGGAAGGGCAAGGAAGAGCAGGGTAATCGATCAAAAGGAAAAGGAAATCACGGCTTATCACGAAGCCGGACATACGCTGGTGCAATCTCTGCTCGAAGACGCCGACCCGCTGCACAAGGTGAGCATCATTCCTCGCGGACCGATGGGAGGGGCGACTTTCGCTCTGCCGGAGAAAGACCGGACCATATTTACGAAACGATATTGCATGGCGCTTCTAAAGGTGTGTTTCGGGGGGCGAATTGCCGAAGAGCTTTTCTGTGATGACATATCCAGCGGCGCGGAGTCTGATATTCAACAAGCCACTAACATCACAAGGCAGATGGTCCTGACCTGGGGCATGAGCGATGAACTTGGTCCCATAAGTTACGGGCCGGACTTGGGCATCAAGGAAATGGTGTACATCGGGCCGACGGAAAAAGAGTATTCAGAAAAGACGGCCGAGGCAATCGACAACGAAGTGCGAAAGATCACCGACGAGGCGTATGCAAAAGCAAAAGAACTGATAGAAGCAAATAAAGAAAAACTCTCGAACGTGGCGGCCGCCCTGCTAAAATACGAGACGCTCGACGCCGATGAGGTGACGCTGATTCTGGAGGGCGGCATTCTGGACAAACCCACTGTCACCGATCTCTTGGCCGCCGAGCAAGCCAAGAGCGAAACGCCGGAGCCCGAGTCCCAAGGCCAGCAGGAGTCACAAGAGCAACAGACCGAGCAAGAGCCACAGGAGCAACCGGCCGAGTAAGGACCCGTAAAGAAATTAATTCAGCATTATTCGCTCAGATCTAGGTTGGATTTGGCCGTGATCGATTGAGCGAAACCGGAAGCGTAGCGAGCCTACGTTGAGGATTTCGTGATTGAGGAACGGCCAAAGACGACCTGGAGATGAGATGAAGAATGGGGAAGTTATTTCTTTACGGGTCCTAAGGTTGTCGCCTTCTGAGTTATGTTCGAGGTTTTTTGCGGGGAGAACTGCTGTGACATCGAAAGACAGACTATTTACGAGCGCAGCATGGATAGTATGTGTTTCTGCGATTACTTGCAGCGTCGTTGCCCAGAACATCGGCGCTGCCGAAGCGAACGCCGCCCCCAACACCGCTGCCGAAGCCGAACTGGCAAGGCACGAGCAGGAATCTTCATCGGTCCGAATCGAGCCCGCCCGAATGGGTCCCCAAGACGGCATAGCGATCGTATTCACGGGAACGCACGATCTTCACTACTATGCAAATCCGGAAACCGCGACCGCGCCGGGATTCGAGTTGAAGGTTGGCGCCAAGTCGGATCACTTCGACTTCGGTGAGGCTGTCTTCCCAAAATGGGAGATTTTCACGGATCCTCTCGGCACTAAAGCCGAAGTCTATGCCGGCGATTTCACTGTCTTTGTGCCAATCACGGCTGTCAGAGAACGTACTGACGCTGTGCAAGGCGACGTAGAGGTCTTGATCTCAGGCCAGGCATGCACGAGCAAAATTTGCCTGATGCCGTTTGAGAAGGCGCTGCAAACGAGGATTGACTGGAGCCGGCGGGATTCGTGGACACAGATTGCCCTCGAAGCCGCAACCGAGGTTGAGACAGCGGCTGAAACAGTCAAGGGCCCGAGTTATTCGACTTGGTTTGCCCTGGCTCTGGCCTTTGCCGCGGGACTCACTCTCAACATCATGCCCTGCGTCTGGCCCATTTTGCCCATTGTCATAATGCGCATAGTGGATCAGGCCAAACACGGCAGAAGACAATCCATAATGATGGGGCTGGCCTTCTGTGCCGGCATACTGCTGTTTTTCGCAACTCTGGCAACGGCAAACATCATCCTGCAGAGCTTCTATGACAGAAGCCTGAGTTGGGGCGACCATTTGCGCAACCCGACCATCGTAGCCGCTTTGTCTTTGCTGATGATCGTCATGGCCCTTTTCATGTTCGGGATTTTCACGTTCGCCGTCCCGTCGTCGATCGCCGGCAAGTCCGGCTCGGGCAAAGGCTACACCGGCTCAATCGGGATGGGATTCATCGCGGCGATACTGAGCACGCCGTGCAGTTTCGGGCTGCTCACTGTCGCCTTCGTCTGGGCTCAGGGCCAGTCCCTGTTCCTGGGGACGCTGGCAATAATGGTGATCGGCCTGGGCATGGCTGCGCCTTATGCGATCCTCACGTCAATGCCCGGATGGCTCAACCGCCTGCCCAGAGGCGGGCGCTGGATGGAACTGTTCAAGCAAACGCTTGGCTTCGTGCTGCTGATCATCGCGGTCAAGCTGGTCAAGGCGGTTCCCGACGCGAACAAGATCAATCTGTTATACTTTGCCGTCATCCTGAGTTTCGGCGTTTGGGTATGGAGCAACTGGGTCCCGTACGGCACGAAATTATCTCGCAAATTATTGGTTCGGGGCATAACCGCCCTGCTGGTCGTCTCGGCCTTCTGGCTCTTCTTCAAACCCCAACTCGTGGACTGGCAGGACTATGACGCTACCGTGATCGAATCCGCCAAGTCCGAACAGACGCCGGTCTTGATCAAGTTTACGGCGGATTGGTGCACGAACTGCGAAGTCGTGGACAAGTTCGTCTACCAGCGCAAAGACATCGCCAGGCTCATTGACAGCAAAGGCGTGCTCGCGATCAAAGGCGACACGACACAAGCCAAACAGGCTGCGACACTCGATCTGAAAAATATTTACAACGAGCCCGGCGTCCCGGTGACAATACTCTTTCTCCCCGGCAGGGCCGAGCCGGTACGCCTGCATGAATTGTTTTTTGACGATGAACTGAGAGACCTGCTGGAACCGCTGCCGGACAAGGATTAGCCCGCCAGCCACATCGACATCGAAGGGAGTCCTGGGGAAATTGGCGAAGCAAAAGAATATGAAAGTCGACAAAGAACAGGCCCGACAGAGAATCAAGAAGATTTGGCCCCTGTTGAAAAAGGCATATCCCAACGCAAACATCGCCCTGAAATTCGTCAATCCGCTGGAACTGCTCATCTCGACAATCCTCTCGGCACAATGCACCGACGTGCGGGTCAACATAGTCACCAAGGACATGTTCAAGAAATACAAGAAGGCATCCGACTGGGCCAATGCCGATCTGAAGGAAATCGAAGAGGGAATTCGAAGCACGGGGTTCTTCCGCAACAAAGCGCTAAACATCAAGGGGGCGTGCAAGAAAATCATCGAGCATTACAACGGCAAAGTCCCGGACACTATGGAGGACCTTGTGACCCTGCCCGGCGTCGGACGCAAAACGGCCAACTGCGTTCTCGGCGACGCCTTCGGAATCCCCGGTATTACATGTGATACGCACGTTATCAGGCTCTCTCGCCGGTTGGGACTTTCCGAAAACAGCGACCCGGTAAAGTTGGAATTCGATTTGGCCGAAATAGTCCCCAAGGCCAACTGGACGCGTTTCAGCCATTTGTTGATCCATCATGGCCGAAATATCTGTAAGGCTCGAAAACCCGATTGCGGGAATTGCCCGCTTGCAAAGCATTGTCCTGCCGCAAACAAGGAGCAATTGTGGTAGACTTGATGTGCCACCCTGGCCTGACAGGACTTTCCAAGGAGACCTTTCACCATGATAGAATCTGTTGACAGACCCGTACAGGACCTCTGGCGGCTCTTTAGAATAATGGCCGAGTTCACCGAGGGTTTCGAGGAACTTGCCTCCGTCGGACCCGCGGTATCCATTTTCGGCTCGGCTCGCACTGAGCCCAAGGACCCCTATTACAAGCTCGCCGAACAGACGGCATCGGAGATAGTCAAGGCCGGATTCGCGGTTATAACCGGTGGAGGCGGCGGGATCATGGAGGCCGCGAATAAGGGCGCCGCCGACGCAGGCGGCGAGAGCATCGGCCTCAACATCGAGCTGCCGATGGAACAGACTCCGAATCCGTACCAGAATATGCCGCTGGAGTTCCGGTATTTCTTTGTACGCAAAGTGATGTTCCTCAAATACGCTCACGGCTTCATAGTCTTCCCCGGCGGCTACGGAACCATGGACGAGTTCTTCGAATCGCTCGTATTGATCCAGACGCTCAAGCAGGCGTCGTTCCCCGTGATTCTCATGGGCAGCAACTACTGGGGCGGCCTGATCGATTGGGTTAAGGAAACAATGCTGAAAAAGCATCAGTACATCTCCCCGGAAGACCTGGATGTATTCACCATGCTCGACGACCCGCACGCGGCCGTCGAGATCATAGTGAACTTCAGGGAAGGCCCCCAATCCAGCGGAATGGAACTGCCCGGAGGAATGAAGAAGATGCCGGACGTACCTCGTGTCTCATAACTCGTCGCCCGGCTGAAACACCGAGCGAAGCCTCGGGATGGCGCGACCCAAAAAGGCTTCCTGCCGGGTTAGCAATTCTCAATTTCTTTCTTCGTCTCTTCAAAATGCGTGAGCAGGTATTTCTTGTCCGGGCCGCCGAGGTGTTCCCAGGGGAGGGTCTCGTCGGGTTCGAACTGTCTTTGTGCGGCGGCTTCTACGTCTATGCCGGACTGCTCGAAGGCTTTGCGCCAGAGTTCGTAGTCGAAGCATTCGTCCCACAGGTCGAATCTTGCGCCGGCTTTCCAGGCGGCTTCGATTACATCGCCCAGCTTTCTGTCACCGCGGCCGATTGCCGATTCCAATATGGTACGGTCAATATCATGGAACTTGAACTTTAGGAATTTCGCGCGGAGCTTCAGCTTCTTTTCGATTATCAACTGCTTTGCCTGCTCGAAATAGGATTTTTCCCTTTGTCCCAGCCAGCCTAACGGCGTGTGCGGCTTGGGGACGAACCAGCTTACAGTGATGTTGATCTGGCCCGTCTTGCCATCGACCTTCTTTCGCAGTTTGCCCAGCTCAAATGACAGGTCCACAATCCGATCGACGTCCTCCAGTGTCTCGCCGGGCAGACCTACCATGAAGTACAGCTTCAATCGCTGCCAGCCGCACCCGTACGCCGCCTCGACCGCGGCGAACAAATCCTCATCTTTCAGCGGCTTGTTGACAATCCGGCGCAAATGCTCGCAGGCCGCTTCGACTGCGATAGTCAGGCCGCCCTTTCTGACCGATGTCAGCAGCCTGGGGAGCATCTTCAACTGCTTGTCGACACGCAGGCTCGGCAGCGAGATTCCTACGTGCTTGTTGTGGAAATGCGCGTGAAGTCCGGCGACCAACTCTTCGAGATCGGGGTAATCGGCGGTCGATAAGCTCAGCAGGCTGACAGTATCGAATCCCGTCGCTTTGTAGCAGGCCTTTGCGATATCTATGATCTTTTCGACGCTGCGATAGCGAATCGGCCTCCGGCAGAAACTCGCCTGGCAGAACCGGCACCGGCCCGGACAGCCGCGCATGATCTCGACGCTGACCCGCTCGTGGACGGCCTGGACGAACGGCACTATGGGCGCAAGCGGCACCGGGGCGTTGTCAAAGTCTTGAACCACTGCGTTTTTCAGCTCGCGCCCCGCATAGAACTCGGGGACGTAAGCCCGTTCGAATTTATCCGAGATGGTGGCAAGGACATCTTTGCGCGTCGCCCCTGCATTCTTTTTGCTCTTAACCAATTGAGCAAGCTCGACAACGGCTTCCTCGCCCTCGCCCAGCAGGAACACGTCTACAAAATCGGCTATCGGTTCGCAACAATTTGACATCCCTCCGCCGGCAATTATCACCGGATCGTCCTCGTCTCTGTCACGGCTTCGGATATTGATTGCCCCCAGATCGAGCATGTTGAGCACATTGGTGTAGCACAGCTCGTTGGTCAGGCTAAAGCCGACGATGTCGAAGCTCTTTAGCGACGCCTTGGATTCCAGACTGAACAGGGGAATACTCTTGCCGCGCAGAATTTCCTCGGCGTCGAGCCAGGGCGCAAAGACCCGCTCGGCGGCAACTGACTCGATCTTGTTTAGGCAATCGTATATGACGCCCAGGCCAGTGTGGGACATGCCGACTTCGTAAACATCGGGAAAGCACAGCGCGACGGTCAGCTCGCATCGCGCCAAATTCTTCTTGATCTGGTTGATCTCACCGCCGATGTATCTGCCGGGCTTGCGGACAAACGGCAGAAACTCTCTCTCAACCTGCTCGGTCAATATCGTCATTTGGCTTCTACTCATGACGGCATTATAGAGGGATTATTGCCCGATTTCTATTGATTCTCGCCCGATTATCTATTATGAAATCCTGTTTGCAGAAAGGTTGTGTTATGGACAGAAAGATTGGCCGCGTCATTGCCATACTCTCTTGCGTATCTTTAGTCGGAGCGTCACAATTCTCCTGCGCGCGCAGAGGGCCAGTCAAGGTCGACAGCGGCCACCAGATCGTGATGGGGACGTTTGCCCGCGTCGTGGTCATTGCAAAACACCAGGACGCAGGCAGGAAATGTATTCGTGCCGCCCTCGAGGAAATCCACAAAGTCGACGAACTGATGAGCGACTACAAGAGCGATTCGGATATAGGCCGAGTCAACAAAAAGGCGGCCGAGGGACCCGTGCCGGTGAGCGAATCGACATTCGAAGTCTTGCGAAGAAGCGTTGAGTTCAGCAAACTCACCGATGGAGCGTTTGATATTACCGTCGGGCCTTTGATGGATTTGTTTCGCGAGGCCGAGAAAAGAGCCACGGCTCCCACACAGGAACAGATCGCCCAAGCCAAATCGAAAGTCGGCTTCGAGAAGCTCAAGCTTGACACCGAGAACAGGACGGTGCAATTCGCCGTCGAGGCAATGCGCCTGGACCTGGGCGGAATCGCCAAGGGCTACGCCATCGACAAGGCAGTCGAAGCGGCGCAGCGCGGCGGCGCACTCGGCGGGATGGTCGATATAGGCGGCGACATTCGCTGCTTCGGCTCGCCGCCAGAAGGCAGGGAGCATTGGCTGATCGCCGTACAGGATCCGAATACAACCATGGCGGAAACCACCGGAGACGAACTTTTGATGAAGCTGAAAATAACCGACGCGGCGGTCGCCACGAGCGGCGACTATCAGCAATTTGTGATGATCGAAGGTACGCGGCACAGCCACATCATGAACCGCAGGACCGGCACGGGCGCCAAGGGCCTTTCGAGCGTGACTATCATCGCCGCCAGCGCAACCGACGCCGATGCGCTGGCGACCTCGGTCAGCGTGCTGGGGGCGGAGAAAGGCCTTGCTTTGATCGAGAAGATCCCCGGAACCGAAGCGATTCTAATAACCTCCGGCCCAAAGTACGAAGTCACAAGAACAAGCGGTGCGGAGAAATACGTGAAAGAATAGCCGGCCGACGCGCGGCCGCCTACTCATCAACATCACGGTGATTTGTCGGTCAGCGCCCTCTTTAGCCCCTTGAGACAGCCGAGGCCCTCTCGGAGCCCCTTCATAAAATCACCGAAGGGATTGTCGTTTATCAGATAAGTCCAGGTCGAGGTGGGTCTGGTGAGACCCTCGACGGCCATGTCGATGCCGTCTTCGGTAATCCGGGCGGAATTGAACGTCTTGACGATTTCATTATCTATCCTCAACGTCAGCGAGTAAAAAGCCTTAGCGACAATCTTGTGGAATTCATCCAGGGGATTGTGCCCGCCGGCGCCGAAGAGGTGGATGCCGTCACGAATGTGGCCGACCTGATCGAGGTAGTCGGTCCAGCATCTGTCGATATGGAAAAGCGTAATTTGTTTTTCTACGTTTCGCAGAACTTCCTCGCTGACAGCGGCGCACAACTTCGTGAAACGCTCCGGCGCCTTTTTCGAGAGCAGGTTGAGAGCCAGCTTATCCTGCAAGACATCCTGGCGTCTCTGCTGAATGATCCGGCGCTGCTTCTCGATGACAAACGAGTAGTTCCAGAGCGTCCGGCGAATCTCGAAGTTCTGGCTCTCGATAATGCGCTGCGCCCGGGCAATTTCGCTTCCGATCACGGGATCGTCGATAGGCTCGTCCTGTTTCGCAAGCCGATGCTCGGGCGGGATGAGCTGCTGAATCCCATACCGTATCAGCAAATCGTCCTGAAGGCTGATAAAGAATCGAGACGAACCGGGGTCTCCCTGTCGGCCCGCCCGGCCTCGCAGTTGGTTGTCGATCCGGCGGCTCTCGTGCCGATTGGTGCCGATAACGTACAGTCCACCGAGGCAAATCACTTTCTCGCCGTCGCGCCCCTCGGCGTCGCCCAGCTTGATATCGGTTCCGCGGCCGGCCATGTTGGTCGAGATCATGACCGAGTTCAGCGATCCCGCCCCGGCGATGATTTCAGCCTCCAACTCGTCATTCTTTGCGTTGAGCACCTGACATTCTATGCCCGCTTGCTGCAGCGCGGCGGCGAGCCGCTCCGACTCTCCCACACTGCATGTTCCCACAAGGATGGGTCTGTCCGTTGCATGAACACGAGCGATCTCAGCGGTGAGGGCTTTGTTCTTGGCCTCGGTATGCGTGAACACGACATCCGGATGATCGATTCGAACGCATGTCCTGTTGGGGCCGATGACAACGATGTTAAAGCCATAGAACTCTTTGAATTCCTCTGCTGCGTGTCGAGCGGTCGCCGTCATGGCGCACACTTTGGGATACAACTGCAACAAGTGTATCAGCGTGATCGAACCCTGGATTACTCCTTCGGGCTGGATTTCGAGCCTTTCCTTGGCCTCGATTGCAGCTTGCAGGCCGTGCGGCCACCGTCGCTTTTCCGCGACTCGGCCCGTGAATTCATCTACAAGCTCCACTTTGCCGTCCCTGACTATATAGTCGACGTCTCGCTTAAGCAACACCTCAGCGTGGAGTGCAAGATTCACACCGGTCAACAATGCGAGATTCTCCGGAGCGTGTAGATTGCCGCAGCCAAATTCCGACTCGATGCGGTCCAGTCCCAACTCGGTCAAAATGATGTTTCGAGAATACTCATCCGTCTCGAAATCCGAATTGCTATCGAGGCGGCACGCGACTTCGGTCATGAGACTGTAATCCATCGGCGGCGTTCTCGTGCTCCCCGCGATGACCAGAGGCACGCGAGCTTCATCAATGAGATTCGCATCGGCTTCGTCAACAATGGCGAAATTGAACGGGCGCTGAACAAGGTCGCCCTTTTCATAACAGAGACGATCGCGCAGAAAGTCGAATCCGGCTTCTTTGGCGGTGGCGTAAGTGACATCGCACGCATACGCCGCCTTTCGCTCGCGGAGACTCATCCCTTCCTGAACGAAGCCGACGGTCAAACCCAGAAACTCGTAGACCGGCCCCATCCATTCGGCATCCCTGCGCGCCAGGTAGTCGCTGAACGTCAGCACATGCACGCCCCGGCCGCTGAGCGCATTTAGATATGCAGGCAGCACGGCAACCAGCGTTTTGCCCTCCCCGGTCTGCATCTCCGCGAGTTTGCATTGTTGCATGACAATTCCCGCGATGATTTGCACGTCGAATGGACGCAGGCCCAACACCCGCCGAGCGGTTTCACGCACAAGTGCGAAGGCCTCGACCAGCAGGTCATCCACGCACTCACTGCTCCCGGCGCGAGCGATCAGATTCTGTGACGTCTCTTTGAGCGCGCGGTCGTTGACACTCTGGAATCTGGGTTCAAGTTTGTTGATTTGGGCGAGCAGTTTCCGGTACGGCTTGAGGTCGAATTCGATATGTCTGCCGCGAAGCAGATGAAAAGCCTGTCGGATTTTCTTTAGACCGCTGATCATCGGATTGGACCGAAACTGTGTGTTGATTTAATCCAAAACAGACACCGCCCGGACCGACTACGCTCGCTCAAGAGGTCGCGGCTTTTTCGGCCGGCTGCTCGCCCTGCGGCGCAGTCTTGCCACGGTAGATTATTACCTTGGTCGGGCATTTGGTCATGGCCAGTTCGGTCTGCTCGCTCGGCTCGTATTTCTCGAAATCCAGCCGGGCCAGATTGTTCTCCACGGAGAACAGGTCACTCTTCTTGGTACACACCTTGCAGCCGATGCAGCCTACCTTGCAGATCGATCGTGTGCTCTTTCCCGTCTCTTTGCTGCTGCACGCGACGGTCATCATGTTCTCATGACCGAAGGGCACCATCTCGATGAGACTGCGGGGGCAAGCCTTCGAGCAGGCTGTGCAGCCCGTGCATTGTTCGTAGTCAACCGTAGCGACGCCATCAACGATGTGCAGAGCGTCGAACTTGCACGCCCTGGTACAATCGCCGAGACCGAGACAGCCGAACACGCAGGCCTGCACGTTGGCCAGAGCGTTGGCGGCTGTGCAGCTTGGAATGCCCTGGTAGTTGCCGTTTACGGTTCTGTGGGCCGTGTGAGCATGGCAGTGCACAACGGGCCTTTTCGGCGGGCCTGATTCACTGACCTGAAGATTCAAAATCTCTGCGATGCTTGCCGATGTGTCGGCCCCGCCGGGAGCGCACTTTCCTATCAACTCGGCATCCGCCAGGACGGCTTTGGCGTACTGACCGCAACCGGCGTAGCCGCAGGCGCCGCAGTCGAGATTCGGTAGGGCTTCGTGTATTTGCTCGATTTTCGGATCGACCTCGACCTTCAGCTTTTCGCTGGCGATCAACAGCACCAACGCAAAGCCGCTGCCAAGCCCGACCATCGTAGCGCCGGCCAAAAGTATGCTCCTGATCCCTCCTCCCGGAGCAGCCCCGGCGGCCGCAAGGAGCACGACATACGACATACGATATGCGAAATACGAAGAAATCATCTTATCATTCCTGCAAAACCCATGAAGGCGAGCGTGAGCAGCCCGGCGGTAATCAGTGTAATCGGCGCGCCCTTGAGACAGACGGGGACATCGGCCAGCTCCAGATTCTCACGAATGCCGGCCATTATACAAATTGCCATCGTAAAGCCTATCCCGGCGCCAAAGCTGCGAACGACCGCTTCTACAAGGCTGTCGATTTCCCAGAGGTTCAGGAAGAGGCACAATCCCAGGATCGCACAGTTCGTTGTGATCAGCGGCAGGAATATGCCGAAGCTGTCGTACAGCGGCGGGAAGAACTTTCTGAGGTACATCTCGACCAACTGGACCGCCCCGGCGATAACCAGTATGAAACAGACGTACCGCGTGACTTCCAGCCCGAACCGCATCAGAATCCAGTTGTCTATCATCCAGGTCAACGTGCCGCTGAGTGTAACGACGAACGTCACGGCCAGCCCCATGCCGAAAGCCATATCGATCCTGC
>Ga0255052_10003194_pt1 | contig 11497 bp, 7 predicted proteins | sample JV7_2_21_MG_FD_188632 | JGI IMG/M metagenome (GOLD analysis project Ga0255052, IMG submission 188632) | Seawater microbial communities from Jervis Inlet, British Columbia, Canada - JV7_2_21 | ecosystem: Environmental > Aquatic > Marine > Inlet | place: Canada: British Columbia | collected...
GGTCAATCCTGTTTTCTTTTGTATTATGAGCTGAGGCAATAATCCTGTGCCCCTTTACAAGTATTGCACCGACAGGGACTTCGCCTTCAATAAAAGCCTTCTCAGCCTCCTTGAGAGCAAGGCGCATAAAATATTCATCGCTACCGGTCATTGGCTATAAGGTTTACCGCGTTAGAAGGTGAAGGCCTGCCTCTGCCTAAGGCAGACAAGTATCGGCAGACAGGTCTTCTAACGGGGTTTATTTTCAGGAAAGCAGACAGAGCAGTAGTTTTCTCCGTAATCAAGACTGCAGGTATGTCCGCAGTCAGGGCAGCATATACATTCCTGAGGTGGTTTATTACAGACCTCGCAAGTTTTCATTGTCATAAATGTTGTATTTATTGGCGCGCCCAGGAGGATTTGAACCTCCAACCTACGGATTCGTAGTCCGGCACTCTATCCAGTTGAGCTATGGGCGCATTGTTTAACTTGTAAACGGTTGACCCCGTTAGAAAAACTAAGGTTTTCTAACGGGGCTTACTGTTTTGCTACTCCTTCTTTTAATGTCAGTCCATAGCGCTTGTGCTGAAATGGGTGAATGGTTGGAAACTTTGAGTATAGCCATCCCCATTTCCCTGATATGGGGAATATCTTTTTACCATCCTCAGAGATTATTACACCAACAGAGGGATTGTTTGAAGCGTTTGAAGCAGATGTAATAATCTGTCCGCCCATTTTGAAGTCCGGAAGAAAGTAAACTACTTTAACGGTTAAACTTGAATCCGGAATTTTTAACTCGTCGCCGATATTGACCGTGTATTCCTGTTTTTTGTTTGTTTTCTTGTCTTCCACTAACAGTTTTACCGCAGACCACCTGGCTTTTACTTCCTCGGGTACAACCACCTCGAATTCGATTTTCTGTTCTCCTTCACGGTTTGGCATGGTGATTGGAGAATCAATAATCGGCCCCTGCTTCGTGGAAACCTGTGGCATTGGTTCTTCTGCCTTTTTTTGGCAAGCTACAGCTGAAAAAAGTATTGTAGTTGCGACTGTTACAATTAGATATTTTCTCATAATTCTCCTCTTTGTATGATATTTGTTAGTCTTTATTGCCTTGACTACTTCGAGTACCCTTACTCCCTCTACCGCTTATTAAACCCCTCCAAAGCAGCCTGATTAAGTGAAGCCTTGGCGGTAAACTTCGCTTCGCTATGCTTACCTCTCTCCAGTCTCATAATAACCCCCAAGTCTTCAAATTGGCGAAGACTAAAGGCGGCAGCGCCATGTACCGTACGGTACATGGCGGAGAGGCAGGGATTCGAACCCTGGGTGAAGTTTTACCCCCACAACCGCTTAGCAGGCGGCTGCCTTCAACCGCTCGGCCACCTCTCCATTTAGCTAATAGCAAATAGTTTATAGCTAAAAACAAATAATAAATAACTATTTGATATTAGCTATCAGTTGTCAAGTAATACTGCCAGCAGCGCAAAGGAGATAGGTGGAAAACACGGATTTTTTGCTTGAAACCCAAAACCTTTGGCCTAACTCTAAATATTACCAATTAAGGTGTATTTTGTAAACCCTGCATTTCAAATAAAATGCCAATAACCAAATTGCAAATTCTCAATGAGCCATAGGCCAAATAAATCCTGATAACCAAATCGCAAATTCCATATTTGTTGTAATTATTCGTTTTTTGATGATTCGCATAACCCGCCTTTTGCGACCCGTTCAGCTTCGCCGACGAGGCGAGGGCTAGCCTCCGGCGACTAATAACTTATAACGAATAACGTTTTTGTTGTTTAGGCTGCGGCCTGCCTAAGGCCCGTAGGGTAGAGTGCTTGTGATCCGGAATTTATCCCTATTGTCCATTATGTAATTGATTTGGTGTTTGAAATTTTAAACATATTTGGTGGAGGGCTGGAGAATTTAGAGTAAATACTCAGCAAGATTTAATTTATAATGGTTGGGGTCAAGGGTCCTTAAGATGTTTCTCTTAAAGTTTCCTTCCCTGTCTTTTTCCATAAGGTCAACTGTTTTTTTCGTTTTCTTTCCTCCTCTGCTTACGAGTATAAATAATCTGGGCCTGTCGCTGAACTCAGGGTTGGAATTGCTGTCAAAGACTATGCCCAGCTCTTTGGTATCAAGCATTACCAGGCTTCCAAGAGGGTAGATGCCAACCATATTAATAAATATCTTCAGGAGGGAGGGGTCTAATTGTGTGCCGCCCCTGTCAACAATTATGCTCAGGGCCTTATCAGGAGGCACCGGTATTCTTGAATAAACCCTTGAAGACGTCATTGCATCATACTGGTCAGCTATGGCAATAATTCTTGAAAAAAGGTTCAGTTTAAAGCTGCTCTTTAGTTTTGGATATCCGGACAGGTCATAATTGAGGTGGTGTTCAAAAGCTGATATAAAGGCACTCATAGAGAAATTATCTATGCCTTTCATTTTAAATATCGCATGTGCACCCCAGAACGGATGTTTCATTATAATTTTCCAGTCTTCATCAGTGAAATCTATAGACTTATTCAGGATTTCTTTTGGCACCTCAATCTTTCCGATGTCATGAAGCAGGGCTGATAAACCAAGTTCAGTGAGGGCTTTTTTAGCAAGACCTAACCTGTAGCCATGAGCTATAGATAGTATGCTTACGTTTACTGAATGGAAATAAGTGTATTCGTCGTAATCCTTTATTGCGGTCATTCCAATAAGCATGGCTTCTTCTTCTATAATATGGTTGACCATAGTTTCCATTACCCTTTTGGCCTTCTTGATGCTTACTTTTTCTCCCGAACCAATTTTATTTGTTAAGCCCTTGGTTAAAACCACGGCATTAAAATAGCTCTTTTTTATTATTTTTTTCCGGTCGAGTTCCGTGTTCTCGTCTTTTACGTTCCTTAGCTTGCCAATATTTATATTTTGTATTTGTTCGAGTTCCTCAAGGAAAGTTTCAAAAGGAGTTTCAGAAAAACCGGCAGAAATAAAACTTGTAAGCAAAACCTTAATATCATTTTCCTGTATAACGTCTTCAAAAACTATAGAACCCAGGTTCCTTTTCTTGAATTCTCTTATGAGGAAATCATAATTAAAGATGTGATCCATAGAGTATCGGATCCTGCTGCCATCTACATGGAAAAATTCACCTACAAGTTCAAGTGTGATTGTGTCTTCTGATAAAAGGGGGCCGAGGATTGAAAGTAATTTTTTTATAGCATTGGTAACTGAAATATTATTGACGTGATGTATCTGTGATGTTTTTATTGCTATGGCAAGGCAGTTTATAAGATCTCTGGTTTTTGATTGCTTATCGTTTGATGACATCTTCGGTTGTTAGCTGTTTTATAGCGGTAGAAGAGAATGTTTTGAGTAATTTATTTTTCGAGTTTTGTGCTTGCTCGAGTAATGGAATAGCCTCTTTATCTCCGATGATTCCGATAGCGTAAGCAGCACATGCCCTCGTTTCATCATTTTTTGTTTTTTTCCAGATTTTTTTCTTTTTGAGTGTTGTAAATAAAAAGTCATTTACTTCCTGGTCCTGCCAGTGGGTAATAGCCTCAAAAAATTCTTTTTTTTCAATAAAGTCTTTTGACGCAAAATCCTTACTTAATAGTTCGCTCAGGAGTATCTTTTTTGCACCCTCAGTTTTTGAATTGCCTAATATCCTTACAACTGGTATTCTTACAGATGGATCGCTGTCAGTCAGCGCTTTTTTAAGATGCGGGAGTATGACAGTCCCGCCGATGCTGCCCATTGTTTTGATTGTTTCTTTTCTGACTCTTTGATCCGGGTGAGAAAGTGTTTTAGTCAGGTATTCGACAGCTCTTGCGTCTGCTATTTTACCTAAAATTGCTATTATATTTCTTACCACATACCATCTGCTGTCATAGAGCCCTTTGGAAATGCTTTCCATATCAAGCCTTCCTATCACTGAAAGGACGTTTATTAAAAGGCGCCTTCCCTTAATACTCTGTAATTCCCCTAACTGATTCATGAATGTGGATATTGAGGTTCTATCGAGATTTTTTACAAAGTCTACCAGCTCGTCCTCATCGATTACTGATTCGCTGTCTATAACATTACAGATTTCCAGGATAAAGGGTTTACTGCTGATTGAAGTAAAAATTTTTTTCAAAGTTCTGATGTTCTCCTCATCTATGCTTTTTTCTTTAATCACTGACCTTATCGAGTTGATAATGAAAAGGGTTCTTTTGAAATTACCATTTTTAATACAGTAACCCATTGTGTTTTCAAGAAAGCCCACAATTTCAGAGAAAAAAAGCTTCTCCCTTGTCTGGTAAAGTAATTCAAAAAGGATTATTATGACTTTGTCTACTCTGGCAAGGGTGTCCTCTTTTTCTGTTTCAATGACTATATTTTTGAGTTCTTCCTCATCTACAGGGACCAGATTGCTTTTTTCTTTTTCTGTTGTTTTCAGCCCGTCATGATAGGCCCTTAAAAGGTCATCATCAGAATAAAGTTGATCCTTTGCCTTCTCGTATAACCTGTTTTTTTCATCTTCCTCTTCGTCGGACAGGACTTCCTCATCTACTATATATTTTATGTGTTCAAAGTCTTGCTCCCAGAGAAGAGTGACTATATCATCATCAAAAGCTTCATTTTCAAAGTCTGTATTAAGAATTTTAATGAAATTTTCAAATTCATTCATGCCGAGCCCGTTTAAGAATGTTAGTTCTTTAATCCCGTCTTTGAAGAAAAAGAGGGCCAGATTATCGTCCTTTTGCGGGTTGTGGTAAATTTGATTAGTATTAAATATAATTTCATGTTGGCGGATTTTCAATAACAGTTCGTTGTTAAGTTCAAAGAAACTTTTGAACTTGTTGTAGCTTTCTTCGGAGGCTTTAATATATATAGGATTGTTATCGGGATACATCTTTAAAAGCTTTTTTGCCTTTAGCAGTCCCTGAACAGCGTCCCTTGCAAGTATGGTATCTTCTGATAATTCTTCCATTTACCCTTTATTCTTTGGCCAGACTTTTAATTGTTTTTTTTAATTCGGTCAGGTCAGCAGATTTTACGATGTAAGCTTCGGAAGCCCAGACTGAAAAATCGTCCCTGTAGTCGTAAGCTGTTGACATAATAATAGGGATTTTCGGCTTTTGTTCCTTCATTTTCCTGAGAAGGCTGATACCGTCAATGTCGGGCATAAGTATATCAAGTGTGACAACATCAGGAGATTCTTTCTCAAAAACCTCTAACGCTTCTTTTCCTGTGCTGGCAACAACAACTTCGTATCCTTCTTCCAGCAGTTCTTCTTTGTAAAGGCGCTGAATATGCAAATCGTCATCAACAATGAGTATTTTCATTTTAAGCCCCCCTGTTTAATTAACACTAATCATAACACAATAAATTAAAATTCCAAAACGTCTGGAAATCGGATTTAGTGCTTGTTATTTACCCATACTCCTCCCCGAAGTTTCAGGGCTGTAGTGTATGGATTTGTCTTTTGATGCCTGGAATTTGGTTATTATCATTTTTGGTTAATCAGGCTTCCTCCAATGGCAGATAAATTTTAAATATTGTGCCTCCCTCTACACTTTCCACTTCCATTCTGCCTTTATGATTTTGAATAATCCTTTGAGAAATTGTAAGGCCAAGGCCGGTTCCGTGGGGAACCGTAGTAAAAAAGGGAGTAAAAATTTTCTTCAGATCTTCCTGTTTAATGCCGCAGCCGGTATCGGATATTTCTAAAAGTGCTTCTTTGCCTACCTGCTTTGTCCTTATGGTTATCACTCCGCACTCAGTTGCCTGGTTGGCATTAGTGAGAATATTCAATATGACCTCTTTTATCTTGTCGCTGTCTATGTCAGCAATTATAGGAGACTCTGACAGGTCCTTAATGAAACTGTTCCCCTTTTCCAGTATTGCCGGGCTGATAAAGTTTATGGTGTTTTCAACCACTTCATTCAGGTTTACTTTTCTTTTGGCCAGTTTTGAGCTTCTTACGAACCCCAGGATTTCTTTTAATATATTCTCAAGCCGCGAGACCTCCTCAACGATAATCTTCGCGTGCTCATGAAGGTCGCCTTCAAGCTTTTTTTCAAGTCTTCGCGCAAAGCCCCCTACCGAGATAAGTGGATTCCTTATCTCGTGGGCTACCCTGGCAGCCATTTCTCCAAGTGCAACCATTCTCTCAGAAGCAGCGACCTGTTTCCTGAGGTCATGAAGTTCTGTTATCTCACGGGAAATATTAACGGTGCCTACAAAATTCCCGGCAGAATCAAATATCGGAGAACTTGAGATAACAAAGGTGCCGCCAAGATAAGGGTCTTCGATTTCTTCAACATAGGCTTTACCTGTATTCATTGACTTTACATGAGGGCATGTCTCAAGTGGCATATTTGTCCCGTGAAAGACCTCGAAACATTTTTTGCCTATTATCTCTTCTTCAGGTTTGCCAAGTTTTTTTACAACTGCCTGGTTGATATTTTTTATTTTATAATCCTTATCGCTAAAATAGACCATATCAGTTATTGATTCGAAGATATTTTTAAGTTCAGACTGTGCAAGAGAAACCTTTTCAAACAGGCTTGCGTTTTCAATAGCTGATGCCATATGGCTTGTAAATCCCATAAGAAACTGTAAGTCTTCATCCTTAATCTCTCTTCCGGTAAAAAGATTATCAACCCATATTACACCTATTGTCCTGTCTCTTGAGATAAGAGGAACAACTCCGAAAGACTCAGTCCCGAGCTGTTGAAGGATGTGCTCAGCCGCGGGTTCTACCTGATAATGCAGGATGTTAAAAGGTGTTTTCTCTTTTGCACAGCGAGAGAAAATGCAGTCATTATCGAGACTTACATTTAAGTTTTTGATCAGCTGGTCAAGATGGGAGTCTTTTTGAAGGGGATCTCTCTCAATATCTTTGATAATGGTTTCCAGGCTCTTGTCCGTAAGGGAAAGCCATATATGCCCTGCCTCTTCAGGGTTTGAAGGACCAACGCCCATTACCCCCTTAAGTATATTCTGTGCTTCATCTACAAGAAATAGCATTGCCCTGTTAAATCCAAGACCGTCACTCATGGTTACTACAGTCAGAACCATCCTGAGAAGCCTGTCTAAATCCAGTGTACTTCTTACAACGGAATTTATAAAGAACAGTCTTGATAATTCCTGATTTTTTCTTATTAGTTCTTTTTCAACTCTTTTCTTCTCCGATATGTCCCTGGAGATTCCGCTTATGCCCGTGACCTTGCCTGATGAATCAAGTATCGGAGACAATGTCAGACTTACCTCAATAAGTTTTCCGTTTTTTGTCTGCCTGATTGTTTCTACGTTTTTTATTGTTTCTTTCCGGAGGATTTTTTGAATAAACGCTTTTTCATCATCTATCAGGAATGAGGGAACCATTGGAAGAAACTTGCCCAGCCCCTCATCTTCTGTGTAGCCGTATATTATCTCACTGCTTTTGTTCCATGTTGTAATAAGGCCGTCAACATCAGATGTTATAATGGCGTCAGCAGAGTTCTCTATGATACTTTCCAGGTAGTCCTTTGTCTGTGTAACCTCCCAGTAGAGGGACAGGATTTTTCTTTCCTTTTCTAACTCTGTTTTGTAAAGCCTTGCATTTTCAATAGAAATAGATGATGCCGAGGCAAAGATGCTCAGTGTATCAAGGTCCTGCTGGGTAAAAGTTGTAATCCCCCACTCATCCTTCTTGTCGTAAAGTCCCAGTGTTCCTATTATACGTTCTCCGATTGTCAGCGGGACACAGAGTACAGAGGTAGCATCAATCACAGGAACACGAAGGTTTTCAGGCATCTCGGAGACATTGTCAACTAATATAGGGCTTCCTGATTGAGCCACGTGGCCTGCTATCCCCTCACCAAGCCGGAGATTCATTGCCTGTTTGATTTTATCCGGGAGTCCATAAGAGGCCTTAATCTGAAGATTATTCCCCTCCAGTAGTCTGAGAATGCATCCTTTGGCATGAAAAAGTTTTGACACTTCTTCACATATAAAGGGGAGCAGCTGGTCTATATTTAAAATAGAGGTTATGGCCTTGCTGATTTCATGTATGATCTTTAATTGATCAAGCTGTGTTTTAGCGCTCCTGTAAAGATCAATATTACGTATGGCGGCACTGATATTATGAGAGATTATCGTAAGAAGGTTAAACTCATTCTGACTGTAAACATAGGGTTCACGGGTCTGAAGCGATATGACACCCACTGACTTGTTGCCCCGTATGATAGGGACTGCAAGCATTGATAATAAATTGCCTGTACCTATGAGTGGATCGTCCTTAAAGCGGGGATCATTTTTGATATTTTCAACTGCAATGGGCTGAAGTTCCCGGGCTACCAGGCCGATTATGCCTTCTCCCATGGAAAAACAAACCTCTCCCGGGTTCTGTTTATTAAGACCTTTTGTAGCTTCAATGCATATCTTTCCCCCTGGTTTAAGGATATAAATACAGCAGGCATCTTTTTTGAGATTCACTGCAACAATATGAGTAATAGTATCGAGGATTTCCCTGAGGCTGAGGTTTGAATTGGTTACCTGTGCAACTTTTGTTAATATTTCTGTTTCCAGAGGTTTTTTATTTTTAACAATTTCGGTCATGTTCTTGTTATTTTTTCTTTAATGCTTTTTGATAAAGCTGCAGATATTTTTCCGCTGAGCGAGGCCAGGAAAAATTCCGGGACATGGCATTTTTTTGAATCTTCAGCCAATGCTGTTTATTACTGAAAAATTCATTTGCCAGGTTGACTGTTTTGATCAGGGCATCTGATGAATAGTCGCTGAATAAAAATCCTGTGCCTGTTCCCTCAGACGGAGTATATTCAGCAATCGTATCAACGAGACCGCCGGTCTTTCTTGCAACAGGGATTGTTCCGTAACGCAGGGCAATAAGCTGTCCAAGGCCGCAAGGCTCATATTTTGAGGGCATGAGAAAGATATCAGAACCCGCATAAATTTTATGTGCAAGTGTGTTGTCAAAATCTATTGTGACGGAAAGCTGCCTGCTGTATTTTTTCCGGAGTCCGGAAAAAATTTTGTGAAAAGGCTCGTCACCCTTACCGAGTATTATCACCTGCATGCCTGACTTGATAATCCACTCCATGGCTTCTGCCACGAGGTCAAGGCCTTTCTGTGATGAAAGCCTTGAGACCATCCCAATCAGCATGGATTTGCTGTAAGGAAGCCCGCTTATTTTTTGCAGGTATTTTTTAGATTCGGTTTTCCCTGATAAATCATCTTTGCTGTATTTTGCCGGGATAAAATTGTCTTCCTCGGGGTTCCATTCGCTGTAATCAATCCCGTTGATTATTCCGAAAAGTGAGTCGCTTCTCTTTTTTAAAACATTATCAAGGCCAAACCCGTATTCCCTGGTGAGAATCTCTTTTGCATAATTACTGCTTACAGTGTTAATTATATCCGCAAATAAGAGTCCCCCCTTTAAAAAACTTATTTTGCCGTCAAATTCCAATCCATCCATATTAAAAAGTTCCCGCCCAAGCCCTGACAGCGGCATATTGGATGACGGGAAAAGTCCCTGGTACCCAAGGTTGTGGATTGTCATTATGGTTGCTATTTTAGGAAACTTATCCCTGTAGATTGTTTTTAAATATACGGGGATAAGTCCGGTTTGCCAGTCATTGCAGTGTATAATATCAGCGTTGAAGTCCAAAGAATTTAAACTTTCAATCACAGCGCGGTTATAAAAAGTGAAACGGGAAAAATTGTCCGGGTAATCGCCTGCAGAAGTACCGTAAAGCTCGCTTCTGTCATAAAATTTGTCATTTTCTATGAAATATGCTTTTCCACCCTCAGGTGTTTTTCCTTTCCACAGTCGTGCTGTTTCCAGATTGTCACCGAGCGGGATAGTTACCTCTTTCCCGGTCGGTTTAATGCCGAATTTTTCAGCAGCTGCCTTAATGTCCCTGTAGAACGGTAAAATAGCAGCTGCTTCAATTCCCATTCCCTTGTATTCATTTATAAGTGCGCCTATAACATCTCCCAGGCCGCCTGTTTTAATAAATGGCACACACTCTGATGTTGTCAGTAGTATCTTCATCTTAACGAATTATCTTAATTAATTTTTTTCCTGAACACATTTTTTTATATATCTGCTTCTCTCATAAATTTTGCTGCTTCTTCCGGAGGAGTAGGGTTTATGAAAAAACCTGAGCCCCATTCAAAACCGGCAGTTTTTGTTAGTTTTGGTTTGAGCTCTATGTGCCAGTGGTAAAATTTATTCACTTCTTCTTCAAAAGGAGATATATGGAGCATCATATTATAGGGAGGGAGATTAAGTATTTTGTCCAGCTGTTTTAATGTCTGCTGCAGAAGCTGTGCCAACCTGTTGAAACTCCCGTTATAAGTGAAGCTGGATTCGTGGCTCTTAGGCAAAATCCAGGTTTCAAACGGCGACCTTGGAGCAAAGGGAGCAAGAGAGATATAATCCTCGTTCTCAGAGATAACCCTTGTTCTGACTGCAGTTTCCTGGCGGATGATGTCACAGAATATACACTGTTTTTTATAACTATAGTATCCTCTGGCATTGTTAATTTCTTCCTGTACTATTTTCGGAACTATCGGTAGCGCTATGAGCTGGGAGTGGGTATGTTCAAGTGAGGCGCCTGCAGCTTCACCTTCATTTTTGAAGATGAGGACATATTTAAGCCGCTTGTCTTTTTTAAGCCCGGAAATCCTCTGGTAGAATGCTAAAAATGAATCTTCCACGGATTTTAAGGGCATTGTTGAAAGGGTAAGGTTATGGTCCGGGCTTTCTATAATAATCTCGTGTGCACCGACTCCGTCCATTTTTTCAAACATGCCTTCACTGGCTATGTTCAGCTGCCTCTCAATACGTAAAGCCGGAAATTTGTTTGCTACAACCCTGAGGCTCCAGCCCGGTGAATTCGGCTGGCTTTTGTCCTCCCTGAAGGCTAATATTTCAGGCGGGGTTGAGTGTTCGTTCCCGTTACAGAATGCACAAAATCCGCCTTTTTTGGCAAGTACGCGCATCTTGAAATCAGTGGGCCTTTTACCTCTTTCAACCGCGATTATAACCCATTTGCCGACAATGGGGTCTTTTCTTAATTCAGACATTAAAATCCTCTCAAAGACTGTTAACTGATATGTGTCAATCGTTAATTGTATAAATGACAAACAATAACGAATAATTTTTTTTTGATAATATTATATCACTAGTTAAGTTATAATTTCCCATGAAACCATCTTTTCATGCAAGGCTTCTTAACGGTCCCTTTGAGGATCCCGGGCTTTATGTGAGGTTATTCAGGGAGGGAAGGGCGCTCTTATTTGATCTGGGCTTTACCACCGGACTTTCTGTAAGAGATGCCCTTAAGATAAGTAATATATTCGTCTCACATGCCCATATTGACCATTTTATCGGGTTTGAAAGCATTCTGAGACTCCATCTTACAAGGGAAAGGCCTTTAAGGCTTTTCGGGCCTGAAGGGTTTTTGAAATGTGTGGAAGGTAAGCTCCGGGGTTATGCATGGAACCTTGTCGGGGATTACAC
>Ga0255052_10003195_pt1 | contig 11497 bp, 11 predicted proteins | sample JV7_2_21_MG_FD_188632 | JGI IMG/M metagenome (GOLD analysis project Ga0255052, IMG submission 188632) | Seawater microbial communities from Jervis Inlet, British Columbia, Canada - JV7_2_21 | ecosystem: Environmental > Aquatic > Marine > Inlet | place: Canada: British Columbia | collected...
TAATTTTCAGCAGGCAGATACCGGCACCAAAATGATTCACATCGGCCGCAATACGAGCAGCACGATTGTGTCGAAAGGCATATCTGCGGGGCATGCGCAGCAAGCCTACCGTGGCCTCGTTCGTGTCATGCCGCAGGCCGATGGCGCGCGCAATCATACTCAATGCGACTCTCTGTTAATCGGCAAGGAATGCGGCGCACACACGTTTCCGTATATGGAAATCAAAAACCCAGGCGCGAAAATTGAACATGAAGCGACAACGTCGAAGATCTCGGCGAATCAGCTGTTCTACTGTCGCCAGCGTGGCATCTCGGAAGAGGATGCCGTCAACATGATCGTCAACGGCTTCTGCAAAGAAGTCTTTAAGGAATTACCGATGGAATTCGCGGTTGAGGCGCAAGCGTTATTGAGCGTCAGCCTCGAGGGCGCCGTCGGCTAAGGAAGCACAATGTTACAAATCAACGAATTGAAAGCCTCCATCGGTGGCACTGAAATTCTCCGCGGTTTATCACTAGCGGTTAATGCCGGCGAGGTACACGCCATTATGGGCCCCAACGGATCTGGCAAGAGCACGCTCGCCCAGGTCATCGCTGGCCATGCCGACTATGAGGTGTCAGCAGGCACGGTCCAATTCGAGGGCAAGGACCTGCTCGAACTGGAACCCGAGGAACGCGCGCGTGAAGGAATATTCCTCGGCTTTCAATATCCGGTGGAAATTCCCGGCGTTAATAATGCCTATCTGCTGAAAGCCGCGGTAAATGCTAAACGCAAGCATCAGGGTGTGCCTGAAATTGATGCATTTGAGTTTCTGAAACTCGCCAAAGAAAAAATGGCCGTGCTGGGCATGGACCCCAAGTTCCTGAACCGCGGGGTCAACGAGGGATTTTCGGGTGGCGAGAAAAAGCGCAACGAGATTTTGCAAATGGCCATGCTCGAACCGCGCCTGGCCATACTGGATGAAACCGACTCGGGCCTCGATATTGATGCTCTTCGCGCTGTCGCCGAAGGCGTAAATGCATTGCGCTCGCCAGACAGGGCGATTGTGCTGGTTACGCATTATCAACGCTTGCTTGACTACGTCGAACCTGATTATGTGCATGTCCTCTCCGAAGGCCGCATCGCACGCTCCGGAGACAAGACCCTTGCTCTGGAACTCGAAGAAAAAGGCTACGACTGGGTTCGCGAGGCAACTGCGGGATGAAGTCGGCCCCTCTATCTTTGGACGCACTCCAGGCAGCGGTCCAGCAACTGCCGGAAAGTGCATTGACGACTTCGCGTCACGCTGCGCTCGAGCATTTTCGCGAGCACGGTTTACCGACTATTCGCGACGAGGATTGGAAATATTCCGATCTTGCACCGGTTGTCGACATTAGCAATCGCTGGCTGGCCGATGCGGCTACGAGTTCGCCGTCAGCTGCAGCAGCGGCGGCAATTACGACCATTTGCAACTCTATCGAAGCTGACTGGCTTGTCATTTTCGGCGGACAGGTAGATGCGAAATGTTTCGACGGTTTCGATCAAACTGGCGTAAGCGTTTCACGCCTTAGTGATGCAGCGGAAAACATTTCGTTTGACGCGCCTTTGAGCGACCTGAATCTGGCATTACTGCAAGACGGGCTGCGTATTCATGTCCCGAAAGACATGCAGCCGACCACTCCGATTGGCATTCTTGTTGTGGACGAGGCAATTGCGTCGCCTGGCATGTCTCAATCCCGGATCGAAGTCGAACTCGACGCTGGCAGCACCGCGACGATAATTGAATACCACGCTTCGGTTGGTTCTGCAGACCAATATACAAATTCGGTCACCAATTTGAGGCTCGGCGCTAATGCTCGCGCTGATTACGTGCGCATTCAGGATCGCGGCCTTGTGCATATACACACGAGCCGGCTTGCCGTTCATTGCGAGCGCGACAGTGTGTTCAATCACAGCGGTTTCGACCTGGGCGGTAGTTTTGTCCGCAACGATATTGTGGTTGATCTTGCACAAGCAGGAACTTGCGCGACCTTTGACGGCCTCTATCTTATCGGGGATAAACAGCACATCGACAATCACACGCGCGTCGATCATCGCGTCGGCCCAGCAGAATCGCATCAGGAATATCGCGGCATTCTCGCCGGCAAATCTCGCGGCATCTGGAATGGCAAAGCCATCGTTCACCCGGGTGCAGATGGCACAGATGCTGAACAAGCCAATCACAATCTGTTGTTATCCGATAACGCCGAAATCGACGCAAAACCTGAGCTGGAAATCTATGCGGACGACGTCAAGTGCAGTCATGGCACAACGGTCGGCCAACTGGATGAAACGGCACTCTTCTACTTGCGCACTCGCGGCCTGAGCAAGCGCGAGGCACAGCAGGTTCTGACAACAGCATTCGCGCAGTCCATCGTGAGCAAGGCGCATAGCGACGCGGTGCGCGATTTCCTCGAACAAAAAGTTGCACAGCGGCTCGGAGAGATGATGCAAGGAGCAGTATCATGACTCGTCCGCAGGCGCAGAATGTAGCGTCGATCGTTGATTGCAGAGCCGACTTCCCTGCCCTGCACCAGGACGTCAATGGCTGTCCGCTTGTTTATCTGGACAATGCGGCGTCCTCACAACAACCGTCGTCTGTCATTAAAGCTGTGGCCCACTATCACAGCCATGACCACGCCAACGTTCACCGTGGCGTACACACGCTGAGCCAGCGTGCCACAGATGCTTATGAGGGTGCACGGGACAAACTCCAGTCATTTATTAACGCAGCAAGCCGCAGCGAAATCGTGCTAACGAGTGGCACCACCGAGTCAATCAACCTCGTTGCACAGAGCTTTTGCAGACCGACACTTGCTGCGAGCGACAAGATCGTAATCACCCATATGGAGCATCATTCGAATATCGTTCCATGGCAGCTCGTTTGTGAACAGACCGGGGCCGAACTCGTCGTCGCACCGATGAACCGGGACGGCGAACTCGATATTGAGACGCTCGAGAAATTATTGAGCGACGACGTGAGACTCCTCGCCATTGCCCATGTATCCAACGCGCTGGGCACCGTCAATCCGGTCAAAGACATTACCGCAAAGGCGCAGGCGTTGAATATCCCGGTACTTCTCGATGGTGCTCAGGGTATTCCGCACATGCAAATTGACGTGCAGGAACTCGGCTGTGATTTTTATGCCTTCTCTGGCCACAAAATGTTTGGCCCAACCGGCGTTGGCGTTTTGTACGGACGTGAGGCGCTTCTGGACACAATGCCACCGTACCAGGGTGGCGGCGACATGATTCTCGAAGTGTCGTTCGATGGCACGATATACAACGAACTGCCATACAAGTTTGAAGCTGGTACACCGAATATCTCAGGCGTTATCGGACTGGGCGCAGCCGTCGACTATTTGTTATCCGTGGGCATGGCGAATATTGCGCAGCATGAAGAGCAGCTGCTCAAGTACATGACTGACAAGCTAAAACAGGTTGAAGGAATGCGTCTGTTCGGCACCGCCAGGAATAAAGCCAGTGTCCAGTCGTTTCTGGTCGATGACATCCATCCTCACGACCTCGGCACGATTCTCGATCATCAGGGTGTCGCGATCCGTACCGGACACCATTGCGCAATGCCGGTTATGGACTTTTTCGGTGTACCCGGAACTGCACGCGCCTCACTCGCGTTATATAACAACTGCGAGGATGTTGATCGTCTCATTGAGGCGCTGCAAAAAGCCCGGGCTTTGTTCGCATGAATGCGATCGACATCAACAGTGGCGATGAACTGCGCGACTTGTATCGTGAACTCATCCTCGACCATGCCCGTAACCCGCGCCACTTTGGCAAGCTCGACGATGCAACACATACTGCGGAAGGCATCAACCCGCTGTGCGGCGACAAGCTGCGCTTATTCGTTCGTCTGGATGAGGCGCAGATCATCACCGCTGCCAGTTTCGAGGGCTCGGGTTGTGCGATCTCGGTCGCGTCAGCGTCTCTGCTCACCGATCTGATCATTGGACTAAGCGCCGATAAGGCGCTCGAATGTTTCGCTGTAGTCAGTGAGCGGCTGACCAGTCCGGAACCGCAAGCGGCCCGCGACATAGATGTAAACCTGGAAAAACTGCGGGCTCTGGACGGCGTTCGCGAATTTCCGGCCAGGGTCAAATGCGCAACGCTGGCGTGGCACGCCCTGAATTCGGCCATGCACGGCCAATCTGTACCGGCTTCAACGGAGTAAACATCATGTTCGGCCATGCAAATGAACCGTTTGATTTATCACGTGACGTAAAAGCCATCATTATTCCCGCGGGCGAGGAATTACGTTTACGTGAAGGTACAAGCGGGTTTATCACCCAGGCACTTGGTGGGAGTTTCACGGTGTACATCGAAGGCAATCTGTTTCGCATTGCCGGTGCCGACGCGGACGCGCTCGGTAAAGAACCCGTGCCACCGCCTGCGGTGCCGGAGAACGCATCGGACGCCGATATCGAGGCCGTGATTTGGGACCAGCTCAAAACCTGCTACGACCCCGAAATACCCGTCAACATTGTCGATCTGGGCCTTATTTATCGCTGTGATGTGAAATCATTGGGTAACGGAGAGCGCTCCGTCAGTGTCGATATGACACTGACCGCCCCTGGATGCGGTATGGGAGAAATTCTCGTTCAGGATGCACAAGAGAAGATTGCCGTGATTCCGACGGTTGCAGACGTGGTCGTCGAGCTTGTCTTCGACCCACCCTGGAATCAGGGCATGATGTCCGATGAGGCGCGACTGCAAACCGGATTGATGTAGACAGCGCGGCAACACCGCGATAAATTGCCGATCGATGAAGACCCTAACGCTAGTACGCCATGCCAAATCCAGCTGGAAGGACAGAAAACTGAGCGATCGCGAGCGGCCGCTCAACAAACGCGGTGAACACGACGCGCCGATCATGGGCAAGAGAATCGCTGAAGCCGGAGTGCGGCCTTCACAGATCATCAGTAGCCCCGCCGTTCGCGCCTGGACGACAGCGAAAATATTTGCGAAGGAACTCAATTATCCCATTGAGTTTCTGCAACGTGAGAATGGTCTTTATCTCGCCTCACTCGATAACCTGCTCGATGTCGTTGCTACTCAGGATCCCGGCTTCAACAATTTAATGTTGTTCGCACACAATCCGGGATTGACAGATTTCGCGAATTACCTGGTGCTGGGACTGACGAGCAACTTGCCCACCAGCGGCGTGGTTTCTGTCAATATCGAGGCCGACGACTGGATGCTCTACGACCGTCCAAAGGCAGAACTAGTAGCCTACGACTATCCGAAGGCCGTCAACACTCCGGAACATTGACCGCGAGACCGCCTTGCGAGGTCTCTTGTATGTGAGCTCGATGGACCGATGCCGATCTTGAAACTGAATCGCATTGGGCGGCGATTACAGGGTAATAAGATCGGCCTCGACATGACTATTTCGGACGGGCGCCTTGCTATAATTTGCACTCATCCGACCGTGAGAGAAATCCCGTGCCAGCCAGCTTTTTTCAATCCCTAGCAGAGCAGACCGAGGCTCTGAAATCCCAGGGGCTGTACAAGACCGAACGACTCATTACGGGGCCGCAACAAGCTGCTATCGATGTACGCGCCAACGGTGATGTACAGCATGTACTGAACCTCTGCGCCAATAACTACCTGGGTCTCGCGAATCACCCCGAAGTGCTCGCCGCCGCTCACGAAGCACTCGACGAGTACGGTTACGGTATGGCCTCAGTACGCTTCATATGCGGCACGCAAACCCTGCACAAGGAACTCGAGCAACGCATTAGCGACTTCCTCGGAACCGAAGACACGATTCTCTATCCATCATGTTTTGACGCCAATGGCGGGCTGTTCGAGACGATTCTGAGCGATGCTGACGCCGTCATATCAGACGCGTTGAATCACGCCAGCATCATTGATGGCATTCGTTTGTCCAGGGCGCAACGTTTTCGCTATCAGCACAACGATATGCAGGACCTGCAAGCGCAACTCGAAGCTGCCGCAGACACGAACGCGAAACTGATCGTGTCCGACGGTGTTTTCTCAATGGATGGCACGATCGCAAATCTCGCAACGATCTGCGACCTGGCTGAACAGCATGATGCCTTGACGATGATCGACGATTGCCATGCGACCGGCTTCCTTGGCGACTCTGGCCGCGGCACGCATGAGTACCGCGGCACGATGGGTCGCATCGACATCATCACAGGAACACTCGGAAAAGCGCTCGGCGGTGCTTCTGGCGGGTTTACATCCGGGCGCAAAGAGATCGTTGGCTGGCTCAGGCAACGTTCCCGGCCTTATTTGTTTTCGAATTCGGTCGCGCCAACCATCGCCGCTGTATCAATCGCGGTACTTGACCTGCTTGAACGTGACAGCTCCTTACGAGAGCAACTGCACGAGAACGCAGCCTGGTTCCGCAGCAAGATGACCGAGCGTGGCTTTGATCTGAAGCCAGGAGAACACCCGATTATTCCGGTAATGCTCGGCGACGCACGTCTTGCGACGACGATGGCCGACATGCTGTTGCAGCGGGGTATTTATGTGATTGGTTTTTCTTTTCCGGTTGTCCCCGAAGGTCAGGCACGAATCCGCACCCAGATGTCCGCCGGGCTTAGCCGCGAACAGCTCGAGAAGGCGGTCGAAGCATTTACTGAGGTAGGACTTGAACTTAAGGTTATAACTTAATGAAAGCATTGGTAAAAGCAAAACCCAAACGTGGTATATGGATGGAAGATATCGACCCCCCCAGCGTCGGCCACAACGACGTCCTGATCAAGATAAAACAAACGGCCATCTGCGGCACCGATATCCACATTTACCAGTGGAATGATTGGGCGCAGAAAACGATTCCCGTGCCGCTCACCGCCGGACACGAGTTCTGCGGTGAGATTGTCGAATGCGGCAGTGAAGTCAGAGGATTCGAGATCGGTGACCGGGTTTCCGCCGAAGGGCACATTACCTGCGGGGTCTGTCGCAATTGCAGGGCCGGTCGCCGCCATTTATGCATGAATACTGCCGGCGTCGGCGTTAACCGACCTGGCGCGTTCGCCGAATACCTTTCCGTTCCGGCGTTCAACGTCTTCAAATTGCCAGAGTCTATCAGTGACGACATGGCATCGATTCTCGACCCTTTGGGCAATGCGACCCACACCGCCCTCTCCTTTGACCTGGTCGGCGAAGATGTCCTCATAACCGGCGCAGGCCCGATCGGAATTATGGCCGTCGCGATAGCGCGGTATGCCGGTGCCCGGCACATCGTCATTACCGACATCAACGACTACAGGTTGGAGTTGGCCAGCAAGATGGGTGCATCCCGCACGCTGAACGTCTCTCGTGAGTCGATAGATGACACCATGCAGGAACTTGGTATGGAAGAAGGCTTTGACGTCGGCATGGAAATGTCAGGTAACGCGCAGGCGTTTCACGACATGCTGCGCACCATGCACCATGGCGGGAAAATAGCCTTGCTCGGGATATTGCCCGACAACACTGCCATTGACTGGAGCGCCGTGATCTTCAAGGGACTGACGGTAAAGGGCATTTATGGGCGCGAGATGTTTGAAACCTGGTACAAGATGTCCAGCATGTTGCAGAGCGGCCTGAACATTGACCCTGTTATCACGCACCATTACCCGATCGACGAATTTCAACCCGCATTCGATCTGATGGAATCAGGTCAGTCAGGAAAGGTGATCCTCACCTGGAATTGAACCGGCAGGACCCTACTGAATATCGCAAAAACAGTGCGAGTAAACGCCTTTCGGGTCATTGAAGCGCAACAGGGATTCGGATTTCTGAATGAGCGCCTGCGTAACTTCCTCAAGGACCGAAGTCTTGCGAATCCAGTGCGACGTATCGAGGCCAGTGCGCGAAACAACCGTTAGCAATTCAAGCAGCAATTGCTCCGATGGCGACAACTCCTGCTCAATCGTCTTGGTGCCATATTCGCCTTCCGCCAGATCCGCCAACTCTGCGGCGGCCGCGATCGCAACATCCAAACCACCAAGCTCGTCAACGAGGCCATTGTTTATGGCATCCAGCCCTGTCCAGACCTGTCCTTGCCCAATTTCATCAACTTCTTGCTTGTCCATTTCGCGATTCGCAGCAACGTCGCTGATGAAGTCGTCGTAACCGTCGTTGATAACAAGCTGGAACAGTTGTTTGGCTCGATCAGACATTTCACGATCAGGTCGGAATGCACCAGACCAGGGCGTCGTTCCCACGCCATCCGTGGCGATGCCAATCGCGTCGAGCGTACGCTGATAGGTCGGAAACATGCCGAAGATGCCAATCGATCCAGTGATCGTAGACGGGCTGGCGACGACATGATCGGCAACCATGGAAATCGCGTAGCCTGCAGATGCAGCGACACTGCCCATCGAGGCTACGACGGGCTTGCCCGAATCACGCAATGCGATAATTTCATCCATTATGATTTCGGACGCGAAGGTGCTACCGCCCGGACTATCCACGCGCAATACCACCGCCTTAACGGAATCATCATTGCGCGCCTTTCTCAACAGGCCGGCCATTGAGTCACCGCCAATCGTCCCTGGCGGCTGACGGCCGAAAAGTACATCTCCCGCGGCAACGATCATAGCGACGTTTTCGGCCTTGGCCGAACCACCCGAGAGCAGGCGCATCTGTGCGAGGTAGTCATACATGTTAGCCGCATTGAATGTGTCCGGTTTGTCCGGATCCTGGCCGACGTGATCGATTAACAGATCGCGTATCTGCGTGCGCGTCAGTAATTCGTCGACCAGACCGCGTTCCACAGCCACGGTCGCAATATCGCCACCGGCCGCTTCTACGTTGGCGAGAAAATCGTTTGTAAACGATTCAACCGCACCCTCTTCAAGACCCCGGGCCGTTTCTACATCCAGGCGATATAGTGACCAGAGTTGATCGATCAACCGGCCAGTCGACTCGCGATCCTCGTCCGACATATTCATGCGTGTATACGGTTCAACAAATGACTTGTGGGTGCCAACGCGAAACACATTCCAGTCGATGCGCAAGAGATCGATCGCGTCTTTAAAGAAATTGCGAAACGCGCCGTAGCCATTGATTAACACCAAACCATCCGGGTGCAGATAGACTTCGTCCGCGTGAGCCGCCAGGTAATAGCCCTGCTGATTCAAAAAGTCAGCCGTCGCAATGACGAGTTTTCCTGACGACCTGAAGTCCTCGATGGCTGCTGCGACGGTCTGTAACTTGCTGAGACCTGCACCCAGCAGACTGCTTAACTCGAGATAGACAACTTCGATGCGATCGTCGTCCCTGGCAAACTCCAACGCTTGCACGATGTCGCGAACCAGTACCTGCGGCCTGCCGTCACCAGCCAGTTCTGCAATCGCGCGATCGAATGGATCACCTTCAAGTTGTTCAACCAGGAACCCTTGTGGCCGTATGACCAATGCCGCCGTATCCGGCAACGCGGGAGGTGCTCCCGACATTGCACCGACGAATACCAGAAATATGACCAACAGCAACACGAGGTGCAATAGCTTGCGAACGCCGTCAACACCACTCCAGATTGCGGAAAACAATCGGACCAACAAATTTTTTCTGGGAATTTCCATATCAACCTTCGTAACTGATTCGATAAGTTATGTGCCTGGTACCAACCAAAGCGACAAACCCGGCCAGAACGTTATAAGGATAACCGACAGCATCAGAATAATCAGGAACGGGAACGTAGCCGAATACACGTGCATTATTGGCTTCTCAAAACGGTAGCTTGCGATAAACAGATTTAGACCGACCGGTGGCGTCATATATCCCAGTTGCATCGCGGCCAGGAATACGATGCCGAGGTGAACCTCGTGAACGCCATATTTCGCCGCGATTGGCAGTATCAGCGGTACCACCAATACAATGGCAGAAAATATATCGAGTATTGCACCCAGAACCAGCAAGAAAACAAGCAACAAAAGCAGAAAAGAGACCGGGCTCGAAACGAAGTTTGCGACGTACTCGAGCAGCAGCTGCGGAATTCCTGCACTGATCATGTAGTTTGTTGATGCCAGCGACACGCTGAGAATAATCAGAATTCCGCCGACCAATACCATCGATGCTCGCATGATCCTCGGCAGATCCCGAAGCGAGATCTCGCGATGAATGCCGACTTCGACGATAAGTACATACAGGGCCGTAACGGCGGCCGCCTCGGAAACGGCGAGATACCCAGAGTAAATTCCACCAAGCACGATTATCGGTAACGGAATTTCCCACATTGACTCCCGCAGTGCGGCTCCCGTTTCGCGCCATGAAAAACTGGACAACGGCTTGCGGTTGCTGCGATTGACCCACAAGCTCCAGGCCGACAGCATGGCAAGCATGACAAGGCCCGGCAAAATGCCAGCAAGGAACAAATTGTCGATCGAGACTTCGGCAATCACGCCATACAATATTAGCGGCAGTGACGGGGCGAACAATAGTCCGAGACTGCCAGAAGACGTAACCAGACCGAGATTGAATTTATCCGGGTATCCGTCGTGTTTCAGTGCTGGATACAAGATCGCGCCTAGAGCGATGATTGTTACGCCCGACGCGCCGGTAAATGCGGTGAAAAATGCACACGCCGCCAGCGCCACCAGTGCGAGGCCGCCGGGCAGCCAGCCGAGCATCGCCCCGGTCACACGAACAAGACGTTTCGGTGCATCGCTTTCGCTCAACAGGTAGCCGGCAAATGTAAATAACGGTATGGCGGCGAGAAATGGAAGATCGGCAATACTCTGGATCTCGAGCGCCATATTCATCAAGTCGGTCTCATCTCGCTGAAATCCGAGCATTGCACTGGTCGCGATTACCGCGAATAACGGTGCACCCAATACCGCCAGCAGCAGCAATATAAGGCTTACCGCAATCATTGCGCTGCTTCCTCTTTCCCAACAGAAACCGCGCCCGTAAGCTTTTTAACCGCAAGAATGACGAAGCGGTAGCTGACCAGGGCAAATGCCAGCGGCATCACGATGTGAGCAATCCATGCCGGCGTATCAACCAGAACCTGGTCTTCGAATTCGATCTCCAACTGAAGATATCGCCAAGCCTGCCAGGCGATGACAGCACAGACAATCGCAGCAAACACGTCGACGAGCGCACGCGAAACATTTACAAGTCGGTCGGGCAATAAATGTGACAGGACATCGATGCGAATATGACGGTCGTCCCGACTCGCCGCGATGGATCCAAACATCGCGAGCCATAGCACCATGAGCTTGACCAGCTCATCAGCCCAGATAATGCCCGTATTAAAGACCTCGCGAAGAACGATCTGCCCAACGGCCAGAACGATCATGCTGCTTAACAACGTAACGAGTGCGACGTTTTCAAGCAGCCGGCCGAAGCGATCAAGCCTGGATAACAAGACAGGAAGGCCGCCAGTCACCTCTAGTTTCCGGCAGCGTCTTGGCTACCCACACGGTATTCCTGCACATAACGCATCATTTCGTCGTAGAGCTCGAGGGAATACTCACCTTGCTTCGCCATGTTTCGATTGGACTCC
>Ga0255052_10003196_pt1 | contig 11495 bp, 3 predicted proteins | sample JV7_2_21_MG_FD_188632 | JGI IMG/M metagenome (GOLD analysis project Ga0255052, IMG submission 188632) | Seawater microbial communities from Jervis Inlet, British Columbia, Canada - JV7_2_21 | ecosystem: Environmental > Aquatic > Marine > Inlet | place: Canada: British Columbia | collected...
CGCGTTTCTGGTCGACCATCCAGGTGGTGCAGCCATATCTCACTGTCGCCGGTGCGCGTCGAGTGGTAGGCGACCGTTTGGCCGTTGGGAGAAAAGCGCCCACCGAAGTTGTCCTGGGTGTGGGCGGTGATTCGACGCCTTTCGCCAGAAACCACATCTACAATGAACAGAAAGGTGTCGTGCCAAAAGGGTTGATAGGCGATTCGGTTGTCCGCAGATACCGAAAGAGACGTTACGTTGTTGGTTTCGAATGTCAACTGGCGTGGAGAACCGCCGCCTACATCGACTTCCCAGATATCCGCCCCGGCCCTCCCACTCCGGTCTGAAAGGAACAGGACGTGGCGATTGTCTGGACGCCACGCTGGTGTGGCGTTGTCGAACTCGTCCGCTAGCAGAACCTGCGGATCGCCAGCAGCTGCCGGCATCGTCATCAGGGCGCCCTTGCCGTCGGCGCGCCGCTGGAAGACGATGAGCCTGCCGTCGAACGAGTGCGAGGCGCTGAGGTCCATGCCGCCCGCGGGCGGGAAGGTCACCTGCTCCGAGTCGCCGTTGTCGCGGTCGACCCGATAGATCGCCATTTGCCCGGATTCCGCGACACGGGAGATCAACAGGGTTCTACTGTCAGAGGCCCAGGGACGATCGCCCATCGACCCCGAGACCATGCCAATGTCGAGCGTGGGGATATTCGTCTCGATCAGCTTTCTTGGGGAACCCCCGTGGGGTGGTACGAGGTAGATGAAGGTTCCCGGCTCGGAGCTCGAAACGTAGGCGAGGAACTTCCCGTCAGGGGACCAACGAGGAGTCGTCTCGTCACCCGGACCCCCTGCCCGGGTCACCGCAGCACCGCCGGCAACCGGCTGGACCATGACATCTAGACTCCCGGCACTGCTCTGGCCAAACGCGATGAACTCGGATTCGGGCGACCAGTTGATATCCGATTCCTGCCCAATGGCACTGGTGATGGGACGGGACACATAGACAGGCGGCGGAGGCTCCGTGCCCCGCCGTGACGTAGTCACGACGACAGCAACGACCGCCAGAGCAGCAATGGCGCCAAGGAGAACAAGGGGTCGGGAGGAACGCCTTGGATGGAAAGCCGCGGCGCCGGATTCAGCGGTATTCACACCCGAGTCGATCTCGGCCTTCAGCTCCTCTAGCTCGTTGCGCAGGTCAAGCGCCGTCTGATAGCGCCGATCCGGTTCCTTGGCCAGACAGCGGCGGACGATACGACCCAGATGGCGCGGCAACGCAGGCTTCACCTCAGTGACCGAGACCGGTTCCTCCTTGAGGATCGACCCGATCGTCGACATATTTGTGTCGCCGTGAAAGGGTCGTTTTCCTGAAGCCATCTCGTAGAGGATCGTGCCCAGCGAGAAGACATCCGAGCGCGGATCGACGGACTTGCCCTCCGCCTGCTCGGGCGACATGTAAGCCACGGTCCCGAGGATGCGACCTTCCTCAGTTAGCAGCTCTGTGGGAAGCTCCGTAGGGGAGGGGCTTGCCCCCTCCCGGGCGCCCGCAAGGGGCGCCCCTACATCAGTGCTGGCTGGAGCAAGCGGCTTGGCCAGTCCGAAGTCGAGCACCCGCAGCCGGCCCTCGTTGTCGACCATGACGTTGTCCGGCTTGAGGTCGCGATGCGTGATTCCTGCACGGTGGGCGCAGCTGACCGCATCGGCGAGCGGGATGGCGATCTCCAGTAGCCGACCAGGGGGAAATCCCTCTCGGGGCAACAGCTCGCCAAGGGTCTGCCCCTCAACGAGCTCCATCGTGATGAAATGAACCTCCTCGACCGATTCGATGGAATACACCGTCACAATGTTGGGGTGATTGAGCGCGGCGATCGCCTTGGCCTCCCTCTCGAACCGTGCCAGACGCTTAGAATCTCCGGCCACCGCCTCCGGCAGCACCTTGATCGCCACCTCGCGAGCCAGCTTCGTATCCTCGGCCCGGTATACCTCACCCATGCCGCCTTCGCCCAGCTTGGCGGTGATGTTGAAGTGAGAGAGCTTCTTGCCGATCATGAGTCGGTTCGTTCTGGGAAAATCTGTCCGAACAGGTCGCCCCATTCTACAGTTCATGGTCCACTCTTGGCCCGCAGCAAGCCAGAAGTCTCGGAAACCGGCGGCCGTGAGCGCTCCCGCAACCGTGGAAATCCAAAGTCCGGATAAGATACAAAGATCAACAATCATCGTCATCAACGGCTCAAAGAGCTGTTTCAGCGCGCGGAAGAACTGCCGCCGGAAGAGCGGCAGGCTTTCCTACTCGAGGCGTGCCCTGAAGATCCAGAGCTGCGAGCTGAAGTCGAGCAATTGTTGGCCACAGCTGGGCAGACACCCGACAGCTTTCTCGAGCCTGTAGAGAGATCGAAGGTGGGAGCTTCGGGGCCGACCCTCGAGTCGGGTCGGGTTCTCCTCCACTACCGGGTGGTATCACCCCTGGGGCAAGGGGGGATGGGTGAGGTGTACACGGCTCTCGACACCAAGCTCGATCGAGAGGTGGCTCTCAAGGTCCTGCCGGTCGAGATGGCGGTCGATCCCGAGCGGCTCGATCGGTTCAAGCGCGAGGCCAAGGCCCTGGCAGCGTTGGATCATTCCGGCATCGTCACGATTCATTCGGTCGAAGAGACGGAGGGGATTCACTTTCTCACCATGGGTCTGGTCAAAGGCCACACCCTGGCGGAGCTCATTCCGGAAGAGGGCCTGCCTATCGGCGATCTTTGTGACATCGCCATTCCGCTCACCGAAGCTGTGGGATCCGCTCACCGCAAGGGGATCACCCACCGGGATCTCAAGCCGGGCAATGTCATGGTGACGGACGAGGGCGGGGTCAAGGTTCTCGACTTCGGTCTGGCCAAAAGCGTCCTCATGGAAGAGGAAGGTGGACAGGAATTGCCCACCGAGGCACTCACCGCCGAAGGCCGCATTCTAGGAACCGTGGCCTATATGTCGCCCGAACAGGCCGAAGGCCGGCCGGTCGATCCTCAATCGGATGTCTTTTCGATCGGCATACTGCTCTACGAGATGACGACAGGACAGAGACCATTTCAAGGTGACACCACCCTCGGCACGCTGTCCGCGGTCCTGCAGGCCAAACCCAGGCCAGTAGACGAGCTCACGCCTGACGTCTCACCCATGCTCGCTTCTATCATCGAGCGCTGTCTAGAACGGCAGCCGGCCGAGAGATATGGGGATGCCACCGAGCTCCACCGAGCTCTCGAGGAGTTGCTGGACACCGTGAGCTCGCCGACATCAGCGGTACCTTACGCTGGCTCGACCTCTGAGCGCTCGAGCCGAACTGCCAGGCTCTGGGTGGCAGCTGCGGTCATTGCGGTACTTGCTGCGTTGGCAATCTGGTTGTTTCGCAGTGCTCCAGAGTCGACTTTGGAAGAGGTGGCGACCGAGTCGGAAGCTGCGAAGGCGGTGGAGCGGCCGATGATCGCGGTGATGCCGTTCCAGAATCTCGGGTCATCGGAGGACGAGTACTTCGCCATTGGTATGACCGAGGAGATCGCGAGCCGCATGGCATCGGTCCCCAGCATTGGTGTGATCGCCACAAGCAGTACGCGACAGTACGCGAACACCCAGAAGACGGCCCAGGAGATCGGCCACGAGCTGGGAGCTGGATACCTGGTAACCGGGAGCGTCTTGTGGGCTCGCAGCGAGGATGGCTCCAGCAAGATTCGGATCACTCCGCAGCTCATTTCGACCGTCGACGACACGCAGGTTTGGGCCCAGTCCTACGACCGGGTTCTGGACGACATCTTTGCGATCCACTCCGATATTGCCTCTCAAGTTGTAGATCGTCTGGGAATATCGTTAGCTGATCCTGAAAAAGCTGCTGTCGCGAGGCTTCCAACCGACAATCTGGAAGCCTACGATGCCTACCTACAAGCTGGGGCGGTGACTGTCGTTGGTGGAGACCCGTCTTCGAGGGAAATCCGGATCGAAAAACTCAATCGGGCAGTCGAGCTCGATCCAGGTTTCACCTTGGCCTGGTTTTGGCTAGCGGTCGACCATAGCTGGCTCTATTCCTTTGGTTTGAGCACCGATGAAGAACGCCGCCGGCTAACACTAGAGGCGGCACAAAGGGTCGAAGAGGCGTCGCCCGGCTCGGCTCTCGCGGCGGCAGCGAGGGGCCACTATCAGTATCGAGTGGAGCGCAACTACGATCAGGCTGTCGAAGATCTCACGCGGGCTGTCGAGCTCGACCCCAACCTTGCTTCGGCCTTCTGGATGCGTGGTTCGGCATTACGACGAAGGGCCGAGTTCGAGGCCGCAGCCGAGAGTTACGAGAGGGCCGTGGCCCTCGATCCGCGCAACTTGTTTTATCTCACTCAGCTCGGCATCGACTTACAGTATCTCCGACACTTTGAGAAGTCGGTGGATGCTCTCGACCGGGCCATCGCATTGCCCGGGGATTCGTCGCGTGCCCAACGCGTCAAGGTAGAAACACTGTGGTTTTGGGCTGAGCATCTTACGGCAGCCCGCCAAGCGCTCGAAGCGTTTCCAATGCGGCTCTATCCTGTCTTCGGCGATTACATGTGGTATTGGCAGGAAGTCTACGAAGGAGATCTCGGTGCCGCGGCTGAACGCATGCAGACGACCAGCGGCGAGTGGCTGGGACGGCCGATTTACCTTCAACCGAAGGAGCTGCTGGCAGGACTGACCAGTTTATGGCAGGGCGAGAGGGATCTAGCCCGGCAGCAATTCGAAATAGCTGTTGCGAAGCTGCAGGCCAGAATGATCGAGGTTCCAGACAATGAAAAGCTGTTGAGTTCGCTGGGCGTGGCGCTGGCCGCTCTGGGTCGGCGCGACGAAGCGATCGCTGCGGCCCTCCGAGCGACCGAGATCCGTCCGCTGGCTACGGATCCATGGTTTGGCCAGACCCACATAGAGGACCTGGCCTGGGTCTATACGCTCCTCGGCGACCACGACTCCGCCTTGGAGCAGCTGGAGATCCTGCTCGAGAGACCTTCTCGAGTCACTATTTCCTTCCTGAAGATGGATCCCCGCTGGGCACCTCTATGGGATCAGCCACGCTTCAAAGAGCTGGCAGAGAAATACGGCTGAGCTGAGAGTGGTGTTGGCGCGTCGTTGGTCGTAAACCAGACTTCTCTACGCTCCGTCTTGCCCGTACTTCTCCAGCAGCGCCTGGAAGCGCGGGTCATTGCGCAGCGAGTCGAAGTGAGGGTCGGCGTCGATCGCTGCAAAATCGCGGTATCCCCCGGCCAGGGCCCTTTCCAGCTCGGCAAGGGCTTTGTCCGTGTCACCAAGAGAAGCGTGGATTGAGCTGATTTCTGCAATAAATCGATGCCCGAACCTGAATGCCGGGTTGAGCTGGAGGGCGTACTCGACCACCGAGACGGCCTCCTCATACCGCTCCTGTCCGCGAAGCGCCGTCCCGAGTTGGTAGTAGGACCAGAAGTAGCCCGGGCGGAGCCGTATGGCTTCGCGTGCTGCAACTTCCGCCCTGGTCAGGTCGGGCGGATCCTGAGAGTTGCAAGCCCAAGCAAGATGGCACCAGGTCACAGCGCTCTTGGGGTCGAGTCTGACCGCCTGTTCATACTCCAAGATGGCATTCGCGTGGTCCCCTTGGAACTCCAATGCACCTCCCAGAGCTTCATGGCCCTCGGCCAGCTCTGGATCGAGAGCCAGCGCCTGGCGGGCCAGATCCTCCGCGCTCTGCAGACGTTCTGGAGATCTGTCGACACCAAAAAGGTAGTAGAAGGATCCGACCACAGACAGGCCAGCAAGAGCCAGAGGATAATCGGGATCGAGGTCAAGAGCCTTCTCGAAGTGCTGTCGCGCAGCATCGAGCCTTTCTTTTGGCATATCCAGGCTGACGTGGAAGGACTCCGTCAGAGCCCAGCCGCGCAAGAACGCATCATAGGCTTCGGAGTCTTCAGTGGGACGGCGACGTAGGGCCTCCTCCTCCTCGGGGGTCAGGTGCAGATCTAGTGCGCTGGCGATCTTCAGTGCGGTGTCCTCCTGCACCGACAACACATCCTCTAGCACTCCATCGAATTGATCCGACCAGAGATAGCGACCGCTTACGGTATCGATCAGTTGGGCGGTGATGCGGACACTCTCGCCGGCCCGGCGCACGCTGCCTTCGAGCACATAGCGAGCTCCTATATCCTGCTCGGCACCCTCGGGCCACTCGCGTGGAGCCCGGACCAGTTCGAGACTCTGAATTCGGGACAGCCTACTGATCAGTTCTGCGGTCATTCCAAGACCAAAGTGCTCATTCTCGGGGTCACGGCTCAGGTTCTGAAACGGTAGGACCGCCAGCGTGGTCTCGGCTGCACGGAGGGCTCCTGCCGGCGGGTCCCGTCGCAGGTCGATCGTCAATCGGTCCCGTAGCCCGCCCACGTTCAACGCCACTGAGAGTGCCAGCATGACGAGAGCTCCTAAAGTTACAGCCCACCACCTGATGGGTGGTTTTACCGCTGCGGCTGTGATCTCGTCACCGCCAGCCGGCTCCTCTTTCGACGCCAGCTCTTTCCTCAATGCCTCCAGGCCGTTGCGGACATCCAGAGAGGCCTGAATCTGCCGATCAGGAACCTTCTCCAGGCACTGCTCGATGATGCGACAGAGGTGGCGTGGCAGATCCTGCCGATGCACCTCCACCTCGTGGGGCGAGTCCTTCATGATGGACGAGATGAGAGAAGCCGATGTGTCACCTTGAAAAGGCCGCTGCCCCGTCGCCATCTCGTAGAGGATGACTCCCAGGGAAAACACGTCCGTGCGGGCGTCGAGGGACCTGCCCTCCAGTTGCTCCGGGGACATGTAGGGCATGGTGCCAAGGATGCGGCCTTCCTCAGTCAGCATCTCCGTGGGAAGCTCCGTAGGGGAGGGGCTTGCCCCCTCCCGGGCGCCCGCAAGGGGCGCCCCTACATCCGTGCTGGCTGGAGCAAGAAGCTTCGCCAGACCGAAGTCCAGCACCTTCACCAGGCCCTTATCCGTCACCATGATGTTGGCGGGCTTGAGATCGCGGTGGATCACACCATTCTCGTGGGCAGTTGCAAGGGCATCGGCCAGAGGGATGGCGATGTCGAAAATCTCCTCGATGGGCATCCCACCCAGGGGGACCAGCTCGGACAGAGACTTGCCTTCCACCAGCTGCATGGTGAGGAAGCGAACACCGTTCGCCTCCTCCACCGAGTGGATCGTGACGATGTTGGGATGATCGAGAGCGGCGAGGGTCTTGGCCTCTCTCTCGAAGCGCGCTAACCGGTCTGGATCCGACGACAATTCGGCCGGCAGGACCTTGAGAGCCACCTCGCGGCCGAGAGTCGTGTCCTCGGCGCGATACACCTCTCCCATACCGCCTGCACCCACTTTCGCAGTGATTCTGAAGTGAGAAAGAGTCTTGCCGATCATGAGTCGGTTCGTTCTGGGAAAATCTGTTCAAACAGGTCGCCCCATTCTACAGCTCATGGTCCACTCTTGGCCTGTAGCAAGCCAAAAGTCTTGGAAACCGGCGGCCGTGAGCGCTTGCGCAATCAAGCAGGTCTGAAGTCCGGATAAGATAGAAAGATCAACGATCATCGTCATCAGCGGCTCAAGGAGCTGTTCCAGAGAGCGGAAGAAATGCTGCCAGAAGAGCGGCAGGCTTTCTTGCTCGAGGCTTGCCCGGAAGATCCAGGGTTGCGAGCTGAAGTTGAAGAATTGTTGGCTACAGCAGGGCAGACACCTGACAGCTTTCTCGAACCGGTAGTGAGATCGGTAGCGGAAGCTTCGGGGCCGACGCTCGAGTCGGGTCGGGTTCTCCTGCACTACCGAGTGGTATCGCCTCTTGGGCAAGGGGGAATGGGTGAGGTGTACACGGCTCTCGACACCAAGCTCGACCGTGAGGTGGCCTTGAAAGTCCTGCCGGTCGAGCTGGCGGCGGATCCTGAGAGACTCGATCGGTTCAAGCGGGAGGCCAAGGCCCTGGCGGCGTTGGATCATCCCGGCATCGTCACGATTCACTCGGTCGAGGAGACCGAAGGGATTCACTTCCTCACCATGGGTCTGGTCAAGGGCGAAACCCTGGCGGAGCTCATCCCGGAAGAGGGCCTGCCCATCGGCGATCTCTGTGACATCGCCCTGCCGCTCACCGAAGCCGTCGGAACCGCCCATCGCCAGGGGATTACCCACCGGGATCTCAAGCCGAGCAACGTGATGGTGACCGACGCCGGCGGGGTCAAGGTTCTCGACTTCGGTCTGGCCAAAAGCGCCTTGGTCGAAGCGGACAGTGATCCGGAGCGGCTCACCGAGGCGCTCACCGCCGAAGGTCACATTCTGGGAACCGTGGCCTACATGTCGCCTGAGCAGGCCGAAGGCAAGCCGGTCGACCCCCGATCGGACGTCTTTTCGCTCGGCATCTTGCTCTACGAGATGACAACAGGACAGCGGCCCTTTCAAGGAGACTCAACGCTCGGTACCCTGTCGGCGGTCCTGCAGGCAAATCCGACGCCGGTAGCCGAGGTCAGGCCGAATGTTCCACCGATTCTCGCTGCCATCATCGAGCGCTGTCTCGAGCGGTTGCCGCCCGCGAGATACCAGGATGCCAGCGAGATCCACGAGGCTCTCCGAGAGTTGCTCGACACCGAGAGGTCGCCGACCTCAGGAGTAACTGCCAGCGACTCGACTTCTGAGCGCTCGAGGCGGGTGGGAAGGCTCTGGCTGGCAGCTACCGTCCTGGTTGCACTCACCATCGTGGCGATCTGGTTGCTTCGCAGTGCTCCAGAGTCGAGGTTGGATGACGTGGTGACCGAGGCAGGAGCTTTGAAGGAGGTGGAGCGGCCCATGGTGGCAGTGTTGCCGTTCCAGAATCTCGGGTCATCGGAGGACGAGTACTTCGCCATTGGCATGACCGAGGAAATCGCGAGCCGCATGGCCTCGGTCCCCAGCATTGGTGTGATCGCCACCAGCAGTACCCGACAGTACACGGACACACAGAAGACGGCCCAGGAGATCGGAGAGGAATTGGGAGCTGGATATCTGGTTACGGGGAGCATCTTGTGGGCCCGCAGCCAGGATGGGTCCAGCAGGATCCGCATCACTCCGCAGCTGGTGTCGACCGTTGACGGAACTCAAACCTGGGCCCAGTCTTATGACCGGGTTCTGGACGATATCTTTGCGATCCAGACCGAAATAGCGTCTCAAGTCGTGAATCGGTTGGGAGTTTCGGTGGCGGATCCAGAGAAGGCCGCTGTCGCGCAGCTTCCCACCGAGAATCTGGAAGCCTACGATACCTACTTACGCGCCATGGCCGTGCCCCTCGATTTTGCTGATCCCTCCTCGATGATCCCGCGGATCGAAGCGCTGTATCGGGCCGTCGAGATCGACCCAGGTTTCGCTCTTGCCTGGTTTCAGCTGACGAATAGCAACAGCTGGCTCTTTATCTTCGGCTTCGACACGGGTGAAGAACGCCGCCGGCTGACACTCGAGGCCGCCCAGAGGGTCGAGAATGAGGCACCCGGCTCGGCTCTGGCCGCGGCAGCGATGGGAAACTACTACTATCGCGTCGAGCGCGACTACGATCGGGCCCTCAAAGAGCTCACACGGGCTGTCGAGCTCAACCCCAATAGCAGTACGGCCTTCTGGTTGCACGGTTCGGTGTTACGACGAAAGGCCCAATTCGAGGCAGCCATAGGAAGTTATGAGGCGGCCATTGCCCTCGATCCGCGCAACGAGAATCATCTCGTTCAGCTCGGCATTGCCTATCAGCATCTGCGTCGCTATGAGAAAGCGGTCGACACTCTCGATCAGGCGATCGCACTGGCCGAGGATGTGGAGATGTCTCATTACGCCAAGGTAGAAACGTTGTGGTCCTGGGCCGAGAATCTTACGGATGCGAGGCAAGCGCTCGAAGCGTTTCCGATGCAGAGTAGTCCTGTCATGGGCGACTACGTGTGGTACAGGCAGGAAGTCTACGAAGGAGACTTCCGCGCCGCGGTCGATCGAATGCAGACGACTCGCGGCGAATGGTTGGGGGGGCCCATCTATCTCCGGCCGAGGGAGCTGCTGGCAGGGCTGGCCCGGCTTTGGATGGGTGAGCGGGATCAAGCCGATCCGCAACTCGAATTGGCTGTCGCCAAGCTGCAAGCCAGGCTGATCGATACACCTGACAACGAAAAGGTGTTGAGCTCGTTGGGCGTGGCCCTGGCCGCCCTGGGTCAGCACGACGAGGCGATCGAGGCGGCTCTCCGAGCTACCGAGATCGTCCCGCTTGCCACGGATCCCTGGTTCGCCCAGGCTCACATCGCGGACCTAGCCTGGGTCTATACGCTGCTCGGCGAGTACGATTCGGCGTTCGAGCAGCTGGAGATCCTGCTCGAGAGACCCTCTCGAATCACCATTTCGTTCCTGAAGATGGACCCCCGCTGGGCGCCACTGCGGGATCAGCCACGCTTCAAGGAGCTGGAAGAGAAATATGGCTGAGCTGAGAGCGACCCGCAGGTCGATTCGCTGGCGAGTATAATTACCGTCAATTCCAGTCAGGGGGTCTCCCGGTGCCACGATTTCTTATCGAATTTCGACATAGCACGGAGCTTGAAGGTTGCATCCGGGCATTGGACGCCATCACGCAATACGGATCCCATTTGATGACGGAGGCCGAGTGGGGATGTGAGGACGGAGTCCGCTCGATACTCGACGTCGAGCGCGTTATCCCTTATTCTGAGGTGAGTATCGCAGGGAGAGTGAGTAGTGACTTCAGCCTATGACGGCCCGGAGAGGCGTTCCGGAATCGACCGCCGGCACAGCAAGCGCCGGACGGGGGACCGGTTTGCAGCCGATTCGTGGCGTTTCAGCGGCCAGCCCAATCGCCGCAGCGGCGAGGACCGTCGCGACAGCTCCGAAAGGCGCAAATTCAGGCGGGCCGAGATCGCCAGCACCCTGCCACTCCCCGAGGTCGCGAGAGGCCCCGACAAGACCGCGGCCGCCATCGGAGTCATCGAGAATCGTCAACTCCGGGTCGTCTATCAGCCGATCTACCGTCTCAAGACCGGACATGTCTTTGGCTATGAAGCGCTGGCCCGGGTCGACTCGCCAGAATTCGACACCCTGCCCGAGCTCTACCAGGCCGCCTCGGCTGCCGGGCATGTCGGCGAGCTGGGCCGCCTGCACCGATCCCAGGCCATCAAGCACTGTCCGAACCAGCCTCTGTTCATCAATATCTTCCCTTCAGAATTCGACTATGGACTCCTGGTACAGCCGGACGACGCCATCTTCCGCCACCAGCAGCCGGTCATTCTTGAGGTCACCGAATCGATTCCTCTCGAGTACTTCGACCAGTGTCACGACGTGATCCGGGAGCTGCGCAAGAAAGGGATCCAGCTGGCGATCGACGATCTGGGTGCCGGCTACTCGAATCTCAAGTACATCGCCGACCTGGTGCCCGATTTCGTCAAGCTCGACCGCAGCCTGATCCAGGGCGTCGAGGAAGGCAACCGGCAGGCCAAGCTGCTCCGCATGATGGTCCGCTTGTGCAAAAACATGGGCGCC
>Ga0255052_10003197_pt1 | contig 11492 bp, 10 predicted proteins | sample JV7_2_21_MG_FD_188632 | JGI IMG/M metagenome (GOLD analysis project Ga0255052, IMG submission 188632) | Seawater microbial communities from Jervis Inlet, British Columbia, Canada - JV7_2_21 | ecosystem: Environmental > Aquatic > Marine > Inlet | place: Canada: British Columbia | collected...
TGGCATTGCCGTTGGTAACAAGCAAGTGAAGTTCGGCCAGCCGTGTGCCGGCCGCAGCGAAAGCGGCCGGTGTTGCGAGCGCCAATGCGCACGGGCAGGTAACAACGAGCACCGACAGCGTGACTACGAATGCGCGCTCCGGCGCGATGAAGTACCAAAATGTCGCGACGCTTACGGCGACAATGAGAATTGCGAAAACGATATGACCCGCGATGCGATCGGCCAGCTGCACGAATGCAGGCCGCGCGTAGCGAGCACGCTCACTCATTCGGCTGATGGTTCCAAGCGTTGTATCAGTCCCGGTTTTCTCGACGCGCATCTGGATCATGCCGTCGAGGTTGATGCTACCGGCGACGAGCGCATCACCCGACGATTTTCGCCTTGGTTCTGCCTCGCCTGTAAGTAGTGCTTCGTCGACTGACGTTTCACCGTGAACGAGGACGCCGTCTGCAGGGATCGGGTCGCCCGGACGAACGAGTAACAGGTCGCCAATGACAAGCTGACTGGCAGGCAGGATGCTCTGGACATCTCCGTCAAGTCGGGTAACCGTATTCGGCAATAAGGTCGACAATGCAGTACTGCGATCGATCGAACGATGTCGCGCGCGCATTTCAAGAAATCGACCGAGTGTCAGAAAGAATACGAACATGACGACCGAGTCGAACCAAACCGCGGGTCCGCGAGTCAACATGGCGTAGACAGACCCAATAAATGCGGCGGCAATAGCAATGGAAACCGGCAGGTCCATGCCGGGTCTGCGTGACACAATGCCGCGCCATGCCGCAACGAAAAACGGACGTGCGGAATAAAAGACCACCGGTGTGCTTACGAAAAAACTGACGAGGCGCAGAAAATACTGCATATCCTCATCCATGCCCTGGAAGTCGCCGGCGTACAGGCCGACAGCGAACATCATGACCTGCATCATGCCGAGTGATGCGACGAGCAGGCGCTTCAGAGCGGTCCTCTGCTCTGCCACCTCCGGGCGAGCAGTGGAATCCGGAGTCAGTGGCTGCGGTTCGTATCCAAGTTCGGCTAATGTCGCCAGGATGTCGCCCAGTCCAATATCATCAGGGCGCCAGCGAACACGCACCCGATGCGTCATCGGGTTAACGTCTGCACTATCGATACCTTCCCGCCTACCCAGCGCAGACTCGATCAGCCAGCTGCACGCCGCACAGTACATGCCGCCAACGTAGATCGACGCTTCTGCTGTGTTATCGCTGAGTTCAGCAAATGCCGTGATCATGTCGTCACGATCAAACACCTGCCACTCGGTTGCGTCATCGGTCGGGCGGCCGACGCCCGGCTGCGGTGCCTCGCGCATCGTGTAGTAGCTCGACATACCGGTGTCACGGATGAGTTCGGCGACAGCTTTGCAGCCGGGGCAACAGACAGCTTTCAGTTCACCGTCGATCTCGACCTGGAATTGATCGTCCCGGTCAACAGGCAGCGCGCAGTGAAAACAAGCGCGGTTACTCATCGTCGTTGTTGTGCGACTCCGTCAGGACGGGTTCCGCGGTACTCATCGCCAGGTAAACCGTGTACAGGCTCGCACAAACTGAAGAACTCAACAGGAGGATGACGAACCAGGGCCAGAAGTAGCGGTACCAGGGTTTTGTGTCGTGGTCGTTCATCAGGGTGTGGGTCCGAGAAAGCGGCTGTCCTCAATCATGACGATGCTTTCATCGTCGATCGCTGTAACGGCAAAAGTAATGTTCATGATGCCATAGGCATTGTCGCGCTGGGTACGTGCTCTGACTGGCAGCGACAAGACTCCACCGCCAGCAACGACGATCTCATCAGGCACGCCATCGAGTGACAGCCCGGTTACGCCGGCAACAGACAGCCGAAAACTGCGAGGCTCGTTGCTCTGGTTGATGATCTTGAGCGTGTAGATGTTCTCGATCAAGTCGCCAGACAACTCCCGGTATAAGGAGTTTCGGTCACGAATGACGTCGAGGATGATCGGCGTTCTCGTCACCATCGACGTGATGAGACCACTGGTAAGCACGAGCAGCAGCGTCGCATAGATGAACACTCGCGGCCGCAGCAGGCGGGCCTTCCTGCCGTCCAGCGCGTTTTCGGTCGTGAAACGAACCAGTCCGCGCGGGTAGTCCATCTTGTCCATGATCGAGTCGCACGCATCGATACACGCGGCGCAGGCAATGCACTCGTATTGCAGGCCATCGCGTATATCGATGCCAGTCGGGCAGACCTGCACGCACAAGGTGCAGTCGATACAATCGCCAAGCTTCTCTTTCTTGCGGTCGACCGAGCGCTTGCGACCACCCCGCGGTTCGCCACGCCCCTCGTCGTAGGAAATAATGAGCGTGTCCTTGTCGAACATCGCGCTCTGGAAACGCGCATACGGACACATGTACTTGCAAACCTGCTCACGCATGTAGCCCGCATTGCCGTAGGTCGCAAAGCCGTAGAACAGCCCCCAGAACAAGGTCCATCCGCCGACGCCAAGCGCGACGATGTCGAGCCCCAGTTGGCGGATCGGCATGAAGTAGCCGACGAATGTGAAGCCGGTCCACAGCGAAAACGTAATCCAGAGGAATTGCTTGGAACCCTTGCGGCGCAGCTTGTTCCAGTTCCACGGCGCCTTGTCGAGCTTCATGCGTTGCGAGCGTGTGCCTTCGGTAATTTGCTCCATCCAGATGAAGGCTTCTGCCCAAACGGTCTGTGGACAGGCGAATCCACACCAGAGCCGCCCCGCGAGCGCCGTAAAAAAGAACAGCGACAATGCGGCGATCATCAATAGCAGTGCGAGGTACGGAAAGTCCTGCGGCCACAGAGTCAGGCCGAGCAAGTAGAACTTGCGAGCAGGGAGGTCGAAAAGAAACGCTTGTCGGCCGTCCCACAGCAGCCACGGCACGAGGTAGAAAAGACCCAGAAGGACGTTCGTCGCTAGCGTCGAAAGTGACTCAAATCGGCCCTTTATCTCACGAGGGTAGATCTTTTTCGCACTTTCGTAGAGCGTCGCGGCTCGTGGCCGGTCCGTGTTTGTCGGTGTGCTCATGCGCTGGGCAGCTTACCGATGCTTGGTGTCGCGTTTTGGGGCGGTCCGTACAAGCCAGGCCGTGACAGCAGAGCAACCTGCCGTAATAACCCAGAAAAAGAAAAAGCCAGCCGCGTAGCCGGCTTGACGGCCTATATCGAGATCAGGGTCGAATGCAGCCAGCAGCTCCAGTGGGTCAAGCAGTGCGAAGAACAACATCGTTGCGACTGCAGCTGTCAGAAAAGAAATCCAGACAACGGTCGCAACAGCCTGTTTGTTACGACTCCACTTTCTGGCGCCTCGATACTCTTCGCTGACCACTATTCTGCGTTAGACAGGCTGTAAATGTAGGACGCAAGAATCTTCGTTCGATTGTCTCCAAGCAACTCGCCGTGCGGAGGCATCACCCCGTTGCGGCCCGCTACAATCGTTGCACGAATGACCCGGGATGATGACCCGTACAACCAGACATTGTCCGTTAGATTCGGGCCACCAAGTGCCTGGTTGCCAGTGCCATCAGGCGAGTGGCAGGCGCTACACAGCGCGACGAACATCGGTTGTGCGGTCATCGCCGCAGCGCCTGCTTCAGCCCGACCACTCAGGCTCTCGACATAGCGCACCATATTGTCAATACCGGCCTCGCCACCAAGGGCAGCCGACAGTGCCGGCATAATGTTGTTACGCCCATGGCTGATCGTTGCCGTGATGGCAGCCTCGCTATCACCCCACAGCCAGTCATCGTCCGTCAGGTTCGGAAATCCGGTTGCGCCACGGGCGTCGGAGCCGTGACAGGTAGTGCAGTAACTCGCGAACAGGCTCTTGCCGAGTTTTTGTGCCTCGACGTTTTGCGCAAGTGCCTCGAATTCCATTTCGGCGAAGCCCGCGTAGATTGGCTCGTAGCGTTCTTCCGCCACCCGCATCTCTTCCTCATATTGGCCCTGCTGCGACCAATTCAATAGCCCCTCGTATATTCCGAGTCCGGGGTACATGAACAGATAGGCGGCTCCCCATGCGATCGTCATGAAATACAGATACAGCCACCACCGTGGTGCGGGATTGTTCCTCTCTTCAAGGTCACCATCCCACCTGTGGCCAACGAGATCCTCGTCTTGTTTATTCTGTGGTCCCTGTTTGGCCGACCAGCTGATGAGCCAGATACACCAGATAACAAAAACGATCGTGCCGGCTGCAACGAACCAAGACCAGAATGCAGGCATCAGTTGCTCTCCTGTTCGTTGTCGGTCATGAGTTGATCCTCTTCCAAAGGCAATGCCGCGATGGCGTCAAAATCGGACTTGCGCCGGCTGCTCCAGGCCCATACGCAGAGGCCGATGAACGCAAGAAACAGTATTGCTGTTAACAAACCACGGAAATCATTGATATCCATCATGACTTACCTGCGTGCCCGGCGGTTGGTGCCGAGTTCCTGCAAATAGGCGATGAGCGCCTCCATCTCGGTCTTGCCGGCAACCGCCGCCGCCGCCGCCGCGATGTCATCGTCGGTGTACGGGTCGCCGAGAAACTGCAGCGTCCTGAGCTTTCTCGTAATCAAATCCGGATCAACCATGGCCGCCTCAAGCCACGGATAGCCCGGCATGTTGGATTCGGGTACCAGTGCCCGCGGATCATTCAGGTGCAGGCGCTGCCACTCATCCGAATAGCGGCCGCCGACCCTTGCCAGATCAGGACCGGTACGCTTCGAACCAAACTGAAACGGTCGGTCATAAACCGTCTCACCGGCTGTGGTGTACGGCCCGTAGCGCTCTGTCTCACTGCGAAACGGGCGAATCATCTGCGAGTGACAGTTGTAGCAACCCTCGCGCACGTAGACGTCGCGCCCAGCAAGGCGCAACGCAGAATACGGTACGATGTTCTCATCAGGTTCGGTCGCATCCGAGCTCATCATCAACGGAATTAGCTCGACGAGACCACCAATACTGATCGCAATCACGATCAGCACCATCATCAGGTTGACGTTTTTTTCTATAGTTTCATGACGCATCGGTGGCCTCCTCTACGCCGGGTCCATGACGGCGACAGGCACCGGTTTCTTGTCCGAGATCGTCTTCCAGACGTTGTACGCCATGATGATCATGCCACTGAAAAAGAGCAGACCGCCGAGCAAACGCAATCCGTGATACGGGTGGATCGCTTTGATCGATTCAACGAACGAATAGGTCAGCGTGCCGTCATCATTGACCGCCCGCCACATCAGTCCCTCGGTGACACCGGCGATCCACATTGGTACAGCGTACAGCACGACACCGATCGTCGATGTCCAGAAGTGAACGTCGATGAGCTTGGTGCTGTACATGCTGTCGCGGTTATAGAGTCGCGGTAACAACGAATAGATCGAGCCAAGCGTCATCATCGCCACCCATCCCAGCGCCCCCGAATGCACGTGGGCAATGTTCCAGTTCGTATAGTGCGATAGCGCATTGACGGTCTTGATCGACATCATCGGACCTTCGAAGGTCGACATGCCGTAGAAAGACAGTGCAACGATCATGAACTTAAGGATCGGATCGCTCCTGAGCTTATGCCAGGCCCCCGACAACGTCATGATGCCATTGATCATGCCTCCCCATGATGGCGCAAGCAGGATGATCGAAAAAACCATGCCGATCGTCTGTGCCCAGTCAGGCAGTGAGGTGTAGTGCAGGTGATGCGGCCCTGCCCACATGTAGATGGCGATCAGAGACCAGAAATGCACTACCGAGAGGCGGTAAGAGTAAACAGGTCGTCCCGCCTGTTTCGGCACGAAGTAGTACATCATGCCCAGGAAGCCTGCCGTCAGGAAAAAGCCGACGGCGTTGTGGCCGTACCACCATTGCATCATCGCATCGACGACGCCCGTGTAGATCGTGTAGGACTTGGTCAGCGTGACCGGTATTGCGAGGTTGTTGAATATGTGCAGCACGGCGATTGTGATGATGAATGCGCCGTAAAACCAGTTAGCAACGTAGATGTGCTTGATCCGCCGTTTGCCGATCGTGCCGAAAAACACGATGGCATAGGCGACCCAGACAACGGCGATCAACAAGTCGATCGGCCACTCGAGTTCGGCATACTCCTTGGACTGGGTGATGCCGAGCGGCAGCGTGATCGCCGCGAGTACGATGACCACCTGCCAGCCCCAGAACGTAAATGCGGCGAGCTTATCGAGCACGAGCCGAACGTGGCAGGTGCGCTGCACAACGTAATACGACGTCGCAAACAATGCCGATCCGCCAAATGCGAAGATGACAGCGTTCGTATGCAAAGGTCGCAAGCGGCTATAGGTAAGGAATGGCAGATCAAAATTGAGCTGCGGCCAGATCAGCTGTGCGGCAATCAGGACACCGACGAGCATGCCGACGATGCCCCAGACCACGGTCATGACCGTGAATTGGCGAACTACCTTGTCATTGTATGAAGCGGATGTGTCCAAAGGGCGGACCCCTGTTGTTTTTTAACGTATAACAGATTGTCGGCGAGCTGGCAGCCGACACCTGGGCTACACATACGTGACGATACGTATGCGCAAGCCGACCCTTCCGGGTGGACAATGTGCGTATATCATCACGGTATACTCAGGATTTCCAGTATTGCTTATGGCCGGATTAATGGGTTCAGACAAAATGCAGGTCGACGAGTCGGAAGCGTATTTTCGAATATTGCTCGAATCGGCGCCCGACGCGATGATTATTGTGGATGAGTCAGGCGAGATCACGATCGTCAACGGTCAGGCTGAGCGCATGTTTGGCTATGATCGCGAGGAATTACTCGGTAACAAGATTGAAATGTTGTTGCCGGAGCGCACACGTAAATCGCATGTGCAAAGTCGTAATGACTACCGGGAACACCCGAGGCTCCGCCAGATGGGCCCGGGCTGGGAACTGATAGGGCAGCGCAAGGATGGCAGCGAGTTTCCGGTCGAGATCAGCCTGAGCCCGGTGGTCACGAAGAAGGCGTCATTTGTTTCGAGCGTTATTCGTGATGTGACGGAGCGCAAACGTCTGGAGCAGGAAATCATTGACGCTCAGGAAGCAGCAGAGCGCGCCAACAAGGCCAACAGTGCGTTTCTTGCTGCTGCGAGCCACGATTTGCGTCAGCCGGTGCAGGCGCTGAGCCTTCTTAATGGCGCCCTGCGACGGACCGTCAAAGATGAGCGAGCGCTGGAAATGGTTCGAAGTCAGGAACATTCCTTGACGGCGATGACCAATCTCCTGAATTCTCTGCTCGATATCAGTCGTCTTGACGCCGGCGTGGTGACGCCGGAACTTGAAGACTTTCCGGTACAGCGTCTGATTGACCGGCTCTCCGCGGAGTTCGCACGCCAGGCGAACCACAAAGGTATAGGTTTTGCGTCTGAGTCCTGTGACGCAATGGTTTGTTCCGATCCGAATCTGCTCAGCGAGATCATCCAGAATCTCGTTGGCAACGCAATCCGCTACACGGACAAGGGCAAAGTGGACCTGAAGTGTGTCGAACGTGATGGCAAATGCTGTATTGAAGTCGAGGATACGGGCATTGGCATCAGCAAAGACCAGCAGGAAGCTATTTTTACCGAATTTCATCAGATCAGGCCGCCCGGTGGAAATAAAGAGGGGTTCGGCCTCGGTCTCGCAATTGTGCGCAGGCTTGCAGACTTGCTCAAACATGAAATAGAAGTCGAATCGGGTCCAGGCAGAGGTTCATGTTTCACGGTTAGCATGCCTTCTATAGGGCCGGCTGAAACTCGCGCCGAGGAAACCGAGGATGGGGACACTGTTGCCGCCGAGGCGGCTACGGGGCTGGTCGTTTTGATCGAGGACGATATCAATGTTGCGGATGCCTGGCGTTTGTTGCTTGAGGCTGAGGGCTATCGGGTAGCGACCGCCGCCTCGGCAACCGAAGCTCGTGCACTTATCAATCATCTCGACGAAGCACCCTCACTGATCGTGTCGGATTTCCACCTGCTTGATGGCTCGACCGGTGTTGAAGCCGTGATGGACATCCGTTTGCACTACGGCTTGAACATTCCGGCCTTCATCGTCAGCGGCGATACGTCAAAAGTCGTCAAGGATGCCCGGCCGGTCGATAACAGTACATTGATGAGCAAGCCCGTTAATACGGGGCGTCTGCTTGCCGCGGCCAGAATAGCGACGCGCACGGGCGAAGTACCGAAAGATTGAATCGTTGGAGCGCTCCTTGGAGCGCGACTGGGACATGCCTCATTCGCGCCTCGGGAGGCGCTCCAACGGCTCAAGTCGAAAGAAACGCGATCCAGCTCGCGGGAGACTTCGTCAACGCCACGCCGGCAATGTAGGCAAAAGCGGCCACGGCGCCGATGAAAGCGATTGTTCTGATTTTTCGTGTGCGTCCGAAACGCATCGCGATCATGCCAAATCCGACGTAGGCGGATAATCCGGCGAATTTTGCCAGCAGCCAGGGGACATTCACCCAGTCCAGGTTCAACATGCTGATCAGCCAGATTCCGCTGGCGAAGAAGAGCGTATCGACGATATGCGGCGCAATCCTGGTTGCGCGATTCCGTTGCAAATCCGATTCGACGATCATCCAATAACCTCGCAGCAGAAATCCGGCGATCGCCAGGGCCGCGAAGGCCATATGAGAGGTCCTGATAATCCAATACATGTATCGATCTACCTGTGGTGTGGGTTAACGGCGTTGCAGGGTAGGGATACCTACCTATAGTTTTATTTTCAGCGGGTGGCAAGGTGCCCCTCTATATAATAAGTAAGGCATTGGTGCACCAGGTACATGCCAAAAAATCCTACAATTCTCTCCGTGTTCGCCGCGGTCGCGGTGGTAAGCCCGCTTGCGTTGCAATTTGCGCGCGCAGCTGAGGCTGCGGCTGATGAGCCGATCGAGCAAATCGTCGTTGTCGCGCATAAAGATGAGCGTTCGGCGCGGGAGATCGCGGCCAATGTAACCGTATTGTCGCGCACGAATTTGAAGGACGAACTCGCCACATCCGTCAATGATGTCTTTCGTTATGTACCCGGGATCGACTACGAGGCAGCGGGTAACCGCTTCGGCACCGAAGGCATAAGCATCCGCGGTATCGGCGGCAATCGCGTTGCGATCATCGTTGATGGCGTGCCGCTGTCAGACCACTTCAGTGTTGGCAGCTTCTCGAATGCAACCCGCGACTTCATCGATGCTGGCCTTATCGAAAATATCGAGGTCCTGCACGGTCCTGCATCTGCCTTGTACGGGAGTTCCGCGATCGGCGGCGTCGTAGCCGTCAAAACACCGGATCCGGTCGACCTGATGGGCACACGCAGTAACGGTGGAGACCTGCTGGCGACCTGGCGCGGCGCAGACGACAGCATGCAAGGCCAGGCGATGTTTGGTTTGGGTGATCGCTCTTTAGGTCTGACGGCCGGTATCAGCTGGCGTAACGGCCATGAAGTTGATTCTGCTGCAGCGCCGGACAGTCTCGATACGCGCGACACGGATCGCCGCACGGCGCTGCTTAAACTGGTTGCCGATGATCCTCGCGGCAACACCTGGCGTGTCGGCTACATTCACCAGGACTCACAGACTCTGTCCGATCTGAACTCGATGCTCGGTGCAGGGCGCTACCGCTCGACGACCGCGCTCGAAGGCGACGACCAGTACCAGATGGATCTGCTGAACGTTGCTTACGAATTCGGTTCGCCAGAAGGCTGGATCGATCGTGGCGTCGTTCGCGCCTATTACGAAGTCGCGGACATCGAGCAGTTAACGCTTGACGAGCGCGGCAATGCCAGCACTCCTGTCTCGATCGATCGATTCTTCGGATTCGATCAGGAAATACGGGGACTGGAGCTGAATCTCTGGAAAGATCTTGCGAGTTCGCGCGTCTCGCATCGCGTCGGTCTGGGGTTCGATTTTCGCGAGCGCCGTACCGAGGAATTCCGCGACGGACTTTCGACCAACATGGAGACTGGCGACCAGACGAATGTGCTGCTCGGCGAAGTCTTCCCGCTTCGGGATTTTCCGATTTCGACAACGACAGAAATCGGCGCTTTTCTCGAAGACACCCTATCTTTCGGCGACTGGATGGTAATCGCGGCACTTCGGGCTGATCGATTTGAACTCTCTCCTAGTCAGGATCCCATGTACCTCGAGGACTATCCTTTCGCCGAACTCGTTTCTCTCACTGAATCCGACCTGTCACCCAAGCTGGGCGTCATCTACAAGATGACACCTGCTACGGATATCTACCTGCAATACTCGCACGGCTTCCGGGCGCCGCCGTACGCAGACGCGAATATCAGCCTCGACGTTCCGCTCTTTAACGTCCGCGCGGTACCTAATCCGGATCTGAAGTCTGAATCATCCGACGGCTTTGACCTGGGTCTGCGTTGGCAGGGCCTCGATTCCTCAGCGCGAATCTCTGTCTTTCATACACGCTATGAAGACTTCATCGAGTCGAAGGTACGCCTTGGAACCGATCCGGTAAGTGGTCGCGTCCTGTTCCAGTCGCAAAACCTCGACGAAACGCGCATTGAGGGCATTGAGGCCGGCTGGTCTGTTCGCTGGGATGCATTCGGCTTTGACGGGTCGGCGTATTACGCCCGCGGCATAAACAAGGAAAACAACGAACATCTGAATTCGGTAGGTCCCAGTCAAATGGTGCTCGGTTTCTCCTGGGTCTCCCAGAGTGAACGTAGTCAAGTCAGACTGAGATCGACGATTACAGACGGTTGGTCCGACCGCGACGAAACATCGGGTGAGCTCTTCGAACCTTCCGGAAACGCCGTGTTTGACCTGTTCCTCGTACAAAAACTGGGTGTGCGCACAAAACTGCGTGCGGGTTTGCACAACCTGACCGACCGTACGTACTGGAATTGGTCCGACGTACGCGGTTTGTCACCGAACGATCCGATTCTTCCGTATCTCGCTCAGGCTGGCCGCAGTGCGTCCGTCAGTTTGAACGTGAATTGGTAACCATCGCAATGACAGGAGAGAAAGTCATGCTACTTAAGAAACTGAGCCTGCTACTAATGGTCCCGTTAGTCGGGCTGTCACTTGGAGCCTGCTCGAAGCAGGCCGACGAACCGGCTGCCGCAGCCGACGACACGGCGGTACACACTGCTGAAGTCGCGGCCGCAGGTGCCGATGACCTGATGGCAAAAGGCGAAGCCGTGTATCTCGCGAACTGCTCCGCTTGCCATCAACCTACCGGTGTAGGACTCGCAGGTGCATTTCCGCCGCTTGCAGGATCCGACTTCCTGAAGGGCGACCGCAAGAAAGTCATGGCTGCCGCATTATTCGGTCTCTCGGGACCGATTACGGTTAATGACGTCGAGTACAACGGCGTGATGCCGAGCCTCGGTCACTTGCGCGACGAAGATCTCGCCGCCGCGTTGAGTTACGTGTTCGGTTCCTGGGACAATGACGGCGCCGCCGTTAGTGTTGCAGAGGTCGCTGCGCTGCGCGTCGAATTGGGCCAGGAAGATCGCGCCGCTGGCGAGCGCCACGTTGGTACCACCGAAGGTGAGTTGACCTA
>Ga0255052_10003198_pt1 | contig 11491 bp, 7 predicted proteins | sample JV7_2_21_MG_FD_188632 | JGI IMG/M metagenome (GOLD analysis project Ga0255052, IMG submission 188632) | Seawater microbial communities from Jervis Inlet, British Columbia, Canada - JV7_2_21 | ecosystem: Environmental > Aquatic > Marine > Inlet | place: Canada: British Columbia | collected...
CGGGTTTGATAATTCAGATACGTCCGAACCGCCCGGTCGGGCAATGAATTGCCCTGCGGTGTGCTGGCCGCGTACCACTCCCTAATAACCGCCTCGTCATAAAGCAGATCGACCGGGCATTCCACGAATACCGGGCCCGGCACGCCGCTGCGTGCAATGTGAAACGCCTTCGTTAGCGCCGGCGCAAGATCGCGCACGCGAGAAACAGCCTTCGCCCACTTCACGTGCGGTTTGAACAATGCCATCTGATCGATGTCTTGCAGTGCGCCACGGCCTTTCAACACCGTCGCGGCAGCGCCGCCCAGCAACACGACCGGTGATTGTGCGAGCTGCGCATTCTTGATGGCCGTAATCGTGTTGGTGGCGCCCGGACCCGCCGTGACCGCGGCAACGCCCGGTATGCCGGTAAGACGTGCGACCGCGTCGGCGGCAAAAACTGCCGTGGCCTCGTGACGAACATCGACGATACGGATGCCCAAGTCTTTCGCACCCTTGAGAATCGGCGAAATGTGTCCGCCGCACAATGTGAACAGAAACTCCACGCCGTGGGAGCGCAACGCGCTCGCAATGCTTTCACCGCCGTTCATACCTTGGTCTCCGCCCAGGTGAGTTGGAAGTCCTTGCCAGTCACAATCGATGCCGGCACCACCTCGGGTGCGGGATCGTCCGGCACGATGATACGCGCAGAGCTGTTGGCAAGCAGGTCGCTTTCAATATCGATACCCGGCATGACGGCGCGCAGTGTGAGTCCGCCTTCGGTTAGCTCCAGCACGCCAAGATCGGTGACATAGAATATCTTCTTGCCGCACGACAAACCAACATGGCCGCTGAAGGTGACTTCGTCGACCTTGTCGACCAACTTGGGTTTGCCGGGCTGGTCGAGACGCAGCTTGCCGCCGTCGATGCTGACTTTGGCGCCTACCATCCACTTGCCAATGAACAGCACCGTTTTGGCCGATTCGATGATGCTCGGTGCACCGCCCGGTCCGACATAGTCCAGTATGCGTGGCCCCCGCTTGGAGAGGTTGATATTACCGGCCGAGTCGAGCTGCAGGAAGCCGAGCATGGCGGCATCGAGGTGATCGTGATAGTGATGAAACATCCAGGACGAGGACTCGAGTCGCTGCGGGTTGATGGCGGCACCAAAGAAAATACCTGGCGCCGGTAATCCACCGTAGGGTCCGGACTCGGTCGTAAACGTAATCTCGTCATGCTCGTGATTGTCGTAGAGCAAGCGGCAGACTTCTTCTGCCAGACCCACGCCGATATTGACCGTGGCGCCAGCCTGTACATTGTCCGTAAAGGTCTGTGCCCCGAGCCGCGCCAGCGCGTGGTCCAGCCGGTTGCGGCGCGACGTAATTCCCAGCGTCTTGTTGATGAATCTAAGCCGCGACATCGCCTCGCGCGCGTCGACGTTCGCACCGGCCGTAAACATGGGCCAGTGCCGGTGTTGCAGAACGGAACCAGTCTGCTCGTTGCGTGGGTTGATGACGACGACGTCGACTTCATCTGCCGGCAGCCCGATTGCGGCTGCGTCGTAATCGACGAGACCGGCGACCGATACGAGTACGAGCCCACCGTTGTGCCGTGCTGCGCGAGCCGCTTCAATATTCTCGGTAATGGTCGCCGCGTTGTGAAAGTAGATGTTGCCATCGCGGTCCGCGTACGAAGCACTGAACAGAGCGACATCGATGGCCGGCAAGGTGTAAAGAATTGCATCGCCGTCGGCCTGTGCGAATTGCATCGTCGCATCGGGAGTGACCGGCGAACCGCGGCCGACGCGAGGGTCGAGGAATGTACCAATGCCGGTACGGCTGCGCACCTGCCGCTCGCCGCGGCCCTGTGCTTCGACCGTATGCACCATTTCACCTTGCGGTAATGTGTGCAGCTCCAGGCGCCCGGCGTCGGCCAGGCGCAATAGTGACTTTGCCGTTTCGGTATGCCCGGCGATGTAACGTGTGACGAGACCGTCCAGCCCGACTTCTTCCACCGTGCCGGGCGCACGGCCACGCCCACCCTGCCCACCGATCGAGATCCAGGTGAGTCCCTTTGGATAGCCGCTTTGCTCAAAGCGTTCGCGAACGGCCCAGAAGAAGATCGAACACCGCGCGTTGCCGGAAATGCCGCAGGAGATGACGCAGGCCCCGTCGGGGATCATGTCCACGGCCGCGCGTGCGGTTTTGAACTTGTCGGACAGACTTTCCGGCGGCCCATACGCGGTATCGCGGCGGTCCCAGGTCAGCCGCCAGCGGAGTATGTGTGCAAGCAATACTGCCCTGTCGAGTAAGTTCACGTTGCCCCGCCCTTCTCCCAGTTCAAATCAGCCTAACAACAGCATGCTGGCATTGGCACCGGCAGAAATACGTACCGGGCAAAAACGTGGCAAAACTGTGGGCTGTATCTTGGTAATGCACGCCCTCGTGGACGTATATTGCGTGGGTAACCTGGACCCGACGTATCAAGGAGGATGCGGTCATGAATTTCGTCAATTCCTACTTCACGGTTGCGATATTTCTTGCTGTCATCGCGGGCATTGCTCTTGCCGTTCTCCACAGGCGCCAATCGCTTGCCACCGAGAGCCGCATCCAACGCATGATGGTGTGCTGTGGCATCGACAGCGCGGTCGCACTGCACGCGGACAACGTCCTGAAACTGGACATGAACGGCGTGCGGGTCCGCTGCAAGAGTTGCCCGGTTACCGAACTTTGTGACCGCTGGCTCGATGGCGAAGCCGTCGCTGGCAACAGTTTCTGTCCGAATGTCTGGTACTTCACCAAGGCGGCGAATTCTAGCGTAACTTTGCCTTGATCACCTTACTGTGCAGGCTCTTCATCGGGAAGTTCAACGCCAGCCGTAAAGCCTTCGCAGCGATGTTGCTTTGCTCATACACCGCACGCGGATTCGAGAAGCGCCTGAAGCCTTCGATGCCGTGATAACGCCCGGTCCCCGAATTACCGACGCCGCCAAACGGCAGGTCATGCTGCATGATATGCACGATGACGTCGTTACGCACCGTGCCACCTGACGAGGTTTTCGTCAGGACCGTCTGCCACTCGTTGTCATCTTCACCGAAGTAATACAGTGCTAACGGTTTCGGCCGTGAGTTGATGTAGTCGATGGCCTCCCTGAACTCGTTGTAGGTACGGATAAGGAACACGGGCCCGAAAATTTCCTCCTGGCTGATGACCATGTCATCTGTGACATTCAGCACAAACGTGATCGGCATCTTGCGGGCCGCCGGCGGAAAGTCCTCGTTGGCCGGATTGACCTCGATGATTTCTGCACCTTTCGCACGAGCGTCGTCGAGGTAGCCCGCTACGCGCTCATAGTGACGTTGGTTGACGAAATTGATGTACTGGTCGTTGTTGAGCATCGTAGGAAACATTTCTTTCACGATGTCAGTCGCCGCTGCAACGAACGCCGACTCGCTGCCGGCCGGGATAAAGCCGAAGTCCGGTGCAAGACACACCTGTCCGCCATTCAGGCACTTGCCCCACATGATGCGGCGCGCCGCCTCGGCCATGTCGGCCGTACGACTCACGATCACGGGCGACTTGCCGCCAAGTTCCAGCGTTACGGGCGTCAGGTTTTTTGCGGCTTCGGCGCAGATGACTTTCGCCAGTTGGGGAGATCCCGTGAACATCAGGTGATCAAAAGGCAATTTTGGAAACTCGACCGCAAGATCGAAGCCACCGGCAAACGCCGCGAGTTCAGTTTCATCGAAATATTCGGCAATCGCCTCGGCAATCGCCGTTGATGTCATCACGGTCTGGTCAGACGGTTTGATGATAACCCGGTTGCCCGCGCCGAACGCGGCGCCGAGCATCGATAGCGACAGCTGAATCGGAAAATTCCACGGCGAAATATTGCCGATCACGCCGAGCGGCTCGTAGTGGATTCTCGACCGGCCGCCCAGCAGTCCAAGCGGGAACGACGATGCACGGCGCTCGCCACGCATGAATCCGGCGGTGGCCTTGCGGTCAGCTTTTAATCCATCGATCAGGCTAACGACATCGAGCGCCTTGCCAAGCTCCGGGTCGCGTGAGCCGTAGTCCGCATGCGTGGCTTCGGTAAAGCGATCCGCATTCTTTAGCGTCATCGCGATGACGCGGCTGATACGGTCTTTGCGTGTCTTCAGGTCGGGCTCGCCATCGTCGAGAAAAGACCTTTGCTGTGTTTCGAAGACGCGATGCAGGCGCTCGATGAGGACTGCATCGGCCGATTGGGCCATTTCGCTGTTAGCAACCATGAGTGTGGTCTCTTTGAAGGAGCTTCCCGAATGATATCAGGCTGTGGAACCAGGCGAACGGGTCCTGCCTAGGCAAATCCAACGGCTGCCATCAGCTCACCGAACTTCGGTTCGCCACGCAATGGATCCAGCAATGGGTCCGCCACTATCTGGCTAACACCAGGGTCTCCGATATCACGTGCATGATTCAAGGCTCGCAACGACTGCTCGAAATCGCCCCACTGGGCGTATACCTGGGCCTGTTGATAAAGACCGTTGTCCCGGTAATCGGCGATCAACGACGCCATCGCCGCATCCGCCTCTTTCTTGTGCCCCAGTTTGTGCTGCAGGATCGCCGTTCCGGACAACCGCATCCAGTCCAACGGCTCCTTAGCTACTTCCCCTGCCGCAGATTGTGTATCGCCCAGCATGAACTGGCACACGGCGATGCCGTAGTGAGGTCTCGGGAAATGCGGATCAAGTTCCAGGGTATGACGAAATACCGGAATGGCTTCCTCATATTGGCGTGCAAAATACAGGCTATAACCCAGCCTTTGACTTGCCGATGTCGAAATGGGATCGAGCTCTTGCGCCATCCTGGCGGAAACCAGGCTGCCTTCAAAATCGCCGGTACAAAAACCCATCCTTGCGTTCTGCATATGAACGCGCACATCGCCGGGATCCAGTTTTAGTGCGGTATCGATTGCCTTGCGCGCACTGGCATTATCGAGCCTGAAAGAGAACGCGAGATTGGCCAGTACCGGGTAGCCATCGGCCAGATCAGGTGCAAGCTCAATGGACTTGTTTGCAGCGTCAAAGGCCTGAGCTACAACCTCGTCGAGATCGGCGAAATTGTTGGTCGCCAGTTGTGAAAGGGCGCCAGCCAGTCCTGCGTATGCTTGTGCATATTCCGGGTCCAAGTCGATGGCGCGCTGATAAGCCTCGACGGCGCAATTCAAGGCGGACTCATCGGACCCCCGGTTGCGGAAATGCATCCCTTGCAAATACGCGTTGAAAGCGTCCGTATCCGTGGTGCCACCGATGTTAAGGTTTGTGCTGCCCTCGCCCAGTAATTTTACTTTGAGCGCTTTGACGACCGAGGTTGCGATTTCATCCTGAACCTTGAATATGTCATCCAGCTCACGGTCATAGGTTTCGGACCACAAGTGATAACCGTCCCGGGCGTTAATGAGCTGCGCGGTGATTCTGATGTGCGCACCCGACTGGCGCACACTCCCTTCAAGTACAGAGCCAACACCCAATGTTCGTGCAATATCGGCAATGTCGCCGGTATGGCCCTTGAAATGAAATGACGACGTTCGGGCCGCAACTTTCAGCGAGCTGACCTTGGCCAGTACATTGAGCAGTTCTTCGGACAATCCGTCTGAGAAATATTCATTCTCCGGATTGCCGCTCATGTTGACGAAGGGCAATACTGCTACAGAGGCTTTGGACGGTATTTCAGCCGACCTGGCCGCACCGGCTGCGGTTTTCTCGCCGGTCGTCTCGGCATCAACCGCAGCTGTGCGCTTCAGTCCGTCAGGCGTCATGTCATAGGCCCAGGCAAACATCACGATCAGCGGAAAGCCGATGCCCAGCAAGAACAGGATGAACTTGAACATCCAGTCCGGCACGCCGATCTGGCCCAGGACCACATCCGATACCTGCAGAATGAGCCACGCGACAATGACATAGGCAATGCCTACTTTGAATACATGGCGGCGCTTCAATTCTTCAAAAAATGACAAGATTGATTACTTTTTTGTCCGGTCGGCCAAGAGTACCGGGATTGATGATGAAAACCAAAGATCACGCGATCTGCGGTTACAATTGTCGGGGGGCAATAAATTCAACTGAGGTGATGTCGAAATGCTGAGGATAAGACGCTTGAGGCTCGCCAGCCTTGCCTTCGTTTTGATGCCAACCATTGCTTTAACAGGCGAGGCGACGGCGTTGCAGGAGATCATGCAGGGGCTGCGAAATAATCTGGTCGATATTTCCGACGGACTGCTGATGGACGACTTCGAGCAGGTCGCGCGTGGCGCGATTGCAATCTCAGAGCATCCAGGAATTCCCGCCAACCAGGTGCAACTTGTAGCCCAGGAGCTCGGCGCGGAAATGGCGGCGTTCAAACAGCTCGATAATCGCGTGCATGACCTGTCACTGGAGATCAATGCAGCCGCCCGGGACCAGGATCGTGACGCTGCGATTACCAGCTATCAGCGAATGGTCGAAGGCTGCCTCGCATGTCACGGCGCCTTCAAAGAGAGGGTCGCGGCCGTATTAAAAGAAACCGGCTGACGATTCGTGTACGCCTCATTCGCGCCTCGAGAGGCGCTCCAACAGCCGTTCGGGCGCTTCCGCGGTAACGTGGCGCTCCAACAACTGCTCGAGGTTGTAGGAGGCCCTTTAGGGCCGAATGGGTTCGGGCCTAAAGGGCCTCCTACTTGTGCTTCAGCGCAGTGATAGTCCGCCGGGCTCGCGAGCGGCGCAGGTCTTCGAGGTTTTGCATCGTCAATGTGTCCGACGCTCTGACGCGGTCGTCCATCTCGGCACTGAGTGCCGGCGCGTTTTCGATCTTGAGCCGATACCGGCCAAGCGAAATGATGTCGTTGCTCCTGAGGACAGTCCGTAGCACGACGTTGGAGTTGACCATTGTGCCATTGGTGCTGTTCAGGTCGATCAGGACGACGGCATTTGCATAGTTCTTCAGCATGGCGTGCATTTTGCTGACGTAGGTATCCTCGACGACGATGTCGGCCAGGTCGGTACGCCCGATTACATACTGCCGTTCGGTCAGCTCATACTCGGCCACGGTCTCGCCATCACGGGTAACAATGACACGCGGTAATGGCCTGGCCGAGCGCAGTTCCGTCATGCGATCCATGAGTTCGATCGCGCGCTCGTTCAGCGGGCCCGGCCAGCCGCGCGACAACTCACGCAACCTGTTACAGATATCGATCGGGAAAATCTTCTCGCTGCGCTCCCCACCGGCCGCGATCAGGCGTGTGCGCAAGTAGATCATCGTTTCCTGTGCGGACAACGGGTTTAGTGTGTAGGTCGCCGGATGGCGCCTGGCAAGGCTGCGCATGCTGTCATGCCGTAGCAGTGTCGACAGTCTCTCTTTGCCGGTCAGGACGATGCGCAGCGCAAAATTGCCGCGCGCATCCAGCGCCGCAAGCCAGTTCAAAAGTCGCATGGCGCTCGATGTCGCACGGTCGGCGTTATCAATGATCAATACGGGCGCCTGCGTGCTGCGCGTCTGCTGCATCAGGAAATTGTTCAACTGCTGCAGTAACTGTTCGTCATGCCGGGAGGCCGTATGCACACCAAATTGCGCCAGCATGTCCGTTACCAGTCGGCGCGGCGTCAGATGAGCACCATCGAGGAGCGCAACGGAGGCCTCACGCGACGACCAGTCAAGCTGCTCATGGATAATTGTAGTCTTACCCGAGCCCGCGGGCCCTTGCACCAGCGCGACGCCGTTCGCCTGACCGAGCGCTGACGACAAAAATCGCAACGCATCCTGATGCGACTGGTAGGCCACGATGAGCCCGGCATCGGCGTGCTCCCCGAACGCCTTGCTACCTAATGAGGAACCGTGTGCTTGCATGGTGTCTTCTGATTCTTTTTATTATTCTTATTCGTCGTAATTGGCCACATTATTGCGCCTATGCACAGTTTAGCGTAGCCAAGATTCCATAATGCGGCTTTTGCCGATCGATTACACTTTTTCCTCGAGCAGTCCCTCCTCCGGGTAGCGTGCCGCTAGCAACCCCACGCTGGTCAAACATAAAAAATATGACACAATAGGGATTGCTTGCGCCATGGTCCGTCCTTATGTTGAAAACGATTCGCATTCAACCATTTAGCCGGTTTTCGGCCGTGGTGATATGCGCCCTTTTCACAGCATCCTGCGGCGGTGGAGGTGGGGGCAATAAGCCTGTCCCACCTCCGCCCCCGCCACCTCCGCCGCCGATACAATTCTCCGAGATAACGACCGCGTCAGGACTTAATTTTGCGGTTGGGTATTCCGAAAACCCCGGCGATATCAGCCTCGTCTCGTTTATCGCGGGCGGCGCGGCCGCGGGTGACTTCGATTCCGACGGTGACATCGACCTGTTCGTCGTTCGCGGAGACGTCGGACCGAACCTTCTCTACCGTAATGACGGTGACAATACTTTCACCGATATCGCCGCAACAGCCGGCCTGCAATTTACGAAATCCGCGACCGAAAATTACCGCCATAGCGGCCCGATGTTTGCCGATATGGATGGAGACGGCGATCTCGACCTGTACATGGGCGGCGTACACGGCGACCCCTGCCTCATCTTTGCCAACAACGGCGACGGTACGTTTTCTGACGTGACAGCTACGTCGGGCATTGCAGGCGTCGGCTCCGCGCAAAATATTTCGGGCGCATTCGGTGATTACGATCTCGACGGCGATCTGGATCTCCTCGTGTCGCACTGGCAGACGCCCCGGTCCAGAACGGCACCGGGTGATACAGAACATCTGTGGCGCAACGAAAGTACTCCAACCGAGATTCGCTTCGTAAGCGCGAGTGTGGCAGCAGGATTGTCGCCGAGCATCATGACCCTTCCAGATCCTCTCGCAGGAACCGATGATAAGGACTTCTCATTCGCTCCGTCGTTCGCAAGAATCAATGATGACCTGTTTCCCGACATCATCATGGTCGCTGACTTCAATACGTCAATGGTGTTCATGAACAACACTGACGGCACCTTCACCAACGTGACCGATGTCGACGTCATCAGGGACGACAGCGGTATGGGTTCGGCGATCGGCGATTACGATAACGACGGCGACCTCGACTGGTTCGTGACGAGTATCTACCGCGAGGGCACCGGAATGGACCCGAACGGCAATCGCTTATACCGGAACGACGGCGGAGTATTCGTCGATGTGACGCTGGCGGCCGGCGTCGAGGACGGCAGCTGGGGCTGGGGAGCTTGCTTTCTCGACTTGAACAACGATGGAAATCTCGACCTGTTCCACACCAATGGCTGGCAGTCCGACCCATTGTTTGACTGGCACATTGATGCCAGCCGTGCATTCATCTCCACTGGTTCAGGTACTTTTAGCGAAGACGCCACCGGCCTGGGCCTGATCGATCAGGACCAGGGCCGTGGCGTAGTCTGTGCGGACTTCGATAATGACGGTGACGTCGATATCTTTATCTGGAGCACCGAAGATACGTCCGGTGGCAAGCTGTTTCGCAACGACACTACTGAAAACAACTTTTTGCGCGTGAAGTTGAACGGCCTGGCACCAAATACCGCTGCAACAGGCGCCAGGGTCAAAGTAACGACCGGCGCGACCACTCAGATGCGCGAAGTCTCACTTAACAGCAATTTTGTTTCGCAGAATCCGACCGTTCAGATCATCGGCCTGGGCACGGCAGCACAAGCCGACTCCGTGGTTGTTGAATGGCCGGACGGCCTCATGACCGACGTCGGAATAGTGGCGGCGAATCAGAGCATCGTCGTTAATCACCCCTCACTTTAAATTTGAACACACATGAACCCAAAAAAATTATTCGCCCTTATTCTCAGCATTACGATACTCACAACCTACGGATGTACCGATAGCAACTTCAGCCCCACGGTGGACGACCGTGACCCGTCAGTCGCCCGCATGTGGAATGAAGCAGTGCTTGAGGCGATCCGCAACGATTTTGCGCGCCCCACCGTACATGCACGCAATCTGTTCCACACCTCGGCGGCCATGTACGACATCTGGGCCGCGTACGATGACACAGCAGACACCTATCTCCTCGGCAAAAATGTCGGCGGCTACGCGTGTGATCTGGCGCAACTCACCAAGCCGATCGATGTGCACCCGGCTCGTGAGGAGGCGATTAGTTTTGCTGTTTACCGCCTGATCGTTCATCGCTTTGCGGGCTCTCCTGGCACCGCCGACATCATGACGGCCGCCGACGCGCTCATGCTGGGTCTCGGCTACGACACGACCGATACATCTCTGGACTATGGCCGCGGCTCTGCGGCCGCATTGGGCAATTACGTTGCGGACTGCTACATCCAGTTCGGACTTCAGGACGGCGCCAACGAGGCCAACGACTATGCCAACGAATGGTACGTTCCTGTAAACCCTCCCATCGAACCCGAACTGCCTGGCAATCCGGACATCATTGACCTCGACCGCTGGCAGGCGATTTCGCTGACCCTGTTCATCGACCAGGCGGGCAACCCGATCTTCGGCGAACCGGAATTTCTGGGTCCCGAATGGGGCCAGGTAGAACCATTCTCACTCACTGACGCGGACAGGACGACGTATGTGCGCGACGGCTTCGACTACGAAGTCTATTTCGACCCCGGCATGCCGCCGACATCGGCAGGACCGCTGTCGGCCGAATACAAATGGGGGTTTGAGCTGGTTGCGATCTGGTCGTCGCACCTCGATCCGGCGGACGGCGTCATGGTGGATATATCGCCGGCAAGCCTCGGCAACATACCGATGTACCCTGCCAGCCCGGCCGAGTATCCACTGTTTTACGACCTCTTGAATGGTGGAGACGGCAGCATGGGTTACGCAAGCAATCCGGTAACCGGTGCACCCTACGATCCACAACTGGTGCCGCGCGGCGACTATGCCCGTGTTCTGGCCGAATTCTGGGCCGATGGCCCGGAATCGGAAACGCCGCCGGGGCACTGGTTCGTCATCATGAACGAAGTTAACGACCATCCTGACCTGGTCCGGCGCTTCGGCGGTGCCGGTGAAGAACTGGGCCCGCTCGAGTGGGACGTCAAATCCTACTTCGCACTCGGCGGCGGCATGCACGATTCGGCCATTGCGGCCTGGGGCATCAAGGGCTGGTACGACTATATCCGGCCAGTCTCCGCAATTCGTGCCATGACCGATCGCGGTCAGAGCTCGGATCCGTTTGCGCCGTCGTACTCGGTCGACGGCATTCCGCTCGAGCCTGGTTACATCGAACTCGTGGCATTGGGCGACCCATTGGCCGGCGCGGCGGACGAACATGTCGGCAAAATCAAACTTTACTCCTGGCGTGGGCCGGACTACATCGCCGACCCGGATGTCGATCAGGCCGGTGTGGGCTGGATTCTTGCCGAGAACTGGTGGCCCTATCAGCGGCCTTCATTCGTCACGCCGCCATTCGCCGGTTACGTGTCGGGCCATTCGACCTACTCTCGCGCTGGCGCCGAAATTCTCACGGCACTGACGGGCAGTGAGTATTTTCCCGGTGGCATGAGTGGATTC
>Ga0255052_10003203_pt1 | contig 11473 bp, 11 predicted proteins | sample JV7_2_21_MG_FD_188632 | JGI IMG/M metagenome (GOLD analysis project Ga0255052, IMG submission 188632) | Seawater microbial communities from Jervis Inlet, British Columbia, Canada - JV7_2_21 | ecosystem: Environmental > Aquatic > Marine > Inlet | place: Canada: British Columbia | collected...
GAGGGCTGGATCTTGGCCACCTTGAATTGCGTGATATCGCCGCCGAATTCAATAAGGCGTTTGGCGGCCCAGGGCGACATGATCTTGTTCAGGTGGCGTTTGGAAATACCAAAATCCTGCTCCAGGATTGCGGCATCTTCATTAACGTCAAACAATCCCAACGGTGACTCGAATACCGGGGAGTCCTTGATCGCGTAGATCGGCATTTTCTCCATTAAAATTTTGAGTCGATCAGCGAGTGATGACTTGCCCCCGCCGACCGGACCCAGCAGATAGAGAATCTGTTTCTTTTCCTCCAATCCTTGTGCTGCATGCTTGAAATAGGAAACGATTTGTTCGATCGCCTCCTCCATGCCGTAAAATTCTGAAAAGGCCGGGTAACGCGCTATCAGCTTATTGGAAAAGATCCGGCTGAGCATGGAATCCTGCGAGGTATCTACCAGTTCGGGTTCGCCAATTGCAGCCAGCATGCGCTCTGCCGCAGTTGCGTAAACCAGGGGGTCTTTTTTACAGAGTTCGAGGTATTCCTGCAGCGAGTACTCTTCCTGCAGGTGCTGGTCGAATCGTTCACGATAACTTTCGAAAATGCTCATTTGGGCTACCTATTCCAAGTTCGGATCAGGATCGGCACCCCGCGAATCGCTTCATTGATCAGGCGCCGCCTGATGAATTTAATTCTGGCTCGTTGTGTGGTTATGCTTACTAAGCATAGTAAACTTTTAGACGATGACCTGTGAATTTCGTTCGCAAAATAAATTTATTTCCATATAAATTATTGCACTATTCGGTGAACGCCATGATCGCTGAATCAACACCACCATTCAATACCACTAGGAATTGCTATGCAAGAAACTGACCATGTTGGTGCATGCCGCTTGCAATTTATTGTGCTTCTAATTCTGGGGCAGGATTCGCCAGGCGTTTTATCGGTACCTATCCTTATAATTATCAGACACTTAGAGAATGAAGCAGGTTAGTTCGTGGATTTCGATTCAGAAATGTCACGCAAATTCAGTGCTTGTTGATAAAGCTCATTCTTCTTCTTTCCCGTCAAACGCATGGCAATTTTTACCGCAATTTTGACGGATACTTCCTCGAGGAGAACCTTGAGTATTTCCACGTCGTCCGTGTTCAGTTGCTTACTCGCCGGGTCGTCTGAATTGTCGATCAACACCACGAATTCACCTTTGCTTAAAACGCTATCATCTTTCAACCGCGTCAACAGTTCCGCGGCGCTGCCACGCATAAAATTTTCATGTAACTTGGTGAGTTCCTTCGCTATCACACACTGCTTTTCCGGAAACACCTGCACTAGTTGCTGCATCAGGCGTTCGATACGATGGCTCGACTCAAACAGGACAAGGGTCACGGGTATTACGCTTAATGCTTGCAGTTGAAGACCACGCTCCTTGGTACGCGAAGACAGGAAACCACAAAAATGAAAGTTTTCGGTCGGCAGACCGGCGGCACTCAACGCCGCAATCGCACTATTGGCACCTGGAATGGGTGAAACCGGTATACCCGCCTGCTGGGCGGCAAGTACCAGCTTGTATCCCGGATCCGAAATCAGCGGTGTTCCCGCATCCGATATCAGTGCAACATTACTGCCAGCCGCCAATTTTTCGAGCAACACCGCGCTGCGAGATTTTTCATTATGCTCATGGCAGGAAATCATCGGGGTTTCGATTCCGAGATGATTCAACAGGTATTTACTGTGGCGGGTATCCTCGGCGGCAATCAGATCCACCGCGTTGAGTGTTGCGATTGCACGCAGACTGATATCGTCCAGGTTTCCAATCGGGGTTGCGACAATATAGAGTACGCCGGTCATGCAAAAAGAGTGTACACTATTCGCCTGTTACGAAAATCGCCTGACCTCCGTTTCTATTCTAATTTGATCCATCAATGAGACCGACTCGTTCAATCCTGTTTCTGCTGGCACTGAGCCTGGGACTTGCCGCCTGTGAATCAAGCCGTCAATTCGGTTCGGATGGCAGCGGCACGACATTACCTGCAGATCCGGATGCTGCGAGCGAGACTCTAACGCCAACCGAAGAGGACATCATCCGTGCCTTTCAATACGAGGTTGACAAGCAGTGGCTGGAAGCCTCGGTGTTATATGACAGGCTAGCACAATCCAGCACCCAACCAGAACGCTCCGCATATCTACTCAAGGTTGCCCTAATGTATTTCGAAGGAGGGTTCTACGAAGAAATTGATCCTTATTTCAATCAACTCGGTGAACTGGACATCATAGAGCTGGACCTGAAATACCGGGAGACAATCCGGGCGGGCGGTTACCTTGGTGAAGGCAAGATTTACCAGAGTCTGCTGGCGCTGCCAGAGATCGGAGAGATCATTGATTACCGTTACAAGGCCCTCGCACTCAGGATTCGCTCGCGCGGGGTACTTGCGATCGGTAAACCCCTGGAAAGCGCCAAATTGCGGATGCAAATCAGCCAATTTTTACAAACACCCAAGGAAATTGAAGAAAATCATGACTTTATCTGGGATGCGCTCAACCGCATTTCCGAACCTGCAATGATCCGGGCGTTGGCCGAACAACAAACCATCGAGGTGCGCGGTTGGCTGGAGTTAAACCTGATAGCACGCCGATCGAATATGCTTCCCGTAAAAATGGAGCCCTGGATCGACCAATGGTACCAGCTTTATGGCGATCACTCCGCGGCGCCGAGGTACGCGATCAACCTGCTCGAAGAAAGCAAGCGTATTTATATTAATCCAACGCGCATCGCGTTGATGTTGCCTTTTTCCGGACGTCTCGAAAAGGTTGCGGACGCGATCCAGAATGGTTTTCTGTACGCTTATTACCAGAACCCCGAGCAGGTTGCCGACCTGGAGATTATCAATGCCAGCACCGACCCCGTAAAATTCAACCTGCAATACGAGCAGGCAATTCAAAACGGTGCTGATTTTATTGTTGGGCCGATTGACAAGGACCTGATTGACCTGCTGCAACAACGTGAACAGCTCGAGGTTCCAACCTTGACTTTAAATTACGGCAACGATCAGGATGAAACCCGGTTAAATCTTTACCAGTTTGGTCTGCGTCCCGAAGACGAAGCCATGCAGATTGCGGATTACGCATTAGCCCAGGGCAGACATCATGCGCTTGTACTGGTGCCCGACACCGAGTGGGGCTATCGACTCCAGCGTGCATTCAGTAAACGTTTTGAGTCGCTAGGCGGACAAGTGGTCGGCAACACCAATTACCCGGCGAAAAAGAACGACTATTCGGCGGAAATTAAGAACCTGCTCAACCTGACCACCAGCAACCATCGTAAAAGCATTTTGCAGCAAGTAATCAAGGAACAGGTCAAATTCGATGCGCGCCGTCGACAGGACGTTGACATGATATTTATCGCCGGCAACTCGAGACAGGCCAGGCTTATCAAACCACAGCTCAAGTTCCACCATGCACAAGATTTACCCGTATATTCGACATCGCATATTTCTTCCAGCAACAGCAATCCGGACGATGATCGCGATTTGGATGAAATTCTATTTGTCGACATTCCGTGGATGCTAGACAATCGCAATAATCGCGACCACCAGCAAATCAGTCGTCTCTGGCCAGACGAGAGCCAGCGTTTCAGCCGCCTGTTTGCACTCGGGATCGATGCTTATCGCATGATTCCTTCGCTGCGCCGGCTGATGATTAATCCCGAAGAATCGCTGCCGCATAACACTGGAAAGCTATCAGTTGATAAAAGCGGCCGGGTGAAACGGTCGCTGATGATGGCAACCTATGAAAAAGGTCGAGCCAAGCTACTGGAAGCTCCAGACACCCAGAACCTGGTCCCGGGACTACCTCCGTAATTCGATGAACATCAATCTTCGCAAAGGATTGCGTTTTGAAGATCGGGCCAGGGACTACCTGCTGGAGCGCGGCCTGCTGCTGATACAATCCAATTACCGCTGCCGCTTTGGCGAAATCGATTTGATCATGCTTGATCGCGATACCGTCTGTTTCATCGAGGTAAAGTTTCGCAAGTCGTTAGCCTTTGGCGGTGCCGCGGTCTCAATTCCCCGCAGCAAGCAGCGTAAAATCGCCAGGACTGCCCTCTTCTACCTCGCGGCAAATAAGCGTTTCGCCCATCATGCACTGCGCTTTGACGCACTGCTGATCCAGCAGCAACCCGCCGGCATCAAAGACTTCAACTGGATCAAAAACGCCTTCTACGCCGAATAAATAATCCTGCAACCAATCCTCTCCCTTCGAGGGGGTCAGAGCAGATTTTTCTGTAACAGCGGAGTAGAAAGGAAAGTACTGGAGAAAAATCTGGTCTGACCCCGACATTCCCAGACCTGAACCCTCGGGGTCAGACCACGTTTTTCGCCATGATATTTCTATTCGGCCACATAAAGCACCGAAAAATGTGCTCTGACCCCCTCGAGGGAGGGGATGGAAACTTTAAAAGATCCAGGATAGCTGCTGCGTAGCTTGAAACTAGAGAGGCAACCGAGGAAGTCCCTTGCGACGTAAAGACCGGGTGCCGAAAAAGGATCAATTTTAAAGGGTCAGGCCGCAAGGATGCGGCCTGTGGCGAGTCGAGACAGGGATGTCGAGTCTCGCCTTGCCCTTTAAAATTGATCCTTTTTCGGGAAGCCGCAGGCCACCCGGTCAGTCGCAAGGGACTTCCTCGGTTGCCTTTGATCTGGGATGACGCCGCTTTGGGCGGCGTCACTTGATGACTTTGAGGGTCGGACCCTTGGGTTTGGCACGCTCCGACGTTTCGGCGTCGCCGGACTCGTCGGAGGTGTCATCGGATTCTTCGGCGGGGAACATCATGCCCTCACCATTTTCACGAGCATAGATTGCCAACAAAGATATGATCGGGCAGTAAATATTTTCGGCAACACCATTAAAACGCGCAGAAAAAGAAACATGCTCATTGGTCATTTCGAGATTCTCGATCGCAGCCGGTGCGAGATTCAGCACGACCTTGCCATCGTTTGTGATCCCGGGTGGCACTAGCACCTGATCACTGCTGGTATCAACAAGGATGTAAGGCGTTGTGTCGTTGTCCAGAATCCATTCGTATAAGGCTCGAACCAGGTAAGGTTTACTGGAGTTCATCGGCTACCCTTAAGACATGGACATTTTATAGCAACCCACATAACGCCCAGATCCCTAGGCGACCATATCCCGTTCCTGCTCGGACAGGCTGGCCTGAAACGAAGGGCGAGAAAATACCCGTTTCATATAGTTTGTAATCTGCCGGGTAGTCTTTGGCAACTCAATACCGTAGTGGGGCAAGCGCCACAGTATGGGAGCGATACTGCAGTCCAACAAACTAAACTCGGCGGAAAGAAAATACGGCATTGCGCCAAACACTTCATTCGAATTTATCAGGCTTTCGGTGAGTGCCTTTTTTGCCTGGGTTTTGCGTCTCTCCGTACCACGCTCGATGTCGTTCAGCAAACTGAACCAGTCACTCTCGATGCGGAACAGGGCCAGTCGACTCTTGGCACGAGAAACCGGATCGACAGGCATCAAGGGAGGATGCGGAAAGCGTTCATCCAGGTACTCAATCAATACCCTCGCATTATATAAAACGAGATCTCGATCAACCATGGTTGGAACAGTTGCGTAAGGATTCAAGTCGAGCAAATCTTCTGGCAGATTATTGGTATCTACATCATGGATTTCGACCGTAATGTCTTTTTCCGCTAGCACGATGCGTGCGCGGTGACACTCCGGGTCAATCGGAGAAGAAAAGCAACTCATCACCGAACGGCGATTCGCCACTACTGACATAATTTTAAATTCCTAGTCAATGGACGTCCTTCCAGTATTCTTTCTTAAGCAAATAAGCCAGAATCAGGAAGACGAACAGAAAAATGAGGACACCGGTACCAACGTTTATGCGTGTCTGCTTGTAGGGTTCGGCCAGATAATCGAGGAATGCTACCAGATCATGAATGGTCTGGTCATACTCCGATTTCGTCATCGAACCCGGTTTAATGATTTCGAAACCGACAATGACTTCGCTTTCGTTGCCGTGGGAGTCCGTCACGGATTTATACTTGGGCTGTTGGAGACCCTGCAATTCGGCCAGCACGTGTGGCATCGCTACATTTTGAAAGACTCCGTTATTCACGCCAAGTCCTTCACGAGTATCATCAATGTAGAAACCACGCAGGTAATTGTACAGCCAGTCAACTCCACGCGAACGCGCAACCAGCGAAAGATCAGGCGGCACGATACCAAAGGCCTGCTCAGCATATACGGGAGTCATCGTCGTCTTCATCAACTCACCGACCTTGGTTTTGTGACCGTTGACATCCGTGGTAAAGATCAGGTTTTCACGCACCAGGTCATCCGGAATTCCAAGATCTTCACCCACTCGGTTAAACCTCGAATACGCGGCAGAATGGCAACTCAGGCAATAGTTGGTAAAGGTGCGCGCACCGCGTTGCATTGCGGCCTTGTCGTCCCAGTCAATCTCGATCTTGTCGTCCGGAAATGTGTGTCCATCGCCGGCACCCCAGCCCAAAGTCGGTAACAGTAAACCCGCAACAATGATTAAAACCTTACTCATTATCGCACCCTCTCCGGAACCGGCTTAGTGACTTCATTCTTGCTGATCCACCACAGGCCGACAAAAAATCCGAAATATCCGATGCTATACACACGCGCGAAAAGAGTTCTGTTATCCGTCAGTGGAAGCGCGCCGAGGTATCCCAGTCCAATAAACGAGATCACCAGCATCGCCAGTAACCATTTAAATGCACTCGAACGATAGCGAATAGACTTGACCTTGCCGCGATCAATCCAGGGCAATAAAAATAGCACTACGATAGAGCCAAACATCGCGATAACCCCCAGCAACTTGTCCGGGATAGCGCGCAGAATCGCGTAGAACGGCGTGAAGTACCACACCGGTGCAATATGCTCCGGTGTCTTGAATTGATCGGCCGGAACAAAATTGGCGTGCTCGAGAAAATATCCGCCCATCTCCGGCGCGAAGAACACCACGACGCTGAACAAGATCAAAAATACCACGACGCCAACAAGATCCTTGACAGAGTAGTAAGGGTGGAAAGGAATGCCGTCCAGCGGAATACCGTTTTCATCCTTGTTTTTCTTAATTTCGACGCCATCCGGGTTATTCGACCCAACTTCATGCAATGCGAGAATATGCATCACTACCAGCATCAGCAGCACGATCGGAACCGCAACCACATGCAGGGCAAAGAAACGGTTCAGCGTCGCGTCTGAAATGACAAAATCACCCCGAATCCAGAGGGTCAATTCGTCACCCACCACTGGAATCGCGCCAAACAGCGAGATGATAACCTGCGCCCCCCAGTAAGACATCTGTCCCCAGGGTAACAGGTAACCCATGAAAGCTTCGGCCATCAGCGCGAGGAAGATGAACATGCCGAACAACCAAATCAGTTCGCGTGGTTTTTGATACGAACCGTACATCACGCCGCGAAACATGTGAAGGTAGACGACAATAAAGAAGGCCGAAGAACCCGTGGAATGCAGGTAGCGAATCAGCCAGCCCCAATCGACATCGCGCATAATGTATTCGACCGAGGCAAATGCCATGCCACCGTCCGGCTTGTAGTGCATGGTCAGAAATATTCCGGTCACGATCTGCAACACCAGCACCAGTAGCGCCAGCGAGCCAAAGAAGTACCAGAAATTGAAGTTTTTCGGCGCGTAGTACTTGGACAGATGTTCTTCGAACATCTTGGTCAATGGGAAACGGGCATCGATCCAGCCCAGTAATCCGTTGCTGTTTTTATTTTCGCTCATTATGCCACCCCATCCTCGCCAATCAATATCACGTCATCACTGACATAATAATGCGGCGGTATGGTCAGGTTCGTAGGTGCCGGTACGCCTGAGTAAACACGACCGGCGAAATCGAATTTGGAGCCGTGGCAGGGGCAAAAGAAGCCGCCCTGGAAATCGGGGGTAATTTCCGGACGGTAAGTCGGAGAACACCCCAGGTGGGTACAAATACCAACCATGATCAAATACTCGGGTTTGATCGAGCGATATACGTTTTTGGTGTATTCGGGCTGAATACTATCATCAGACTCAACATCTCGCAGATTCTCGGTCAAACTAGAATCTTCAAGTGTCGCCAATGCCTTCTCGTCTCGGCGCACTACCCATACCGGCTTGCCCTGCCACTTGAAAATAACCTGCTGGCCGGGTTCGAGCTTGCCGATATTCGCCTCGACCGGCGCACCAGCCGATTTGGCTCGCGCGCTCGGACTCCAGCTCTCGACAAAGGGAACCGCAACCGCCACTGTACCGACGGCTCCAACGACCACTGTCGCCGCAGTCAGGAAACGTCTGCGATTATTATCTACACCATCTGAAGACATCCGAATTCTTCCCCGATTGAGTATTGGATTTCCGGTGCAAAGGAACCTCAGCCCGGACACAAAAAACGGTCGTTAGGATAGCTTACTTTAACTTTTTCGTCGAGGGGGTATAACACTTAAATCAAAGGTTTTGCGGGCTTTTTGAATGACTTTTTTCAGTTGGGCTCAGACCGGGTTGGGAATATCAATAAATTGCTGTTTTACCCCAAACCGTTCGGCAATGACTTTTGCCAGGGCTTGCACGCCGTAGCGCTCGGTTGCGTGATGTCCGGCGGCGATATAGTGGACTCCCATTTCCCGTGCCAGATGGAAGGTCGGTTCCGATACTTCACCACTGACAAAGGCGTCGACGCCGCGCTCGGCAGCGGCTTCAATAAAACCCTGCGCGGCACCAGTGCACCAGGCAATCCGTTTTATTGCATGATCACCGGCATCGATAGCAAGCGCGCGCGTATCGAGGCCAGTCTCAATATGCTGTGTTAATTCGGCCAGGGTTTGCTCGGCCGAAAGCCTGCCCTCGAACACGAGACCTTGGTCGCCAAAACTGCCCGATACCTCCCAATCCAGAACCCGGGCCAATTGCACATTGTTGCCAACCTCGGGATGGACATCCAGGGGCAGGTGGAATGCCAACAGGTTTATATTATTTCTTATCAGGCTGCTGATACGCCTGCCCTTGTACCCGGTGATCGCCTGGGATTCGCCCTTCCAGAAATAACCATGATGAACAATCAGGGTGTCCGCGCCGTGATCGATCGCCGCTTCAATCAATGCCTGGCTCGCGGTGACTCCACACACAATATTCTTGACTTCGGCATTCGCTTCGACCTGCAATCCGTTCGGACAATAGTCATCAAATTCATTAACTTTCAGGTACTCGTCGCAAAATTCACGAAGCTGTTCTAGTTGCATGGCAGTTGATCCCGTAAGTAGTGCTCTTTAAACATGATAATTGCGAGTTCAGTTAGCTTGTCAATGTTCACGGCAAGGCGCGCCTCGCAGGCAATGGCCACAACCCTTGCCAAGAGGCGCAACGCAGTCCGTGGGCGTTGACAAGCTAACCCGAAGGGCGCCCCTGTGGTGTCCCGCAGCTGCGTTGCAGTGCTTGACAAGGGTGTGACCATTGCCTGCGCACTGCGCCTTGCTGCAATACACCACAGGGACGCTGAATCTGTAATTATCATGTTTAAAGAGCACTGTAACCCTATGATACTATCGCGCGATGAAACTAATCAAAGTTGTGGGCTTTATATTTCAGTTCGGATTGATCGGACTTGCGCTCGCGACCATCTACCTGGTCAGCGTAAGTGACAAGGATAAAGATGAAATCCTGGGGTTCCTGTCATCATCGCGGGAAAATTACCAGGCGGGTTCGGATAACGAATCCGCGGTGTTTTCTTACGCCGATGCGGTGGCTTCTTCAGCCACCTCCGTGGTCACCATATATACCTCCAAGACGGTCACGGACAAACCACATCCACTGCTCGACGATCCGATATTCAGCCAGTTTTTTGGTGATCAACTCAAACGGCGTCGGCGCAGTCATAGCGAAACCAACCTCGGTTCCGGCGTCATCATCGGTAGCGATGGCTATATCCTGACCAACCAGCACGTCATCGACAGTGCCGATGAGATCCTGATTTCACTGGCAGACGGTCGCGGCAGTCAGGCGGTCTTGATTGGTGAAGATCGAGAAACCGACATTGCCATTTTACAAATCCCGATCACCGGACTTGTCGGCATCAAAATTGCAGATCAGCAATCGATCCGCGTGGGCGATGTGGTGCTGGCGATCGGCAACCCGCTCAACGTCGGCCAGACCGTGACCATGGGTATCGTCAGCGCAACTGGACGCAATCGCATCGGACTCAATACTTTCGAGAATTTCATCCAGACTGATGCCGCAATTAATCCCGGCAATTCCGGCGGCGCGCTGATCAACGCGCGCGGCGAACTGATTGGCATTAATACCGCAATTTTCAGCCAGGCCGTCGGGGCGCAGGGCATCGGCTTCGCAATACCGATTTCGCTGGCGCTAGACATCATGCAGCAGATCATCGAGTTCGGTAAAGTGACCCGGGGATGGCTAGGGGTCGAAGGCACCGAGATCACCGCTCAGGCCGCGATGGCAACCGGTGATCCGGGAATCAAGGGTGCCTTGATTGTCGGGGTTTTTATCAATAGCCCGGCCGACATGGCGGGCATTCGCGCCGGCGATATCGTGGTCGAGGTGAACGGAAAACCGGTATCGGGCATTCGCGACCTGCTCGACCAGATAATCCTGCACAAACCCGGCGAACAGATAAAGGTGACGATCTATCGCGGCCCCGAACAACTGACGCTCAACATGAAGGTCACCGAGCTGCCACAATAAAATCGGGATCATCCCCGTTCGGAGTCATCCCCGCGAGAGTGGGAACCTCGATCATCATGCCCTCGGTGCAAGATCCCGAAAAATGTTCTGCACTGAACCAGGGCCTTGCAACAGCAGTGTGATCAAGAGAACTTCCCTAACTTTGGAATATGCTTACTCGGCAATTCCGTGGCAGGTACATCGTTATTATTTTTTATTATATCGATATTGGCGACCTCAAGCTGGTCAATAGTAGCGGCGACCCAGTCGGGCCGCCGCCTCGAACCTTAAGTAAGCCCTTTTTAGTCTTCGAGTTCCGCCTCTTCGTACATTATGGTCAATCCTTGTAACACACCCTCAACCTTCACCAGTGTTCCGGGTTGCACGAGGTCCAGGAATTGCTGGCGCGAGATCATATTCTCATTGATACCTTCGAACTCTTGTATGACATTCGTATCCACAGGAATTCCAAGTATTGTGATTGTCGCGCCCACCTTGGTATCCACCGGCCCCTGCAAAAACGCGTCCGTACCGGATTTGACGTCGATGTCGGTCGCGAGCACAGTGTTGCCAGGGCCCTCGATGCCACGCACACGGATATGCCCAATAGCAGGGACAGGGTCGCCAGTGGTTTCCGAATTCGTCGTGATAACGATGCCGGGAAAGCCCAAGAGAGTGAAGGTGTTACCGATAACGTTATCTACGTCCGACTCCAGCTTGACGTTGCGGCGGAAGGAGATCTTGGTC
>Ga0255052_10003204_pt1 | contig 11471 bp, 6 predicted proteins | sample JV7_2_21_MG_FD_188632 | JGI IMG/M metagenome (GOLD analysis project Ga0255052, IMG submission 188632) | Seawater microbial communities from Jervis Inlet, British Columbia, Canada - JV7_2_21 | ecosystem: Environmental > Aquatic > Marine > Inlet | place: Canada: British Columbia | collected...
TGATAACGGTGATATGGCCCCCGAACTTCTCTTTGATTTGCAGCGCCAATTCGAGAGCGTTGAGGTCTTCCGGGTTGAAAATAGCCGGCAGGGCAGAACGCTTGACAGTCCCGTCGTCGTTCATTACGTCGCCCGTAATGCTTTTGGTGTCAGGCACTTGCTTTATCAGCACAACACAGTTGTAAGCCACTTGTTTTCTCCTTGTCTGGCTTTTACGTTCATCAAGAATACCTCTCATCCGAGACACGAGGAACGCATTTTAGCCGGATTTGCGCGCAAGTCAACCTCAAAAGCGGCCAAGTCATGCGTTGGGGGCATTTTTCCCTCGAATTCAAGGAGCGAAGCGGACTGACAATTGTCGTTCTTGCCACCGCCACGTACAATCCAAAGGGAGTTTTTCCTGTTGACTTCGGCACAGAAGTAAGTAGAACAGATGCAGTAAATTCACGAACCATGAGCAACGTACTATGAATATTATCGCAGTAGACATTGGAAATACAAATATTCATATTGGGCTTTTTGTGCAAGACCAGGAGAGGCCCATCGAATCGGTCCCCGGTCGATCACGGGCCAAACTGACGAACCGTCTGAGATCCGCCTGGCAGGAAATACCGATTGTCGAAGGCTCGACGGAGGAAAAACGCGATGGTGTAATCGTTGTCAGCAGTGTGAAACCACTCTGGACCGAACTCGTCCGGCAGATAGCCGCCGATGAACTCGACGAAGAGATTCACGTTATTGGCCAGGATATTCCGCTGCCCATGACACTGGGGGTGGATGAGCCTGAGAAGGTCGGCACCGACAGGGTGGTCTCGGCCGCAGCGGCCTGGGCTGTGACCGAGGACGCGGTGGTCGTCGCCGATTTCGGCACAGCCGTCACCATCGATCTGGTTGACGGCAGCGGCGTCTTTCTCGGTGGGGTTATTTGCCCGGGTTTCGAGATCAGCGCAAAGAGTTTGAAAGAAAACACCGCCCAACTGCCAAAGGCAAAGATCACCAAACCCAAAGCTCCGTACGGCAAGAATACCGCCGAGGCCATAAACTGCGGATTGTATTATTCCGCCGTGGGAACGCTGGAGGAGGTCATCAGGAGATATGCCGAGAAGATCGGCAAATGGCCCCGGACGGTTATCACCGGCTCAGCCGCGAGGGCCATCAAGGACGACTGCAATTTCATAGATTCTTACGTTCCCAGCCTGGTTATCAAAGGTATCGTCCTGGCCCACAAGAAACATCTCGCAGAAAAGACAGTATAGAGGCTGAGCCTGCATGTTTGCTCTGTAGCTTATGAATACTTACGCTGCATTAATGACCGGCCAGGGCACCGGTGCGATATCGACCATTGAGATATTCGGTGATTGTGCCCAGGCTCTCTTGCGAAAGATATTCAAGCCGGCAGGAACAAGACCCGCCCAGCTCAAGTCGGGTGAAATCCTGCTCGGTACGATTTACGATGATGTCGAGGCCATCGACCAGGTCACACTTGGCTGTGAAGGGCCGGAGAAGTTCGCGATACATTGTCACGGCAATCCGCTTATCGTTGAAATAATAATGCAACTTCTCGGCAAACACGGAGCGAGCCTGGTCACAGCAGAACAGCTTCTGGCCAAGACCCTTGCCGCACAAGGGCTGTTCAACACAATCGCGATCGAAGCCAAGCTGGCGCAGACAAAAGCCAAAACCATTGAGGGCGCCAAGATAATCGCAAACCAAATCCACACCGGCTTGAGCGAGAAGGCTCGGACCTGGCTCGACGGCGCCGAAGAGATTTCTCTCGATCAAATCAAAGCCGACGCGGTCCGGATACTGCGACAATCTCAGGCCGCCAGGCTCATCATGTATGGCTGCACCGCCGTTCTGACAGGCCCGTCGAACAGCGGCAAGAGCACGCTGCTCAATTTTCTGGCGGGCCGGCAAAAAGCAATCGTTACCGACATCAAAGGCACAACCAGAGACTGGGTCGAAGCCATCTGCCAGATTGCTCCAGTGTCAGTGACTTTGATTGACACCGCGGGGCTGGATGAACAATCGTCTGAGCCTCAGCGAACAGTTGAGCAAGCCGCCCGGGAAAAAACCAACGAAATCCTGGATCGCGCCGACCTGGTCCTGCTCGTTTTGGACGCCAGCGGGCCCGCAGAAGAGCTTGATGGTGAGCTTATCGAGAGAATATGCGGCAAACAGGTCATAACAATCCTGAACAAATCCGACCTGCCGGCCCAGTTCGATACCGGCCGGCTCCCCAAATCCATGCCTGAGCCCGTGCGGATCAGCGCCAAAGAGGGCACAGGGACCAAGCACCTGGCAGAAACAATCCGCGCAACCTGCGGCACTGTTGATTTCAATTTACAGCAACCGGTTTGTTTCACCGACCGCCAGGAAAACCTGCTCGGACAACTGACAAACGCTGAATCCAAACAACAGGCGGCTTCAATCATAATGGATTTGTTGGATGGCCAATTTAGTGTATAATCTGCACCTATGACCGCAACCAGCGAAAAAGTGACGCCTGCGATGAAGCAGTTTCATAAGTTCAAACAGATGCATCCGGACTGCATCCTGTTCTTTCGGATGGGTGATTTTTACGAGACGTTTTACGAAGACGCCAAGATCTGCTCGAAGGTGATGGGCCTGACTTTGACCAGCCGGAGCAAGGGTGCTAATCCGATCCCATTGGCCGGCGTGCCGTACCACGCTGTTGACGGCTACATCAAGAAGATGCTCCAGGCCGGCTACCGCGTCGCGGTTTGCGAGCAAGTCGAGGACCCCAAGACCGCAAAGGGCGTCGTCAAACGCGACGTGGTGCGCATTGTCACCCCCGGCACGCTCACCGACGAGATGTTGCTCAATGCCAAAGAGGACAACTTTCTCTGTGCCGTCAGTTTAGGGACAAAGAGCCAGGCGGTTATTAGCTGGGTCGATATTTCCACCGGTCATTTCTACGTCCAGGAACTGCCTGAGGCAAAACTGCTCGACGAACTGCTGAGATTGGCGCCCGCTGAGTGTCTGATCGCCGATAGGCGCGGCGAACTGTTCGAAGCCGAGACGAAGAAGCTCACCAGAGATATCACGCAACTGACCAATGCCATAGTGACCGAGCGTCCCGGCTGGTATTTCGATCCCTATCAGGCAAAGCAGCGTCTGCTCAAACATTTCGGCACGGCCACCCTCGAAGGTTTCGGCATGGGCGACAACGACGACGGCCTTGTCCCACCTGCCGGCGCGATCATCGAATACCTCACCGAGACACAAAAGACCACGCTCGGGCACATCCAGAGCCTGAAGAAGATCAATCGTCAGAACTTCCTGCAGATTGACCCGACGTCTTTGCGGAGTCTTGAAATACTGCGGACCATTCGCGCCGAAAGTAGAAAAGGCTCGCTGTTGGACTGTATCGATGAAACTATAACCGGCATGGGCGCCCGCAAGTTTCGCAACTGGCTGTGCATGCCGCTCTGCGATCTTGGTGCCATCGAGATGCGGCAGGACGCTGTCGAAGAGATCAAGGACGCCGATGAAAGACTAACCGACATTCGCAGGCTGCTCTCGAACATATTCGACACCGAGCGAATCGCCGCTCGCATCAGCACTTTTCGCGCATCGCCGAGGGACCTGGTAGCTCTGGCTGCAACGCTGCGGCAAATACCTTTGCTGCGAGAAATCCTGAAAGGTTTCGGTGCCGAGCATCTCAAACAATTGTCAGGCCAATGCGACAGTATGGACGAACTGGCCGATCTGCTGGAAACTGCGATCAAGCCCGAACCGCCTACACATCTCCGAGATGGCGGCGTGATAAAGGCGGGCTTCTCCGAGAAACTCGACCGCTTGCGCTCGATCTCCAAAGACGGTCAAAGCTGGCTGCGGAACTACCAGAAAGAACAATCCGAGCGAACGGGCATTGCGAATCTGAAGATCGGCTACAACAAGGTCTTCGGCTACTATATCGAAATAAATCACTCCGCCGCGGACAAAGCTCCCGCCGACTATGTTCGCAAGCAGACGATCAAGAACGCCGAGCGTTACATCACCGATGAACTCAAGGAGTACGAGACCCAGGCCCTCAGTGCCGAGGAAAAGGCGCTCGAATTGGAGCAGCAGCTCTTCGATCAGCTCCGCCGGCAGGCAGCGCAATACATCAGTCGGCTCCAGGGGTTGGCCGAGACCGTTGCCCAATGTGACTGCCTGACGGCCCTCGCGTACCTGGCCAAGCGGCGAAACTATATCCGCCCCAGGATCAGCGACGGCGGCGAGCTAATCATTCACGAAGGCAAACATCCGGTTCTCGCTGAATCGCTCGGCGCCGAGTTTGTGCCGAACGACGTCGAACTGGGTAACAAGGCAGGTGACATCCTTGTCATTACCGGGCCCAACATGAGCGGCAAGAGCACCTACATCCGCCAGGTCGCCCTTCTGGTGCTGATGGCCCAGAGTGGCTCATTCATCCCCGCAAGAGAAGCCGAGATAGGTCTGGTCGACAAAATCTTCACCCGCGTGGGAGCTTCGGACGAATTGGTCCGGGGCCAATCGACCTTCATGGTCGAAATGACCGAGACGGCAAACATCATCAATAACGCCAGCTACAAGTCACTGGTCATTCTCGACGAGGTGGGCCGGGGGACGAGCACCTATGACGGCCTGTCTTTGGCCTGGGCGATCACCGAGCACATTGCAAACAAGCTGAAGTGCCGAACGTTTTTCGCCACACACTATCACGAGCTAACCGAACTGGCCGAGCTTCTCAAGAACGTGAAAAACTGCAATGTCGCCGTCCGCGAGTGGATGGACGAGGTTGTCTTTCTGCACAAGATCCTGCCCGGCGGAACCGACAAAAGCTACGGCATCCACGTGGCAAAACTAGCCGGCGTCCCCGGGACGATCCTGGACAGATCAAATGAAATCCTGGAAGAACTCGAAAGCACGTTCCAAAAAGAAGCTACTGGTGAGCATCTTGCCCGCCACAAAACAAGAGAACCCGACAGCGACAGCCTTTTTGTCCAGAAACACAAGTCTGTACTCGACAAACTTGCCTCAACCGACCTGAACAACCTGACACCCATCGAGGCGATCAACCTTCTCAACAAGATTAAGACCGAAATCAACGAAAAGTAATAAGACGCCAGAAAAAAACCTTGTAAAACGGTCATGCTGCCTGCATAAATAGGCAAGGTTACGTTCCTGGAAGAATCGCGACTGTACTTTATTGGGAAGGGCGAATCACAATGAAACGTGCTCCAAAGTCAAGATTACTCATTCTATGCACTCTTGCGTTACTGCCGGCCGGCTGCTCGGAGGTTGCGATCAGCGGCAGAACACAGTTCAATTTTGTCCCAGGCTCGACGATGAATTCAATGAGCTTCAAATCCTACGGCGAATTTCTCACTGAGCACAAGCTCAGTACAAATGCCGAGCAAACGCAAATGGTCAAACGCGTCGGCGGCAGAATCCAGAAAGCCGTCGAAGATTATAGTGCCGAAAATGGGCTTGAGGACCAACTGGCAGGCTACGAGTGGGAATTCAACCTGGTCGATGACCCCAACGTTAACGCCTGGGCCATGCCTGGCGGAAAGGTCGTGGTCTACACGGGGCTCCTCCCTATCGCGCAGGGCGAGGCCGGTCTGGCCGTAGTCATGGGCCATGAAATTGCACATGCCTTCGCCAAGCACGGCGCCGAAAGAATGAGCCAGGGCCTTCTCGTACAGATGGGGAGCGTCGCCTTATCGACGGCGATGCGGGACCGTCCTGAGCAGACGAAGAACCTGTTCATGCAGTCATACGGGATCGGCACACAAGTCGGCGTGCTGCTTCCATACAGCAGGGTCCACGAGAGCGAGGCCGACCATCTTGGTCTCGTATTCATGGCTATGGCCGGGTACAATCCCGAGGAGGCCCCGGTCTTCTGGGAGAGAATGGCTGCAGAAAAGAAAGGCGCGGCGCCGCCGGAGTTCCTCAGCACCCACCCCGCCGACGAAACAAGAATCCAAAACCTAAAGGACCTGTTACCTGAGGCCATGAGGTATTACCGCCGAACCCAGTAGAGTGCGACTTGCCCCGCTCCCGGCCCGCCGGGATTGATCGGTGGACCAGAGCCCACCCGATCACGAGACTAAGAGGAGAACTAAGAATGAAGTGTTTGCAGTTAACTCGCCGGGATTTCTTGAGAAGTGCATGTGTTGGCGCTCTTGCGGCGGCGGTTCCCGTTCATGGGCGGGCTGCATCGATGAACGGGCGGCCTAATGTCGTGGTTATTCTGGCCGATGACCAGGGCTGGGGCGACCTGAGCCTCCACGGAAACGTCAATTTGGATACGCCAAATATCGATTCTCTGGCCCGGGACGGAGCTATGTTCGATCGGTTTTTTGTTTGCGCCGTTTGTGCGCCGACAAGGGCTGAGTTTCTGACGGGGCGATACCATCCTCGCGGCGGCGTGCGCGGCGTGACAAGGGGCGACGAGCGGTTGAATGTTGACGAGAAGACGATAGGCGACACCTTCAAAACTGCAGGTTACGCAACGGGAGCATTTGGAAAATGGCACAACGGGACGCAGTACCCCTACCATCCGAACGGTCGCGGATTCGAGGAATTCTATGGCTTTTGCTCTGGTCACTGGGGCAACTACTTCGATCCGATCCTCGAACACAACGGCCAAATAGTCCGGGGCAAAGGGTATATCATCGACGATCTGACGAGTCATGCGCTTGAATTCATCGACCGAAACAAGAACAAGCCCTTCTTCTGTTATTTGCCCTACAATACGCCGCATTCACCAATGCAGGTTCCCGATCGTTTCTTCGACAAGCTCAAGAGCAGTCCGTTGAGAATGCGGAACCGGGACCCGGAGAAGGAGGAGCTTGAGAAAACGCGCTGCGCCCTGGCGATGTGTGAGAATATCGATTGGAACGTGGGGCGCGTTCTGCAGAAACTCAATGACTTGAAGCTCGCGCACAATACCATCGTCATCTATTTCAGTGACAACGGACCGAATAGCTGGCGGTGGAACGACGGCATGAAAGGACGCAAGGGCTCGACCGATGAAGGCGGCCTTCGCGTTCCCTGCGTGGTTCGATGGCCCGCACGTATAAAGCCGGGCAAGAAGATACCGCAAATCGCCGGTGCGATTGACCTTCTTCCGACTCTGGCCGACCTGGCGCAGATTCGGGTCGTCAGCGGCAAACCACTCGATGGGGTCAGCATCAAGACGTTTCTCTTGACAGACGGTGAAAGCTGGACCGACCGAATGATTTTCTCCCATCAGAGGGGCAGGGTGAGCGTTCGAACTCAGCGATATCGGCTCGATCACACGGGCAAGCTGTTCGATATGAAGACCGATCCGAGACAGAACCAGGACCTTTCGAAGGACAGACCACGGGTTGCTGAGAGACTGAGCAAAGCGGTCGCCCGGTGGAAAGATGAAGTTCTGTCGGAGTCGCCGAAGGACGACCGACCCTTCCCCGTCGGCTACCCCGAGTTCCCGACAACATTCCTGCCCGCACGTGACGGCGTTCCTCATGGAAACGTTCGCCGAAGCGCCAAAGCGCCCAATTGCTCGTACTTTACTAATTGGATCGGCACCGATGACAGGATCACGTGGGATGTCGAGGTGGCGAATACAGGTGATTTTGAGGCGGTGTTGTACTACACGTGTCCCGTGGAGGATATTGGCTCGACTTTCGAACTGAGCTTCGACAAGAGCCGGATCCAGGGGAGTGTGACCGAGGCACACGATCCGCCGTTGGTGGGCGCCGAATTCGACCGCTATGACCGAGGCAGCGAGTCGTTTGTCAAAGATTTCCGGCCGCTTCGGTTGGGTACGTTTCGATTGGAAAAGGGCCGTGGTGAACTGGTTCTGCGGGCGCTGAACGTTCCGGGCGGGCAGGTTATGGATGTTCGTTCCGTCAGGCTCACTCTTTTGAGATAGAAGCGCCGGATCCGTGCTCGAAAGCAAGCGATATGTGGAAGGAGAATACGCTATGAGGCCACGTTACTGGAAAATCTGTGCAGTAGCTGTGCTGTTGTCGATTTCGTCGGCTGCCTGCGGCCAACAGCTCCCGGACTGGACCGCAAGAATCCGCAGTGACCACCCAAGGCTCTTCTTCAACGCCGATACATGGCCCGCGGTTCGCCAGCGGGCTCTGGGCGCCGAGCGCCAGTGGTACTCGTACATCAAGGGCCGCGTCGACAGACTCAAGGCAGAGTTGGGCAGTGAGGTCGAAGCCAGAGAGCTTGGGCCTCAGGCGGCATGGGCCGCATTTGTCTTTCGAATGACCGGCGACGAGCAATATTTGGAACTCGCCAGCAAATGCCTTGAGAGAAGTCTCAGCTTCTACGAGGCCTGTTTCGAACAGAATAAATCGGTCAACTGGTACTCGACCTCGCGTGTTCACACCACCTTGGCCTGGGATTGGCTGTACAACGATCTTAGTGAAACCGACCGCCGCACATACATGTCTCGGCTCGTCCGGGTTATTGACAAGGTCATCAAGGCTAAGCCTTCGATCTACCGAGAGAATATGTCCGGGTACAACACGGGGTTCTATGGCGTGAGGAACTGTCTTTGGTTCATCGGTTGTACGGCTTACGGCACCGGCATAGAAACTGAATTGGTGAATGAGTGGCTCATGTGGGGCCGCGATGAGAACACCAAGCTGCTCGATTATCGCAGGAAGGCCCGCGGAGACGACGGCGGCGGAGCTTCGCCGACACTCGGGTATGTCTTTGGCGCCTATCCGTGGGCAGAGCAGAATTTTTTCTATACCTGGCTGTCGGCTACGGGTGAGAATCGCGCCCCGAACTTCCCCGGCAGCGCGATGCTCGCAAACTACATTATCTGGAACAAGATCGCCGCCGATCCGCAGCCCCTGGAATTCGGCTATGGTGACACGCCGCATACGAGCAACAGATTGCCGACGAGCCAGCTCTATACCCACATGGCTAACATACGTCATTTGCACGGCGACGCAGCCCCTCAGGCCGCCGCTCTGGCCCGGCACGTCCAGCAAATCCTGCCGCGACAATCTTATTCCCGCACTTGGTTCATTTACCCTTTTCTGCTATCGAAAATGGATAGCTCGCCCGAACCGTTCCTTCCGGAAAACCTGCCCAATGCGCGACACTTTGACAACATGGGACAGATATTCATGCGGTCCGGCACCGGAAAAGACGATACGTACTGCCTCTTCTCCTGTGGCGGCACCCTGACCCAGCATCGCCACTATGACGCCCTGAATTTCGTGATTTACCATCGCGGTTTTCTAGCCCTTGACTCCGGCACGCGCTACCGCGAATTCGAGAACGGTCAACACCTGGCAAACTACTTCGCCCAGACGGTCGCGCACAATTGCGTGGTTATCCATCAACCGGGCGAGCCGGCCGCGCGATACTGGGGCGGGGCGGTTCTCGGCAATCACGGCGGCCAGCACAAGCAGCTCGGTTCGGTAGTCAAGGCCTTCGAGACTAACGGCGATTACGTCTATGTCGCCGCCGATGCCACTCGATGCTATCAGCATGGCGGCCGGGCGAATCTGCCCGAGAAGTGTCGCCTTGTAACGCGCCAGCTTGTTTATCTGATCCCGGACCACTTCGTGATCTTCGACCGCGTCGAAACAACCGACGCCTCATACAGAAAGGATTGGCTAATCCACACGGCACATACGCCGAAGGTCTCAGGCAAGATCATCCGAGCCGATCACGGCGACGGCAGGTTGTTCTGCCGGACCTTGCTGCCCGCCGATGCAACCCTCACTTCTGTCGGGGGTCCCGGCAATGAATTCCGGGCCGCTGGTCGTAACTGGAGCATAGTCTCCGATGGTCTCAAGGGCGAAAGTCTGGCCCTGATGGGACAGTGGCGCGTCGAGGTCACGCCGGGCAGCCCGCGCAAAAGTGACGTGTTCCTTCACGTTATTCAGGTAGGTGACAGGCAGCTTGAAGCCATGGATGAGGTCAGGTTGCTCAAAACGAGTAATACGTGCGGCATTCGCCTGACTACCGATAGCGAGACCTGCGAAATCACCTTCAACTCCACGGGTGAATTGGGAGGGCATATCAAGCGGTCCGGCGGCCCCGGAGGCATTGACTCAAGATTGGCCACGGCAGTTCAGCAGCAAAGGGGGATAGACGCCGATTAGTATCCGATGGCGCAGCCGTCCTTGCGCGGGTCCGAGCCTCCGAAATAGCGCAGCGGATTGTCCTGGCGCCAGATACCCTGATAGCCTCCGAAAACTCCGACCTCTTTCTCGGTCTTGTGGCCCATTTCCGCAAGTTTACGCTTAGTCGACTCGCCGATATGTCGCTCGAACCGTACCGTGCCGCCGCCGACCATTTTGGTGCCGGTGGGCGTTGAGCTTTCTACATGCCTCACACGCGGCTGCTCGCCCGCCTGTTGCGGCGACATTCCGAAGTCAATCATATTCATCAGCACCTGCGCGTGTCCCTGCGGCTGAAAATCACCGCCCATAACTCCGAATGAGAATACGGGCTTGCCGTTGCTGGTCACAAACGCCGGTATGATTGTATGGAAGGGTCGTTTGTGAGGCTCCAGTTTGTTGAGATCATTAGGATTGAGCGAGAACAGTTGCCCGCGGTTCTGGAGGCAGAATCCCAGCCCGTCAGGCACGAAACCCGAACCCCAGGGGTAGTAAATACTCTGGATAAGCGAGACCATGTTACCTTCATGATCGGCAGTTGTCAGATATACGGTCTCTGGCGAACCTTTCAGCCTGCCAGGCGCAACTCTTCGAGCGGCTCGCCTGGGATCGATCAGCTTGACCCGCCGACTGGCATACTCTTTGGAGATCAGCTCGGTCACAGGGACCTCGGCAAAATCCATGTCGGCGTAATAGACCGCGCGGTCTTCGAAGGCGAGTTTCTTTGCTTCGATGAAAAGATGAAGGTGCTCCGGAGAGTTAGGTTTCATAGAGCCGATATCAAAATGTTCCAGCAGGTTCAGAATCTGAAGGGCCGCAATCCCCTGGCCGTTGGGCGGAAGCTCCCAGACGTCGTATCCGCGATAGTTCGTACCGACCGGCTCGACCCAGTCGACGGTGTGGTCTCGAAAGTCACGCGTTGAAAGCCGCCCACCTTTGGCCTTGGAGAACTTGACGATTCTCTCGGCGATTTGACCTTTATAGAAGGCATCGGCGCCTTCGCGCGCGATGATCTCGAAAAGCTGCGCCAAGCCTGGGTTCCTGAAGATATCTCCGAACCGTATGGACTTGCCGCCGGGCATGAATGTCTGAGCCAAACCCGGATCGTCAGTGGTATTGAAGGACCACGAGCGAGCTATTACCGGTGAAACCGGAAAACCTCCGCGGGCGTAGGAGATTGGGGCTTCAAGAGTCTTTGCCAAGTCAAACCGCCCCAGTTTCTCCTGCAGGGCGGCCCATCCGCTGACGCAACCGGGTACGCTCCAGGATAATGGGCCATAGATGGGGATTTCTTTGAGGCCCAGCGCCTTTGCCTTGTCAATGCTCCAATCGTAC
>Ga0255052_10003205_pt1 | contig 11470 bp, 10 predicted proteins | sample JV7_2_21_MG_FD_188632 | JGI IMG/M metagenome (GOLD analysis project Ga0255052, IMG submission 188632) | Seawater microbial communities from Jervis Inlet, British Columbia, Canada - JV7_2_21 | ecosystem: Environmental > Aquatic > Marine > Inlet | place: Canada: British Columbia | collected...
AGCCGCGATCGTCGACGCCACCTACGAAGATATCGACCGCGCGATCCGTCCCGGCGTCAAAGAGCACGAGCTGGTCGCCCTGGCCAACTACAAGATGTACTCCCTCGGCTGCGAGCGGGTCGAGGAGGTCAATTCCGTTTCCGGTTCCCGTGGGGCTCCCCACACCCACACCTTCGCCGATCGCATGATCCAGCCCGGCGACATGATCTATCTGGACCTGATGAGCTCCTTCAACGGTTACCGCACGTGCTACTACCGGACCTTCATCTGCGGCGAGCCCAACGAGCATCAGATCGAAGCCTACGAGACCGCATCCAAGTGGCTCTCAGACGCGCTGGACGTGATCAGGCCTGGGGCCACTTCGGCCGAGATCGCCGAGGCCTGGCCTGAGGCAGCAGAGTTCGGCTACCGCAACGAGGACGAAGCCTTCCTTCTTCAGTATGGCCATGGCATCGGCCTGTCCCTGTGGGAGAGACCGATCCTCTCCCGTCGCTTTCTCGACCTCGACCACCCTGCCGAGATTAAGGAAGGCATGGTCTTCGCTGTGGAGACCTGGGCGCCTGCGGCGGACGGCTCCGGTGCTGCCCGGATCGAAGAAGAGGTCGTCGTCACCGCCGACGGTTGTCAAGTGATCACCAACTACCCGAGTAATCGCCTGATCTCCTGCGGCCTGCCCGGTTGTGACGTCTATTGAGGTGGCATTGGTGCCCGCTATTAGGTGGAGGTAAACGATGAACGAAGTCAAGAGTCAGAGAATAGCTTGGATCGGTCTGGGCAAGATGGGTTTTCCGATGGCGGAACACCTGGTCAAGGCCGGCTTCCCAATGTCCGTCTTGAGCACCTCGCCGAAGGCAGAGGCGGTCACCGGCCCTACCGTGCATGCTGCTGATTCCGCCAAAGAGGCTGCTGCCGAGGCGGATATCGTCTTTTCCATGATTCCAGATGATGATGTACTGCAGCAGATCTGCCTGGGCGAAGACGGCACCTTCAACGCCATGAAGCCGGGCAGCATTCATGTCGATATGAGTACGGTTTCTCCGGCTGGCTCGGCTGTTGTCGCTGAAGCTGCAGTGAAAAGTGATGTCCGCTACCTGCGTGCGCCGGTTTCCGGCTCCACCAATCTGGCTGAGGCCGGGGTGTTGACCATCCTGGCTTCCGGTCCCCGGGACGCCTACGATGCATGTACCGAGGCTTTCGAGGCCATGGGCAAGAACCTTTTCTACCTCGGCGAACGTGAAGAGGCCCGCTACCTCAAGCTGCTCCTCAACATGATGGTTGGTGCCACCTCCGCAGTTGTTGCCGAGGCGCTGACCTTCGGTGAGCGCGGCGGCATCGACTGGAATCAGATGATCGACGTCATCAGCGGCAGTGCCCTGAGCTCCCCGCTGATCAACCACAAGGCTCCCGCCCTCAAGGATCGTAATTTCGATCCTGCTTTCTCGGCATCCCAGATGGCCAAGGACTTCAACCTGATCCTGAACACTGGTCGCGAAATGAACGTGCCGATGCCGGTTGCCGCCATCGTCCGCGAGTACTGGGGCACGATGATGGGACAGGGCAAGGGCGACCTCGACTTTTTCGGTCTGGTCACTGTCGTGGAAGGCATGGCCGGCCTCGCGGGTACCGAGAAGTAACTAAACCGATGACGCGGGGTGCTGCTCCACCCCACGTCAGTTCGCCAACAAGAGGAGTCGGAGATGATCTACGTAGTGATGTGCATCGACAAGCCCGGAGTTCTCGATCAGCGGATCGCCTGCGTCCCCGCCCACCGCGATTTTCTCGGGTCTTACCCCCAGGACAAGGTCAAGACCCTGCTTTCCGGCCCGTTGGTTCAAGAAGGCGGCGGCGACATGAAGGGCAGCCTCTTCCTGCTGGAAGCCGACAACAGCGGCGAAATCCAGGCCTGGCACGATGCTGATCCGATGAAGGCGGCGAATATCTGGGAGTCCGTCAGCATCGAGGCCTTCGACAAGCGCGTCGATACGATGAGCGCAGGATAGCCCTGGCAGCCGCGCCGAGAGCGGTCGTGGTTCGGATGCCCACGAACCTCACAAGAACGGACTAGGTTTTTTGTCAGTCGCGAGCGTTGCGCAAAGTGTCGGACGGGTGCTCATCAAATCGGCGCTTGTACTCGGCTGCGAACCTGCCGAAGTGGTTGAAGCCCCAACGGAGGGCAGCATCCGTGACCGTCATATCCTGTGGGCTGGCGGATGTTTGCAGGGCGGCTCGTACGTAGTCCAGCCGTGTGCTCTTCAGGAATTCCATTGGGGTTGTCTTTTCGTACTTTCGGAATCCCGCGTTCAGCGACCTGACGCTTGCGCAGGCTGCCCTCGCGATATCGTCGAGTCGCAGCGACCTGTCGGCGTTCGAGCGAATGAATTGTATGGCGCGGTTGATGTATCTCGGCGGCATATGGCCACCGCCTTCGATCGGGCGCCGCACCGCGACGGAGTAGTTGTGATCCTGAGACTCCAGGATCATCGAGAGAATCACACTCTCCAGCTGCGAGTAGGTCTCGCTGAACTTCGTTCGCGAGGATTCCTGTTCGATCTGGCCACACAGATACACCAGGAGCTGGTACAGGTTGCCTGAGCGTCCACGGTCATCCTGAAATCGCGGGGTGAATTCAATCGGGCTGTCCGCTTTGACGCCCGACAGTTTTGCGAGAGCTGCTTCCAAAGCCGATCGTTTGATCTTGACCTCGAGCAGCTCGCAGTCCTTGGACCAGTCGATGGTCATCTGCTGCACCGGCGAGATGATGGACCAGTTCTCCTGATCGATGCGGAACCGGGAATCCCCGTATCCAACCTCGGCGTATCCTTGCGTCGGGACCTGCACAAGGTAGAAGTCGCGCAGGGGCCCCGGTTGGATTTCGATATCCATGCCGAGCCGTATGTAGCTGAGCGCCACGCGCTCCCTTAAAGCAACGTAGTTCTGAAATGCGCAATCGCACTGAGAGGATGCCTGCAGGCGCCGGTAACTCGCGGGCTGCATCGTTTTGTTGAGATACCGCCGGGCGTCCCTGATGTCGGTGGTCAGGAACACCGAGTGCCTGGATTCTGGCGTCGCAAAACTGGTCGACGTTATGGCATCCATGCGGTGGCCCCCCTGGGGCTCCTCTATGCCTTTTCCTTTGGTTCTACTTGGCGGCGCACGCAGACCCCTTCTTAGGACTCAACGATTTGTGTGACCATCCCCGAATTTTAGCAGCTTCAGGCAGTGAATAGAAATGAATCTTGCAGGCCATCAGATGTGTATCGCCTGGCCAAAGGCATCCAGAGTCGCTTCATGCATCATCTCCGACAGGGTGGGATGCGGAAAGACCGTGTGCATCAACTCGAGTTCCGTCGTCTCGAGCTTCTGGGCGATTCCGAAGCCCTGGATCAACTCGGTGACCTCCGCGCCGATCATGTGTGCACCCAGCAACTGACCGGTACCGGCGTCGAAAACTGTCTTGACCAGTCCTTCCACCTCGCCGAGCGCCATGGCCTTGCCGTTTCCCCGATAGGGAAACCGGCCAACGTTCACCTCGTAGCCGGCCCTGCGCGACTCGGCCTCCGTCAGGCCGACACTGGCGACCTGCGGGCGACTGTAGGTACAGCGGGGTATGGCACGGCGATCGAGCGGCTGAACATGCGGTAGACCCGCTATCCTCTCGATGCAGACGACACCCTCATGGCTGGCCTTGTGGGCCAGGCATGGCGGGCCGGCCAGGTCGCCAATGGCGTAGAGGCCGGGTTCACCGGTTTGTGACCACTCATTTGTGACAACGAACGTGTCCTCGATCGTGGCAGCCGTGTTCTCCAGCCCCAGGTCTTCGTGATTGCCGACGACACCAACCGCTGAAATGACTTGGTCGAACTTCTTCTCTGTCGGTTTTCCGTCGATATCAAGGGTCGCGACGACACCGCCGCCACTCTTCTCCAACTTGGTTACCCGGCTGTTCAGGTGAATGTCGATGCCTTGTTTGCGAAAAGATTCAGAGGCAAGTTGGGCGATTTCTCCATCTTCGGCTGGGAGCACCTGCGACATCATTTCGACAATCGTGACCTCCACGCCGAGCGCGTTGTAGAAACTGGCGAACTCGATGCCGATGGCGCCGGCGCCTATCACCAACAGCGAGTCCGGCAGGCTATCCGGGATCATCGCGTGCTTGTAGTCCCAGATCAGCCTTCCATCGGGCTCCATGCCGGGGATCGCGCATGGCCGGGCGCCCGTGGCCAGCACGATGTGCTGTGCGCTCAGCGTCTCCGGCTGCCCGCTCTCTTTCTCAACGGTCAGCCGCTGTTCGCCCACTAGGCGGCCGTGGCCCTCGATGACGGTAACACGGTTCTTCTTCAGGAGGTACTTGACGCCACCGCTGAGCTTTTCGGCGACTTTTCTCGAGCGCGTGACCATGTCCTTCAGATCAAAGGAGATGTTTTCCGCCCGGAGTCCGAAGCTTCTCGCGTGCTGCATGTACTCGTAGATCTCGGCGGAACGGAGCAGGGTCTTGGTCGGAATGCAGCCCCAGTTCAGGCAGACTCCACCGAGATGCTCGCGCTCGACAACAGCGGTCCGGAAACCGAGCTGAGCTGCACGGATGGCGGTGACGTAGCCACCGGGGCCCCCACCCACCACGATCACGTCATAGTCAAGACCGTGCGAGGTGCTGTCGGTTGGTCGCTGATTGCTCTTTTGTACCATGTCACCTCTACTTCAGCAGCAACGCCAGCGGCTGATCGATATAGCGACGGAACGCCTGCAAGAACTCTGCGCCTACCGCACCGTCGACGGAACGGTGATCGACGGACAGCGTGAAGCTAGCTACGGTCGCAATCGCTATTTTGTCGCCGCGCACGACTGCACGTTTCTCACCTGCGCCGACTGCCAGGATGCAGGACTGCGGCGGGTTGATGATGGCGCTGAACTGTCGGATGCCGTACATACCCATGTTGGAGATAGTGAAGCCGCCGCCCTTGTATTCATCGGGGAGCAGCCTGCCCTCTTGCGCGCGGTCAGCGAGGTCTTTGACTTCCCGGGAGATTGCGGCCAGCGGTTTCCTGTCCGCCTGGCGCACCACTGGCGTGATCAGGCCGTTCGGCGTGGCCACAGCAACCGAAATGTCGACGGTGTTGTATCGACGGATGGCTTCGTCCGCCCAGCTGGCGTTGGCGGCCGGCACGTCAACCAGCGCCAGCGCTGCAGCCTTGATGATGAAGTCGTTGACGGAAACCTTGGCCTCTGTACCGTCGGCGACACGTTGAGCGTTGAGCTGGGCCCGCGAATCAAGCAGCGCATCCAGTTCACAATCAATGGTCAGGTAGAAATGCGGCATGTCCCGTTTCGCTTCCGCCAGGCGGCGGGCGATGACCTTGCGCATGTTCGTGTTCGGGATATCGGTCCAGGCTGGTCCACTGCCCGCAGCTTCTTCCACGTCCGCTTTCAGAATCCGGCCTTTGGGGCCGCGCCCGGAAAGACCACTGAGTTCCACGTCGAGCTGTGCAGCCAGACGCCGCGCCAGCGGGCTGGCAAGGATACGGCTGCCGTCAGCAGCCGTCTGCACCGGGTTGGTTACGCCGGCATCTTCCTCGGCAGCAACTGCGACGGGAGCGCCGCCGGGCTCCGGCCCACCTCTGCTGTCGATGGTTTCGAAATCAGGGATGTCATCGGCGGATTCGCCGTGTCCAAGAAGAACCGCGACGACGGTGTCCACCGGAATGTCGCTACTTCCGTCCGGAAACAGGATCTGGCCGAGCGTGCCTGCAGCGGGTGATTCGACCTCGATGACAGCCTTGTCGGTCTCCAGGTCGAAGAGTACCTCTCCGGCCTCGATCGGGTCGCCAATCGACTTGTGCCACTCCAGGATGGTGCCGGATTCGAAGTCCGAGCTGATGGCAGGTAGTCGAATCGGTATGGCCACTTGTTTATCTCCTCAGCCCTGCCGTGCCGCGTCTGGCTTTGCCGGGTGCCAGAGTCTGGTGTCGAAATCCTGCTCGTATCCTTTCCCGCCGGGAAAACTGACCAACTCGAGTTGCATTCCCCAAGGGGTCAGAAAGTACACCCAGGTCTGGCCGGCGCTGGGTCCCGCAGTCCTCACGGTAGGTTCACCCAGGATGCGGACGCCATGCTCTCTCAGGTGTTCCAGCGCGGTGTCGAAATCGTCGACGTAGAACGCCAGGTGATGGCCGCCGACATCGCTGTTCTTCGGGGGCTGCCGGACCTGGTCCGGCGCCTCGTACTCGAAGAGCTCGAAGTTGGAGCCGTACCCGCAGCGCAGGAATTTCAGCTTCTTCATGACGGTGTCCGGATGGACACTCAGGTGGGTTTCCATCCAGTCGTCCTCGGCGGCGAATGGCCCCAGTTCGTAGAAGGGTTCGCAGCCGATGACCTTGACAAAGAAGTCCACCGCCTCTTCGAGACAGGGCACGGTGAAACCGATGTGCTCGGTGCCGCGCAGCCCGGGCATACCATTCTGGCTCCTCATACCGTCTCTCCGGCCAGGGGCATACCCTTGTCGTCCAGCATTTCGCGGAAGGCGGCAGCGATCTCCTCTTCTCCAACGAACGTGGCGCGTTCCAGCACCTTGGAGACGCTGGGTGACGCTTCACCGCCGTGGATCCGTCTCACCGGATGATCGAGGTAATCGAAAAACCGCCGCTGCAGTTCATCTGTGACCATGGCGCCGTACGATGTCGTCAGGGGACCCTGCTCGAGGACAACGACGTGGTTTGTCTTCCTGACGCTTTCGCCGATGGTGTCCCAATCGAGACCGGCCCGGTCGAGCGATCGCAGGTCGATCACCTCGGCGTCAATTCCCACCTGTTCCGCGACCTTGACCGCCTGGGAGACCATTGTCAGGTAGGTCAACACGGTGATGTCCTGACCCGGCCGGACCACCTTGGCCTTGCCCAGTGGAATGTAGTAGTCGAAATCGTCGGCAGTACCAGGTCCCGTCGAGGAGTAGAGATCTACATGTTCGATGACCAGGACCGGGTCTTCACAGAGCAGAGCGGAGTTCATCAGCCCGACGTAATCGAACGGGGTTGACGGCGCCACGATCCGCCAACCGGGCCAGTTGGTGAACAGGCCGGCCGGGTCCATGGAATGTTGCGAGCCGTAGCCTTGGCCCAGGGCGACCTTGGTGCGAAGCACCAGTGGCACCGCGTTGTGACCGCCGAACATGTGACGCGCCTTGGCGATCTGGTTGAACAACTGGTCGGCGGCAACCAGGCCGAAGTCCGAGTACATCAGCTCGACGACGGGGCGGTACCTGCCGGCCAGTGCGACTCCGCCGCACAGACCCACGAAACCATGTTCCGCGATCGGTGTGGGTACGCAGCGGTCGGGCCAGCGGTCGGCCAGGCCGCGTGTGGCACCGTTGGTGCCCCCTCGCAGCCGGTGCACGTCCTCGCCCATCACAAAGTGGCGGTCGTCCGTTTCGAAACGTCGCACCATGCCGCGGGCCAGGAAATCGACGAATTTTACGGGTTGGATTTCGCCGTCATAGGTCTCCTGTTCGACGAACTCGATCCCCGCGAATTCCGCCAGGTCGCCGCGCAGGCCTTCGTCCCGGAAGCCGACATCCGGCCACAACGACGAGATGATGCGGCGATTGCCGTTGTTGGTCTCCGTCAGGCGGTCGGCGGCTTGGCCGACACATTCCGCCACGTTGGCAGTCATGAGTTCCAGCTGTTCCCCGTTGATCCACCGCCGCTCGAGCAGGCCGGATTCCAGTCGCAGGATGGGGTCGCACTGGCGGGCTTCCTGTTCCTCTTCCTTGCTGCGATAGCCGAAGGCGCTGCCTTGCAGGCCGCCGCCATGATGATAGAAGCGGTAGACATCCAGTTCGAGCACCGCCGGGCCCTTGCCTTCACGCAGCAGCTTGACGACATGCTCCGCGGCCTGGCGAACCGCGACGGGACTCATGCCGTCAACACGAAAGGATGGGATGGCGAAACCGAGACCGCGGGATGACAGACGCGTTTCGCGGGATTGCTCCTCCAGGGTGGTTGATACGGCGTAGTGGTTGTTTTCGATCAGGAAGCAGATCGGCAGGTTGTAGAGGGCAGCCAGGTTCAGTGACTCGAGGACGCTGCCGATATGGCAGGAGCCATCACCAAAGCAAGCGAATACGACGTGCCCGTCGCCGTCCCGCTGCAGGGACCAGGCGGCGCCGTTGGCCAGGGGAACACCCCCGCCGACGATCGCGTTGGTGCCGATCATGCCAGCCTCGTCCCACCGCAAATGCATCGAGCCGCCCCGGCCTTCGCAGAACCCGGGCTTTAGCCCCATGATCTCGGCCATCGTGCGATAAACCAGATCGTTGATGGATTCCGGCATCGGGTCCGTGAGTGGATCGTAGTCGTCGGGCTGGACGTGGTTCAGTGCCTTGGCCAGGAAGACGTGGTGTCCGCGATGCGATCCACCCACCAGATCGCGGCTGCCCAGGCAAGACAGCGCAGCCACCATGCCGCCTTCCTGCCCGACACTCGCGTGCACCGGGCCGTGGACCAGCCCTTCGCGATCGAGCTGCAACAGTTCTTCCTCGAAGGCGCGGACCAGGTGCGTGTGCATCAACACCTTCGTCAGTTCAGCTCTGCCGACCGCGTCCCAGTCCTGTTCCGTAGCGCTAATTTCCTGCCAGGTGGCCGGTGGTTCGAGTCTCTTGAGTTGTGCCATTTGATCAGGCCCCCAGCTACCACTCGACCGCGATGTACTTGGTTTCCAGGAACTCATGCAGGCCTTCGCGAGAGCCTTCGCGGCCGAGGCCGCTCTGCTTGAAGCCGCCGAACGGGGCCGCCGGGTCGGAAATGAACCCGCGGTTGATGCCCATGACGCCCGCCTCGAGCCGCTCCGCAACGGCGAGCGCTCGCCCCACATTCTGGCCGCACACATAGGCGGCGAGACCGAACTCCGTGTCGTTGGCCTTCTCCACAACTTCGTCCACGTCATCGAACGGGACGATGGGGGCGACCGGGCCAAAGATCTCGGTATGCAGAATCTCGCAATCCTCCGGAATATCCAGCATGACCGTTGGCTCGTAGAAGAATCCCAGGCGGTCGATGCGCTTGCCGCCGGTCAGTACGCGGGCGCCCCGGGCCACTGCGCCGTCCACCAGCTCTTCGACTTTGTCGATGGTTTCGGCATTCACCAGCGGGCCGACGTCGACGCCCTCGGCGAGCCCCGGGCCCACCTTCAGACGGCTCATCTCTTCGCTGAAGCGGGAGGCGAATTCCTCGATCAAGGAGGAATGCACGTGGAAACGATTGGCACCGATACAGGATTCGCCGGCGTTTCGCATCTTGGCGACCAGGGCGGCCTCTACGCTGACTTCCAGGTCGGCATCGTCGAGCACGATAAATGGGGCGTTGCCGCCCAGCTCCATGGAGCAGTTGATGACCTGCTCAGCGGCCTTTGACAGCAGCAGTCTGCCGACTTCGGTGGAACCAGTGAAAGAGAGCTTGCGCGTGCGCGTATCGCTGAGGATCGTATTCGAGATCACAGACGCACGGCGCGACGGCAGCGTGTTGACCACGCCAGCCGGCACGCCGGCCTGTTCAAATAGCTCCATCATCATCAGGGCGGTGAGTGGCGACTCCGAAGCCGGCTTCAGGATGGTCGTGCAGCCGGCAGCCAGTGCCGGCGCGATCTTGCGGGTTGCCATGGCCGCAGGAAAATTCCAGGGCGTGATCAACAGTGAGACACCCACCGGCCTGTGCTGAACCAGGATGTTGTTGATTCCGGCCGGCGCGCGGCCGAAGCGTCCGGTAGAACGCACCGCCTCTTCGGCAAACCAGCGTAGAAATCCTGCTGCATAGTTCGCTTCACCCATTCCCTCGGCGAAGGTTTTGCCTTCTTCGCGCGACATGACCGTGGCGTATTCCTCGCTGCGTTCGACCATCAGCTCATAGGAGTTCCACAGGATGTCGGCACGCTCCATGGGTGGTCTCGCGGCCCATTCTTTGCCCGCTTCATAAGCCGCGGTAACGGCAGCGGTGGCGTCCTCCGCCGATGCGCTGGCAACAGCTGCAATCACTTCTTCCGTGGCCGGATCGCGGACGTCGAACCGTTGTCCGTCGCTGGACGGCCGCCACTCACCACCGATGTACAGGTCCGCTGGAATGCTCTGAATCAGTCGGTCACTCATCCTTCGAATCTCTCGTTCGGCATCTATAGAAGACAAGGAGGTCCCGAGCCGGGAACATTCAGATGCGACACTAGGAATTGGCAAGGCGATCTCCTTTCCGACAACTCTCTAGATCTCGAGGTCACAGGTTTGCGCTTCTTTGCCCAGGCCAAGCATCTCGACCAATTGACCAAATCCGTGCGCAACGGCCATGAAAGCTCCCAATTCGACAAACTCCTCGGTAGTGAAGTGCTGCTTCCACTCGGCCACGTTCTCATCCGTGAAGGCGTGAAAGTCCTGGGTGAACATGCTGGCCATTTCCAGAGCTGCCCGCTCCTTCGGGGAATAGATCGGGTTGCTGATATCCCAGGTAGCTTCCACCTTGTCTTTGATCCCTAGCCGCTGCGCCGCAACGGACCGAACGGTGCCTCAGTATTCGCACCCACGCAGGCGGGCCATTCGAACCCGCATGATTTCCTTCAGCCCGTGATCAACGACGCCGTCGTAGAAGACTTGGCTCCAAGCGTCGTAAAACATCTTCATGGCATCGGGGTTGTTGGCCAGGATGCGCAGCAGCATCGAATTGGGCGCGCCGCGCTTCTCGGCATTCTCGAAGCGTTCTCTGATATCAGCTGCAACTTCCGAATCTTCGACTGGTTGAATACGTGGCGCCATATCTGCCTCCAAGTTCATTCCCGGCGGGGCGGCAGTCGGCGGGAGATCCAGCGCTCGCCGTCGTGGTTGCCGTTGCTGCCGCACAGACGCCGGAGATCGACGGCTATCCTGCTGCCCATTCCTTCCAAGTCTTCATCAGACTCTTGTTGCGGTGATAGGTCACTCTGTCGCCCCAGACAAGAGCCTTTCTGATGAATTGCGGCGCATGAATCGCCAAGAAGCGCATGGTGTTGTGGAACAAGTTGATCTTCTTGTTCCACGGGCATACGGCGATGCAGCGTCCGCCGCAGGTGGTCCACTTCTTCGGGTTGGCCATCCAGATCTTCAGGCAGCGATCGGCCTTGACCCACCACTTCCTGTAGCCCGGGTTGTGGAACATTTCGTCAGGGTCGCCGGAGGGGAATTCGGTGACGTCGCCGAAGGGAACAGCCCCGGCCGGGCAGTAGGTCGCGCAGCTCTCGCACGCCATACAGTAGTCATGGGCGTTGAACGAGATCGGCTTATCGATCGCCAGCGGCAGGTTGGTGGTCACCGGCTTCATCCGCATGTTGTTGCCGAACTCTGGAGACAGGCAGCGACCGGTTCGGGAGAATTCGCCCACACCGGCGTCCATCGCCAGGGGCACCATGATCATGTCGGGATCCGGCCCCAGGGTTTCGCGCATGACCGCCTCGTAACCCAAAACGC
>Ga0255052_10003207_pt1 | contig 11466 bp, 8 predicted proteins | sample JV7_2_21_MG_FD_188632 | JGI IMG/M metagenome (GOLD analysis project Ga0255052, IMG submission 188632) | Seawater microbial communities from Jervis Inlet, British Columbia, Canada - JV7_2_21 | ecosystem: Environmental > Aquatic > Marine > Inlet | place: Canada: British Columbia | collected...
ATTCTAACCAGCTGAACTACCACTCCAAACCGTGGTGGGTGCTGAGGGGATCGAACCCCCGACCCTCGCCTTGTAAGGGCGATGCTCTCCCAGCTGAGCTAAGCACCCGCAACGCAGGATTGCGTTATAGCGCAGAAACGACACCGAATCCGGCACGGAAACCCGCGCCAGTAAAGGCTTTTAGCCAACCCCGGTATCGAAGGACGCGCTAGTTTACGGCAGCCTTCAGAGCTTTGCCAGCCTTAAATCCAGGCACATTACTTGCCGGAATCTGGATGGTCTCGCCTGTTCTCGGATTGCGTCCTGCACGTGCTGCACGAGCTTTCACAGAGAACGTTCCGAAGCCTACCAGCGATACCGAGCCGCCGTTTGCCAGCGCACTTGTCACGCTACTCAGTACTCCATCGACCGCTTTTGTTGCGTCAGCCCGCGACAATCCTGCTGCACCTGCTACTGCGTCTATTAGTTCACCCTTATTCATGCCATCACCCTTGCAGATTGATATTGGATTTAAATATGCGGTAACACCGCATACCCGTGACGCCCGATCAAAAACCTCGAACGCTTGTATCAATCCAGCGAGCTCCTCCTAGAGTCGCGATCCGCTGAATGACCGTTGTCGGCTCCGTGCGCCCATCAACAGCTGAGGTGCTTATACCAATAGACCAAAACACCGTCAAATATCCTTTAACCACGCGGGTTTCACGGCTTTAGTGAGGGCGCGTAACATCCTCTGTTTTTTGCTCCTCAGACGCTGTTTTCGGATCGGCTTTTGGGTCCTTGGAAGCGGCCTCGGGCAACGGCATATGTTGCAGCGCATACTCGAGTACCTGATCAATCCATTTCACAGGAACTATCGTTAGCTTGTCTTTGATGTTCTTAGGTATTTCAACGAGGTCTTTTTCATTCTCCTGTGGAATCAAGACACTGCTGAGTCCCCCCCTGTGCGCCGCCAGCAGCTTCTCCTTGAGGCCACCGATCGGCAATATTTCACCACGCAATGTGATCTCTCCGGTCATGGCAACATCGCTCTTCACGGGCACGTCGGTTAATGCCGACACCAGCGCAGTACACATGCCAACTCCCGCACTCGGACCGTCCTTCGGCGTGGCCCCTTCGGGTACGTGAATGTGCACGTCGAACTTCTGATGGAAGCCATCCTGGATGCCCAGCACCGTGGCACGACTGCGAACGACAGTCATTGCTGCCTGGATCGATTCTGTCATTACCTCGCCAAGTTGGCCCGTATGTGTGAGCTTGCCTTTGCCCGGCACCACAGCCGCTTCTATCGTCAACAGCTCGCCACCGACCTCGGTCCATGCCAGACCGGTCACCTGCCCAACCTGATCATTATCTTCGGCCTTGCCATAGCGGTGGCGGCGCACGCCCAGGTATTTCTCCAGACTCTTCTGAGCAATCGTCATGCGGGTATCACGCGATTTCAACAACAGCAACTTGACCACCTTGCGGCAGATCTTCGATATTTCGCGCTCCAGGTTGCGGACGCCCGATTCACGCGTGTAATGCTGGATAATGTCGACAATCGCACTTTCTGTGATTCTGAGTTCGGCTTCCTTGAGTCCGTTTTCCCTCAACTGCTTGGGAATCAGGTAGCGCATCGCAATCTTGAGTTTTTCGTCTTCGGTGTAACCCGGAATGCGAATAACTTCCATCCGATCGAGCAGCGGTGGCGGAATGTTCAGGGTATTCGCCGTGCACACGAACATGACGTCGGACAAGTCAAAATCCACTTCGAGATAGTGGTCGTTGAACACCGAGTTTTGCTCAGGGTCGAGCACCTCGAGCAACGCCGATGACGGATCACCGCGAAAGTCCATCGCCATCTTGTCGACTTCGTCCAACAGGAACAGCGGATTGCGCACACCGGCTTTGCCCAGATTCTGAATAATCTTGCCGGGCATCGAGCCGATGTATGTGCGCCGATGGCCGCGAATCTCGGCTTCATCGCGAACGCCACCCAGTGACATACGAATGAAATTTCGATTTGTCGCCCGTGCGATGCTCTGCCCCAGTGAGGTTTTACCGACGCCAGGGGGCCCCACCAGGCACAGAATCGGGCCTTTGAGACGCTTCACTCGCTGCTGCACGGCGAGATACTCGAGAATACGCTCCTTGACCTTGTCAAGACCGTAGTGATCTTCCTCGAGGACTTCCTCCGCCCGGTTCAGGTCTCTGAGAACCTTGCATCGTTTCTTCCAGGGTGCCTTCAGCAGCCAGTCAACGTAATTGCGCACAACGGTTGCTTCTGCCGACATCGGTGACATCAGCTTGAGTTTGTTGAGTTCTGAGGTCGCCTTCTCCTTCGCCTCCTTCGACATACCGGCCTTCTCGACCCTGGTTTCGAGATCGGCAATCTCGTTCGGTGCATCTTCCATCTCGCCGAGCTCTTTCTGAATCGCCTTCATCTGCTCATTCAGGTAGTACTCGCGCTGGCTCTTTTCCATTTGCTGTTTGACACGACCACGGACGCGTTTTTCGATATGCAGCACGTCGATCTCGCCCTCGATGATGCCGAGAATGTGTTCGAGACGCGCCATTACATCCTGGATTTCGAGAATCTGCTGTTTTTCGGACAGTTTGAGCGCCATGTGGGCGGCAACCGTATCGGCGAGTCGACCGGGGTCTTCAATGCCCGCCAACGACATGAGAATCTCGGGCGGCACCTTCTTGTTCATTTTCACGTATTGCTCGAACTGCGAAATGATCGAACGGACGAGCACATCAATCTCACGCTCGTCGTGGGAACTGTCTTCGTTCCATAGCGTGATGGCAGCCGAGAAATAATCGCCGACATCGATCTTGTCAATTAACACCCGGTCACCACCTTCAACCAACACCTTCACGGTGCCATCAGGAAGCTTCAGGAGCTGCAAAATTGTCGCGAGCGTGCCGACCTCATGAAGATCGTTCGGCTGTGGATCATCGAGGTCCGCCCTTCTCTGCGCTACCAGAAGAATTCGTTTATTCGCCGTCATCGCACGATCGAGTGCAATGATCGACTTTTCGCGGCCAACGAACAGTGGAATCACCATGTGCGGATAAACAACCACATCCCGCAGCGGCAGCACCGGAATGCCGGTGGTCTCGTCTGTTGCCACAATTTCGTCGCCAATCAAATCTTGTTCAGACACCAGGATTATCTCCGCAAGCAAATACTGTCAGTCGACATGCGTCCAACAGGACACAATTCAAGGTACAAAATACAGGATGCAGGCAGCAGAATTCACGCAAACACCCGGCAGTGCGTTGATCAGGCGTTGCAGACTCTTCTACTGACACCCTGACCCAAGCCTCAGGGGATAGCTTTCAAGTCTAGGCGCCGTCAGACCCGGTTGGCCGCGGCATTTCCTGCTGTTCAATATTGACGGTCGGCGGTTCTTCCGACTCGTAGATAACGTAGGGTTTGGTCTCACCGGTGACGACAGCCTCGTCAACGACAACTTTTTTCGCATTAATCGCTGACGGCAAATCGTACATCGTGTCGAGCAACACGTTCTCCAGAATAGTACGCAGACCCCGTGCGCCGGTCTTGCGTTTCATGGCACGCACGGCCACGGCGCGCAGCGCATCGTCGCGGAATTCGAGGTCGACACCTTCCATGTCGAAGAGCTTGCGATACTGTTTTGTAATCGCGTTCTTTGGTTCGAGCAAAATCTGGATCAATGCGTCCTCATCCAGCTCTTCCAGTGTCGCAACGACCGGCAGTCGACCGACAAACTCCGGAATAAGGCCATAGTGAATCAGGTCTTCTGGCTCCACGTCATGCAGTAACTCGCCAACGCTTTGCTGGTCGTCACGAGCCTTGACGTCTGCGACAAAGCCGATGCCACTGTTGGAAGAACGGTTCAGAATGATCTTTTCCAGGCCTGCGAATGCGCCCCCACAGATAAACAGGATATTGCCCGTATCCACCTGCAGGAATTCCTGCTGTGGATGCTTGCGGCCACCTTGAGGAGGGACCGATGCGATCGTGCCTTCAATCAACTTCAGCAGTGCCTGTTGAACGCCCTCGCCGGATACGTCTCGTGTGATCGAAGGATTGTCCGACTTGCGCGAGATTTTGTCGATTTCATCGATGTAGACAATGCCGGTCTGCGCCTTTTCTACGTCGTAGTCGCATTTCTGCAGCAGCTTCTGAATAATATTTTCAACGTCCTCACCAACATAGCCAGCCTCGGTCAAGGTTGTCGCGTCGGCGATCGTAAAGGGCACATTGAGCAATCGGGCCAGCGTCTCGGCGAGCAAGGTTTTGCCACAGCCAGTCGGTCCGATGAGCAGGATATTGCTCTTGGCGAGTTCGATGTCGTCCTTGGAACGTTCTTCAAGACGATCGTTCAGGCGCTTGTAATGGTTGTAAACCGCAACCGAGAGGACTTTCTTGGCGCGTTTCTGGCCGATGACGTACTCATCGAGAGTGGCGTTTATCTCCTGTGGCTTGGGCAGCTTGTCGCGCCCGGCCTCGCCGCTGTCTTCAAGTTCTTCGCGAATAATGTCGTTGCAAAGCTCAACACATTCATCACAAATAAAGACGGATGGTCCCGCAATCAACTTGCGAACTTCGTGCTGGCTTTTGCCGCAAAAAGAACAATAGAGGAGCTTGCCGTCCTCGTTCTTACCGCGGGTTTCGTCACTCATTCGAAAGTGGCCTCTGCAACATAAAAATCAGTCTGTTATGACTATGTGTGTGTATAACATGCAACATTTCGGCGTGCAAAGCGTCAGGTCTCGTTTGGCGGCACTGACGCCTAATAACTGATTGATATTTAGGGAATCAGTCCGTATCAGGCCCTTGCATTTCCTTGCGTTGTGCCAGAACTGTGTCAATAAGACCATATTTGACCGCCTGCTCAGCGCCCATGAAGTTATCGCGCTCGAGATCCTGCTCGATCTGGTCGATGGACTTGCCGGTATGTGTGGACATTATGGCATTCAGGCGGCGCTTCAGTTCCAGGACCTCTTCGGCGTGGATACTGATATCGGTCGCCTGACCCTGAAAGCCCGCGCTGGGCTGGTGCACCATGACTCGTGAGTGCGGCAGCGCAAAACGCTTGCCGTTGGTACCGCCGGCCAATAACAAGGCGCCCATGCTGGCGGCCTGGCCAATGCAGATCGTGCTGATATCGCAATTGACGAATTGCATGGTGTCGTAAACCGACAGACCCGCGGTCACCGAACCACCGGGCGAATTTATATATAGATGAATGTCCTTGTCCGGATTCTCAGACTCAAGGTACAGGAGCTGGGCCACAACAAGGTTGGCCATGTAGTCTTCAACCGGTCCGACCACAAATACCAGCCGCTCCTTGAGCAACCTGGAATAGATGTCATACGCCCGTTCGCCCCTGGCGGTCTGCTCGACAACCATCGGTACAAGATTCAATGCCTTTGCACTCATTTCGTGTTCCTGTCTGACTGAGTCTTAATCTGTCGCTATTTTCTCACGAATGGCCGTATTCAGGAATTCATATATTCGCTGAATGAGACTTTTTTGGCCTGCTTCTTGCCATTTTCCAGGAGCCAGTCAATGGCCTGTTGCTCCAGAACCATCGGTTCAACCTGCTGCACAATCTTCGGACTGCTCATATAGGCGTTGACCATGTCCTCGGCATTCTCATAGCTCTCGCACATTTCCTCGACCCGCGCCCGGACCTTTGTTACGTCGACGGTCAGCCCCTGATCTGAGATCAGCCGCCGAATAAGCAAGCCCAGACGCACACGTTTATCGGCCGCGTCGGCGAAATTTTCCAGCGGCGGCGCCTGATCATGGTCTTCTATACCCATGCGCTGCATCGCCTCATGTTGCATCGAGTGCATTTCCTGTTGCTTCAATGTGTTTGGTACATCGAACGGATTTGCCTCCAGCAAACCGTTCATCACCTGCTCACGAACATCGGCCTTTACTTTTTGTTCGGACTCGCGATGCATGTTTTCTTTGACGTCCTGGATGAAGCGCTCGATTCCGCCTTCCGTGACCTCGAATTGCTCGGCCAGACTGTCGTCAACCGGCGGCAGCAACTCTTCTTCGACGCGATGCGTCCGGATCGAAAAGTCGACCTTCTTGCCAGCGAGTTCCCCGGCCTTATAGTCCTTCGGGAATTTGACCTTGAAACTCTTCTCAGCACCCGCCTTGATGCCAAACAGAGCCTTCTCGAAGTCAGGCAACATCTGACCCTGACCGAGAATGACCGGTACTGCCCGGCCCTCCCCGCCCGCAATCGGTTCGCCCTTCAACTCACCGTCAAAATCGACAACCACACGATCGCCCTCGGCACTCTGGCGATCGACTACCTGCCAGGTGGCTTTTTGCTTGCGCAGCTTCAGAATCATATCGTCGAGATCTTCGTCACCGATGGCAATATCGGGTGTTTCGATCTTGATCTTGTCGAGATCGTTGAGCACAAACTCGGGCATGACCTCGAAGATCGCGACATAGGAAAAATTCTCGCCCGCGGCGGCGTCGCCCGGCTCGATTTGCGGCCCGCCTGCCGGATTGAGGTTTTCCTGTTGCACAGCGTCGGAATAGCTCTTTTGTATGAGCTCGGACAGCACTTCCTGACGAATTTGCTTGCCATAGCGCTGTTTGACAACGCTCACCGGAACCTTGCCTGGGCGAAAACCCTTTATCTTCGCGGTGCGCCTGACTGACTTCAGTCGCGATGCCACCTCCTGGTCAACACTTTCGGCTGGCAACTCGACGCGCATGCGCCGCTCCAATGTGCCCGTCGACTCGACAGTAACCATCATTTGCAGAATCCTTCTGGTCGCCGCCGGGCATCTATTCGGTGATGGCGGAAACCCATTAATTATCAATTAAAACAACGAGTTACGTGGCGATAGTATGGTGCGAAAGGAGAGACTCGAACTCTCACGGGTTGCCCCACTGGCACCTAAAGCCAGCGCGTCTACCAATTCCGCCACTTTCGCTTGATCGCCCGGAGCCCGAACAACCGGCGATTATAGACGAAAGAGTTACGCTGTTGGAGCCTTCCTCGTTCTGTACGCGAAACCGGAAAACAACGGTCCAACCAAAGTCTTACTGATCTCGGTTCGATCCCGGAGTTCCCGTGATAGACAAACATGGAAATGGTGGGCCCCCGGGGACTTGAACCCCGAACCTAGCGGTTAAGAGCCGCTTGCTCTGCCAAATTGAGCTAGAGGCCCCACGCATTTTTCTGACTTGTTGCTGTTTGCCCGTTAATGATCTCCTGAAACCCGGACAAAACCCAGCCATTTTTTTCGCAGACGGATCGACCTTTGAATCTCCTGTGCAACCAGTCGGGCCACGCCCACTGCATTGCTTGCTATTTTACTTGTAAATCACCTGGGGAGCGACATAGCTCCACACAGGCACACCGTCGGCTCCATTGTTTTGACAAAGCGCTGTTGCCCCGCAGTAAACGCTCGACTTGCGCCGCCGTGAGATATGCGGGTTGGCGAACGCCCGTAAGTACAATCCACAGCCGTTTTCCGTGCCGGAATTGCGATTTGGCAGTGCCAGAACTTCCGACAATTACTATAGTCAGCGCGGTCTGGGCAACCGCCTGTTCTTTTGGCAGCGGCCATCGCCGGACAACAACTTGTCACATAATTTAGGGGACAATCATGGATAGCGTTTACCGGCGATTGCTGGCGTTAGTTGCATGTGGTTTTTTGGTTGCGGGATGCGAAGGTGATAATGGTGCTGCCGGTGCAGCTGGTGCTACCGGTGCCGCTGGTGCTGCTGGCGTGAGCGGCTTCTCCTGCTGGGATCTGAATCAAAATGGCGTTGGAGATCCAGAGGAGGATCTCAATGCAGATGGTGTCGTGGATATTCTGGACTGTCGCGAACCCCTGCCTGGCACCGAAATTCCGGTCAGTGGCATGGTCTCTACCAGCGCCGGTCCGCTGGATCGCTTCGTATCGGTGTATTTCGTTCCGGCCGGTGCCGCGGCTAGCGCGGCGATCGACGCAGATGTCGAGGCTGACGGTGGTTACACGGTAGCGCTCGATGCTGGCGATTACGTCGGCCATGCGAGCAGACCAGGATATGAAGACGTCATGGTTGATCCGTTCGCGGTCACGATCGGTGGCACAAACATGCTCGACTTTGTACTCCCGGAAGTCGCCGACGGCGAATACATCGGCAGTGAGGATTGTGGCGTGTGCCATACGGTCGAATATGCGTCGTTCGTACAGTCCGGCCACCCATACAAGCTGAACAAAGTCGTCAACGGCGAACAGCCGACGTATCCCTTCACCACGCTGAACGGCGTGCTGCAGCGCATTACCGATGACGACGCGGACATCGCGGGCGGCCTGGCTGACCCCGTTGTCGGCACTGACAACGGCCTCGGTACACCGACGGTCTGGGCCGACGTGTCGTACGTAATCGGTGGTTACTTCTGGAAAGCGCGATTCGTTGATCTGGCAGGTGCCGTAGTAACCGGCACGAACGTCCAATACAATTTTGCCACTGACGGCATGGCTGCCTACCACAACAATGAGCAGGACAAGACCTACAATTGTGGCAACTGTCATACGACGGGCTGGCGTCATTATGACGCCACGCTGAACCCGGCACGGCAGGATGATCTTGCCTTCATGGACGGGACGTTTAACGAAGGCGGCGTGCATTGCGAAGCGTGTCACAGCGCCGGCGCGGCACATGCGAAGTTCCGCGGAGGAATCGTCCGTGAAGCGCAGGCACGCACGCTGGTTGAGTTGACGGCAGCTGATGCCGGCTATGGCCTGGCCGTTGCTTGCGGCGAATGCCATACGCGTGACGGTGAACGTGATTATTCGACCTACGTTAGCGCCTTTGACGCTGCTCTCGTCGCAGCAGCCGTGGCTGACACCCGACCCGATGAGATGGGTGGCCGTATTGCTGTCAGCGGTGGTCTGATCAAACATCACGAGCAATACGACGAAGTGCTAGGCATTGACCCCGACACGCTGCAGACAGGTCGTTCGGCCGGCTTTATGGCGACACACGGCGACTGCACTACTTGCCACAATCCGCATGGCTCGTCAGTTAATGCTGACAACCCGCTCTACACGGGGATGCCTGGCGTTGACACAAGCAGTGGCCTGTGCCTCGGATGCCACAGTGACCGTAATCCGACCTTGCGCTCGGGCGGCATGTTGACTCTCGAATGCACAGACTGTCATATGCCAGACTTGGCGAAGTCTGCGACCAAGGTCGCTGGCGAAGCCGACCGTCCGGATGTGGGCGATGTAAGATCGCATATCTTCAAGATTGAGCTTGATTCGACGCAGCCACAGTTCACTGCCGACGGCAAGTTCGCGTATCCGGAAATCGATGAGGACTGGGCCTGTCGCACTTGTCACAACACGACAGATACGGCCGTGATTGCGATCTCGCTAAATGACGCATTGATCGATAGCTACGTCTTTCACAACAACATCCCGTAGCCGTAGCGCTAGCGGGAGACAGGCCAAGGCCCCCAGGATCCTGGGGGCCTTTTTTTTGGCTGATTGCCGTGTGTGGCTATGACGGCAAGTATGCTTATCTGGTATTTGCAGAGAGTGGGGTGGACGATGGGACTCGAACCCACGACGACCGGGATCACAACCCGGGGCTCTACCAACTGAGCTACGCCCACCACAACTTTAGTGCGTGTATTCTACTCTGCAATCTACGATCTGGCGCGCCCGGCAGGACTCGAACCTGCAACATCCGGATTAGAAATCCGGTGCTCTATCCGGTTGAGCTACGGGCGCATTGCTAACAACCCGCCTGCCATGATCAGAATAACTGGTCGGGGCAGAGGGATTCGAACCCCCGACCCTCTGCTCCCAAAGCAGATGCGCTACCAGGCTGCGCCATGCCCCGATGCCAACTATTCTACCAAACGACTTCCTGGACAGGACCTGGATTCGCGGCGGCACGATGATAAGGCCCGTACCCTGGCCAGTCAATTTCATCGTGCTGTTTTTTCCACGAAATCATCGAGCTAACAGATCTTTGACGGTCAGCGCTTCAGCCGGGCCCGTGCCTTTGGTATCGTGCTCGCTCTGTTGACATCAATGGCTATGAGACCACTATGAAGAACACCCTGATCGCCCTTTTCCTTTCAATGGCCTGCGCACTGAGCGTTGCCGCCGATAAAGTTCCTCTACACCCGCACATTGAAGTCCTAACAACTGAGGGTACGTTCATACTGGAGCTTGACGGCAAGTTCGCGCCATTGACGGTTGCAAATTTCCTGACGCTCGTTGACAGCGGCTTTTATGACGGCACGATCTTCCATCGCGTCATCCCCGGGTTCATGGCCCAGGCCGGTGGCCACACGCCAAATTTGGATCCGAAAGAATCTGACAAATCGATTGCGAATGAATCCGGTAACGGCTTGAGCAATATTCGCGGCACGGTCGCGATGGCGAGAACAGGCGACCCGCATTCAGCGAATGCGCAATTCTTTGTCAATGTCGTTGACAACTCACGCCTTGATCCCGGCAGCGGCCGCTGGGGCTACGCTGTATTCGGATCTGTTATCGAGGGTATGGACGTCGTCGATACGATCGTCAATGCAAAAACGGGACCCGCCGGCAAGTTCAAATCCGACGTGCCGGTCGTACCAATCGTTATTAAGAGAATGTCGCGCTTCGAATACAAATGACGGCCACCCGATGACGACACTGTTTATATCGGATTTGCATCTGGCGGCTGATCGCCCCGATATCGGCGACCAGTTCCTGGAGTTTCTCAGGCAAGACACCAGCGAAGCTGAAGCACTTTACATCCTTGGCGACCTTTTCGAGGCGTGGGTCGGCGATGACGACCCGAACGCACATTATGCGATTATCAAGCTGGCCATTCGCGACCTGGTTGAACGCGGAATGCCGGTTTATTTCATGCACGGAAACAGGGATTTCATGATCGGCCGCCAATTTGCGAAGGAAACCGGCATCACGATCCTGCCCGACCCATACGCGGTCGCCATGTATGGTGAGAAAGTTCTGCTGAGCCACGGCGACTCGCTGTGTACCGACGACGTGGCGTATCAACAAATACGAAAAATGACCCGCGATCCCGAGTGGCAGGCAACGATGCTCGCCAAGCCGCTGCGGGAGCGCCTGAGCATAGCCCAGCAAGCACGTCAGCAAAGTCTTGAGCGTATGCTGAATCTCGACATGAGCGTGGTGGACGTCAACGCTGATGCGGTGACACAGATTGTCCTGCAACACGACGTTGACGTGTTACTGCACGGCCATACCCATCGACCCGCCGTGCACAAGGTGGATCTTGGCGAGCGCACCGCAACAAGAATTGTGCTCGGCGACTGGTATACCCAAGGCAGTGTTGTCAAGTGGAATCTTGGTGGCGCGGAACTTTGTGAGTTAGCCAGGTGATCGCGCCCACGGGGCGCTCCTACGGTACATCGTAATCGCTCTGTAGGAGCGGGCCACGCCCGCGAGTGCCAAGTGGTAATCGCGCCCATGGGG
>Ga0255052_10003208_pt1 | contig 11463 bp, 10 predicted proteins | sample JV7_2_21_MG_FD_188632 | JGI IMG/M metagenome (GOLD analysis project Ga0255052, IMG submission 188632) | Seawater microbial communities from Jervis Inlet, British Columbia, Canada - JV7_2_21 | ecosystem: Environmental > Aquatic > Marine > Inlet | place: Canada: British Columbia | collected...
AAACAAGGACTCTCTGATAGTTACCAACAGAATTTGGACGAACATGCTCGTACGTCTCGGGGTGCCTCTGAATCGCACTGACATGAATACCCCCTTTATGTGCAAAAGCACTGTCCCCAACATATGGCTGACTTTTAATGGGACTCAGGTTGGCTATCTCAGTGACAAAACGAGAGACATCCTTCAGTTTCTTTAATTTTCCTGCGGTTAAACATCTCTTCTTGAGTTTCAACGTTAAGTTTGGGATTACAGAAACCAGATTGGCATTTCCACACCTTTCCCCCAATCCATTGATCGTTCCCTGCACATGTGTTGCGCCCGCTTCCACAGCAATCAATGAGTTGGCCACTGCACAGTCTGAATCATTGTGAGCATGGATGCCAATTGGCAGCTTAAATGTAACAATAACTTTTTTTACTATCTCTTCGATATCTCCCGGCATAATTCCCCCGTTAGTATCGCACAGGACAAGACAGTCAGCACCGGCAGATTCCGCAGCATCCAAAGCTTTCATAGCATATTCATTATTAGCCCTGTAACCATCAAAAAAATGCTCTGCATCAAAAAATACAGTTTTCACTCTTTTCTTAAGATAAGATACTGTATCGAATATAAGGTCAAGGTTTCTCTGCTGTGAAATCCTGAGTGCTTCTTTTACATGAAAATCCCATGTCTTGCCAAAAATAGTCACAACAGGCGTTTTAGCAGCGAGTACCGCCTTTATGCTCGGATCCTTATGTATTTTAATAGATGCCCTGTGGGTTGAACAGAAGGCAGCAAGCCTCGAGTTTTTTAATTTCAGTTTCTTTGCAGCCTGAAAGAATTCGGCATCGCGTGGATTAGATCCCGGCCAGCCACCTTCAATATAGTGAATCCCGAATTCGTCAAGCCTGTGCAGAATCCTCAACTTATCTTCTACTGAGAATGAGATGTCCTCTGACTGGGCACCGTCACGAAGAGTAGTATCATAAATTTCGATTTTTTTCATAATTTTTTACGGAGAGCACAGAGGAACTGACTTAGAGAAGCCACTTTGTGCCTCTGTCACTTTGAACCTTTGTGCCTATGTTCTTCCCTATGAAACTTTAAATTAATTATTACTCTTTTGCAAGCTCAAATGAATCATGCAAAACCTTTACTGACTTATCTATATCATGTTCATCGATTATGCACGATATTTTTATCTCCGAAGTGCTGATCATCATAATATTTATACCCTCTCGCGACAATGTATCAAACATCTGGGCAGCAACTCCATAATGAGACTGCATTCCCACCCCTACTATGGAAACCTTTGCAACCTCTAAATTCATATTCACACCCCTTGTGCCCATATCGTCAGAAACCTTTTTTGTAATTTCAAAGGCTTTGTTGGCATCCGCTTTCGAGACCGTGAAGGAGATATCCGTTGCATGGTCATCACTGCTTACATTCTGAACGATCGTATCAACGTTTATATTGGCACCGGAAACCGCCTTAAACACAGCAGCAGCTATGCCCGGCCTGTCAGGCACTCCCATGATAGTAATTCTTGCCTGGTTCTTTTCCTGAGTAACGCCTGTAACGACAATTTTCTCCATTTCTCCATCCTCCTTTGTGACAAGAGTTCCCGGGCTATGACTAAAACTCGATCGGACCACTAAAGGCACATTATATTTCTTGGCAAATTCAACAGCACGACCATGAAGGACCTTTGCCCCGAGACTCGCCATCTCAAGCATCTCATCATAAGAGATCTTTTCCATCTTTTTTGCATCAGAGACTATTCTCGGATCTGATGTGAAAACCCCTTCAACATCTGTATATATTTCGCATATATCAGCATTAAGGGCAGCGGCGATAGCTACGGCCGTTGTGTCAGACCCCCCTCTTCCCAGAGTCGTCACATCAGAAAATTCGTTTATCCCCTGAAACCCGGCAACAACCGGAATCTTGTTATCGTCAAGTGCGGCCTTCAGCCTGCTTGCCTCTATATGCTCTATCATCGCTTTTGTGTGGGCACTGTTGGTGACTATCCCGACCTGTCTGCCTGTAAGACTCATCGATTCATAACCGAGTTTCTGAATAGCCATGGCTGTCAGGGCGCTGGCAACTCTTTCGCCTGATGAAAGCAAAAGGTCCATCTCTCTTTCGTCAGGTGAATCTGTAATTTCTGAAGCCAGTCTTTCAAATTTATCGGTTTCACCGGCCATTGCTGATACAACTACAATAACTTTGTCGCCCTTTGACACTGCTGATACGACTCTTTCAGCAACCATTTTTATTCTGTCTGTATCTGCAACCGATGTCCCGCCGTATTTTTGAACAATCAAAGCCAATTTAATTTAACCACCCTCAGTTTGGATTTCGGAATTTTAACATTTTATTCTATATATGTTAGAACATGTCGAATTATTAGTATTCCTCACATTTCATGACAACATAATCAGGCATTAATAAAATAGTCCATCAATTTATACCCTTTATTAAAAACACGTATGTTTTTCATCCTGCATATATTTTCTGAATATCCACTGACCCTCGTCTTTGAACTTTTCTGAGTCATATGCCCACTAAATATCACAAACGGAACAGGGTCATCAGTGTGAGTTTTTACACTGATCGGCGTAAAGTGATCCGGCATTAAAAGTATTTTATAGTCTCTACTTTTTTTCATGCCTTTAATCACAGTGCCGACAACCTTTGAATCAAAGTCTTCGATCGCCTTTATCTTGTCCCTTATGTTCCCGCTATGACCTGCTTCATCAGGCGCCTCTACATGAACATAGACCAGATCATATTTCTTAAGTGCCCTTAACGCTGCATTGGCCTTGCCAACATAGTTAGTATCGATATATCCTGTCGCGCCTTTTACGTTTATGATATTAAAACCCACACTGACCCCGAGACCCTTTGTAAGGTCTACTGCTGATATCAGCGCGCCATTCAGACCGTATTTCTCCCTGAACCCCTGCATCTTAAGTTGCCTGCCCTGCCCCCAAAGCCAAATACTGTTTGCAGCCGACAAGCCCCTTTCAACTCTTGACCTGTTAACAGGGTGGGACGGAAGGATCTCGTTCGATTTTTTCATGAGGTTGTAAATAACTTCTCTGCCTTTTCCTTGTGGCAGATATTCGTTGACTTTCTTTCCGGTTATGTCATGAGGAGGGATGCAACTGATATTTTCCCTGCCGCCTTTCCACACCATTATATGACGGTAACTAACACCCGGATAAAATTTTATCTCCCTTTGTTTCAGTTTTCCGTCTATGAATTTAATAAGACGCCTTGATTCAGCAGTCGTTATGTGACCAGCGCTGTAATCGTTCATTATAGAATTGCTTATTTCATTATCCCCTACAAATATCAAATTAACAAGATTGCATCTGAATGCAATATCCTTTGGCCCAAGTTTGATTCCCTGATAAAGTGCTTCGATCGGCGCCCTGCCGCTATAATATTTTTTGGGATCGTAACCGAGTATGGAGAGATTTGCTACATCAGAGCCGGGCTCAAACCCTTCAGGAACAGTCCTTGCTTTGCCAATCTCACCTTCATTGGCAAGCCTGTCCATATTAGGCGTTCGTGCTGATTGAAGGCATGTCTTGTTGCCAAGCGCCTTTAAGCGCCTTCCGGCCATCCCATCTCCAATGAGTACAATGTATTTCATTGAAAACTACCCCTTTTAATCCACCGCCTGATATGACGGGATATGGGAAAAATTACTATAATTCCAGCTATAGAAACAATGATTATATTAACTTTTATTCCAGGCAAAAGTGAAGAGTCTATTTCATTCTTTGGCAGTTCCATGTTTGGAGTTTCCGTATTCTACCAATCACAGAACACATAACTGCAACCACTAGCCATCTCCTTGCTCATAACCGACTGAAACATATATGATTATAAATGTCCAACTTCCAACACACATAATGAAAGGATATTAATCATGTCTAAACTTTTCGAAAATTCACAAATCAATACCCTGGAGTTAAAAAATCATTTTGTACGATCCGCTACATGGGAGGGAATGGCCGGGTCAGATGGTTCCTGCAGTCCATTATTAATTGAAACAATGGCGAACCTTGCAAAAGGCGGAGTCGGACTGATTATATCAGGACATTCTTATATACAGGCTGTTGGTCAGGCCGGTCCAAATCAGCTGGCGATTAATGATGACAAACATATTCCCGGTCTACGCAAAATGACTGATGCAGTGCATAAAGAAGGCGGAAAAATAATTGTTCAGCTCGCACATGCAGGGTGTCAGGCAGACACAAAGCTTTCAGGAATGGAAGCTGTTGGGCCATCAGTTTTTGAGGTTAACGGAAACCGCCTCTGCAGAGAGATTACTCATGATGAAATTTCAGAAACTGTCCGGTTATTTGGTGAAGCCGCAGACAGGGCCAAGAAAGCGGGTTTTGACGGCGTACAGATTCATGCCGCACACGGTTACCTTTTCTGTGAGTTTCTTTCACCCTTTTACAACAAAAGAACAGATGAATACGGTGGAAGCCTCGAAAACCGTGCCCGTATTGTTCTCGAATCATATCGTGCAATTAGAGAAACAGTGGGCAGCGCCTTCCCAGTTTTAATAAAAATTAATTCCGAAGACTTTCTCGAAAACGGTCTTACAGTCAAGGAGACTATCGAAGTTTCCGGTATGTTAGAAAAAGAAGGTATTGACGCAATCGAGATGAGCGGCGGAACAATACAGTCCGACAAGAAACTGGTACCGGTAAGAGCCGGAATCGATTCAGAGGAAAAAGAAGTTTTTTATCGTGAAGCTGCAACCATCTATAAAAAACAGATCAACGTTCCCCTGATTCTTGTCGGCGGTGTTCGTTCCTATAACATTGCGGAACAACTGGTAGCAGATGGCATTACGGATTATATATCACTGAGCCGCCCATTAATTCGCGAGCCAGGACTAATTAACCGCTGGAAATCCGGTGACCACAGTAAGGCAGAATGTATTTCGTGCAATGCATGCTTCAGACCGGCAATGAAGGGCGAAGGGATTTATTGCGTGGTAAAGAAAAAAGAAGAAGAAAAGAAGCAACAGGAAAATACATAGAATATCTAAATGCAGCAGCCTTTTAAAACATGTTCTACTGCCGAAAGAGTAGCATCCACCTTGACAGGAGATTTTGAAAGCTCCAACGCATTGTCAGGATCTTTTAATCCGTGACCTGTGAGAGTACATACAACCGTATCGCCTTTCGCAAAATGATTCATTTTTGAAAGCTTTATAACTCCTGCAAGAGACGCAGCAGATGCAGGCTCACAGAATATGCCTTCCCTTGATGCAATGAACTTGTATGCACTGAGAATATCATCATCAGAGACTTCAGATATAAGTCCGCCTGACTCGTCCCTTGCAGCTTCCGCTGCCTTCCAGCTGGCAGGATTGCCTATTCTTATAGCTGTTGCAACGGTCTCAGGATTTTCAACACGCCTGCCCCTTACAATGGGAGCCGCCCCTACAGCCTGAAATCCCAGCATTTTGGGTAATGATTCTATCTTGCCAGCTGAATGATATTCTTTATAACCTTTCCAGTAAGCTGTAATATTGCCGGCATTACCAACTGGAAGCACATGATATGCTGGCGCGCTGCCAAGCTGATCACAAACTTCAAAAGCCGCTGTCTTCTGCCCCTCTATTCTGAACGGGTTTATGGAATTGACCATCACAAAATTATGTCTTTCAACAAGTTCCTTGACAATCCGAAAGGCATCATCAAAATTTCCACTGATCTGAATTACCATTGCACCATGTATCATGGCCTGGGCAAGTTTACCCATCGCTATCTGACCTTCCGGAATAATCACAATAGCACCGATCCCGGCCCGGGCCGAATATGCTGCTGCAGAGGCTGAAGTGTTGCCTGTAGATGCACAGATAACTGCAGATGAACCTTCTTCTACCGCCTTTGAGATCGCAACTGTCATACCACGGTCCTTAAATGAACCGCTTGGATTTGCGCCTTCAAATTTAAAATAGAGATCAATTTCAGGCTGAATTATATCCCGAATGCTTGAAGCTTTTATTAAAGGTGTGTTCCCTTCATTGAGGGAAATAACGGGAGTGTTGTCTGTAACAGGAAGAAATGCCCTGTACTGGTTAATAAGTCCATGCCATGGTTGCATCATTATTCCAGAATGTCGCCCTCCACCAGTTCAACATCAACACCCTGCTGTTTGATCGATTCAATCCCTTTTTCAACATTTTCATCAGATCCATCGAGTTCAAGAACCATCTCTCCGACCGTCTCAGTTACCCTTGCTCTCCTGATATTCGGTATTACGTTGAATTTTTTAGCCATGGTAAATATTACCGGCTCCTTTATCAGGTTTTGCGGAAAGGTAAGCTTTACCCTTGTCTTCATTTGTCTTCTCCCCCCTTTAAATGTGTCATATATACCGATAGAAAATTTATAGTCTTCACCTTAACCAAGAATACATCCTCCTGCAATCGCAGGAACGATAGAAACTTCATCACCGTCTTTAACTTCTGTATCCTCGTTCTTCATGAATCTCACGTCTTCCTCGTTCACATAGAGATTCACAAACCTTCTTAATTTACCACCCTCTGAAATTCTTTCGCTCAGTCCTGGATATTTTTTGTCCAGACCTTCGATAAGTGAAATTATTGTGCCTGGGTCACCTTCTACTTCTTCTTTCCCCTGAGTCAATCTCTGAAGCGGTACCGGGATTTTCACCTTGACTGCCATTTATATTCCTCCTTATTAAAATCGTTATTCGTTATAGATTATTATTTGGCAGGCAAACATTACCTGTTTTTAATTTTATTTAATATTTGTTCAAAAGATTTCAGGTTCGGATCAATGTGATACGGTTCAACCGTCCGACCAACAATGGCTTCCTTTGTCTTAAGACCATTCCCTGTTATACTCAATACAGTCACGTCATCTTTTGCTATCCTGCCGCTCTCTATAAGCTTGATCGCCGATGCCAGTGTAACACCCCCGGCAGTTTCAGAAAAAATCCCTTCAGTCGCAGCAAGCAGCTTTATAGCATCAACTATCTCATCATCAGACACATCAGCTCCAAAGCCTCCACTTTCTTTTATAATCTGCGTTGCGTAAAAGCCATCCGCAGGATTTCCAATCGCCAGTGACTTGGCAATCGTGTCAGGTTTCACCGGTTTTATAACATCAACACCATCCTTTATAGCCTTAACGATAGGCGAGCATCCTGTAGCCTGTGCTGCGAAAACTTTTGTATTTGTATCCTCAATCAGTCCGAGCTGTTTCATTTCTTTGAAACTCTTCCAAATCTTTGTCATGAGCGAACCGCTCGCACAAGGAACAACAACTGCATCAGGAACACGCCATCCGAGCTGCTCCACAATCTCATATCCCTGGGTCTTTGACCCTTCAGCATAAAACGGTCTGATATTTATATTCACAAATGCCCAGTTATATTTATTTGCAACTTCACTGCATAACCTGTTCACATCATCATAGTTACCATCAACCGCAATAAGGTTAGGTTCATATGCCAGGGATGCTATTATTTTGCTGCGTTCAAGTGTAGCCGGTATAAATATATACCTCTTAAACCCTCCGGCAGCCCCATGCGCTGATACCGAATGAGCCAGATTGCCTGTAGATGCACATGCCACTGTATCGAACCCAAATTCCCTTGCCTTTGATAACGCGATCGCAACAACCCTGTCCTTGAAGGAAAGAGTGGGATGGGTCACTGTATCATCTTTTACGTAGAGTTCCTTGAGGCCAAGATGCCTGGCAAGTTTCTCAGCCTTTACAAGTGGGGTAAACCCCGAATAAAGGCCGCTTGTCGGCTCTTTGTCGATCGGCAACAGTTCTTTATAGCGCCATAAATTCTGCGGTCTTGATTCGATCTTTTTCTTTGTCAGAACTTTCTTTATCCCGTCATAGTCGTAAACAACTTCCAGTGGGCCAAAGCAGTATTCACATACGTATATCGGTTCAATCGCATATTCCCTTGTGCACTCTCTGCATTTCAGACCTTTAACAAAACTCACTTATTTATCCTCCAAATGGAATAATAACGAATACCTGTTAACGAGCTTATATCGAACAGTACTCTTCCGGCAAATCGTTCAAATCTTTAATCTTGGGGTCTTTACCGCAAATAGGGCAATCCTCGTTTTTTGGAATCTTGACCTTTCTGAAATTGACTCCGAGAGCATCATATATTAACAGATTCCCCTTCAAAGGCGTGCCCTTGCCGAGAATCAATTTCAGAACTTCTGTTGCCTGCAATGTACCTATCACACCCGGCAAAACACCCAGTACTCCTGCCTCCTGACATGAGGGAACAAGCCCTGGTGGCGGCGGCTCCTCAAATAAACAACGATAACATGGGCCATCATGCGGCAGTATAGTAGTAACCTGACCCTCAAATCTCAAAATCGCGCCGCTGACCAAAGGTTTTTTAAGCATGACGCATGCATCATTAATTAAATACCTGGTCGGGAAATTATCGGTACCATCCACAATGATGTCATAATCTTTAAACAGATCAAGTATGATTTTACTGTCCAGCCGTTTTTTAATAGTAACCACATTGACATCTGGATTCAGCGTCTCGAAAGTCTGTTTCGCTGAGTCAGCCTTGTTGACATCTATAGTTTTTATGCTATGAGCTATCTGTCTCTGCAGATTGCTCAATTCAACAGTATCATTATCAACGATTCCAATAGTGCCGACCCCTGCGGCCGCCAGATAATAGCCTACAGGACAGCCCAATCCACCGGCTCCCACAATCAATACCTTTGCAGCAGATATCTTTTTCTGTCCCTTGCCACCGACTTCAGGCAAGATTATATGTCGACTGTACCTCTTTAATTGCTCCTCTGAAAAATCCATCAGTCCTCAACCTCTTTTCTCACTTGAATTACCCATTCCTGTGGTTTAACCTCTTCAACTTTCAAAACAGTGTGCCCGTAATTGAGCATTGCTTTGGGAATGCTTCGCGACGCTTCTGGATAGTCAAGTGTTATTTCGATAACCTGTCCAACTTCAATATCTTCAACACCAAGTTTTGCTTTTACTAATGTATAAGGACAAACTTCGCCCCTTATATCCAGCTTCTTATCTATTTTTTCATCACTCATTATTGAACCTCTCCTCCTTCGACTCTTATACACACTGGCTTACCTGAAACAACTTTCAGTTTCTTGATTTCTTTCAGTGCCTGAACCATATCTTTCTCCTTTGACTCATGTGTCATCAGAACCAGTGGTACCGCCTTTTCTTTTTTTCTTCCTTTCTGAATCATTGACTTAATGCCAATGTCCTGACTACCGAGAATACCCGAAATCTTTGACAGCACTCCCGGTTTGTCAACAGCCGAAAAACGAAGATAATAACAGGTCCTGACTTCTTCCATTTTTTTGATTTTCAAGTCAGTATTCTGAGTCATATTAATGCCCTGTATCCTGTCAGTAGCTCCGGTTTTAATATTTCTTGCAATATCAACTATATCACTCACAACTGCGCTTCCGGTCGGCATCTCACCTGCTCCCTGGCCATAGTAAAGCGAAGGACCGGTTGCATCGCCTTCAACATAAATAGCATTAAAAACACCATTAACACTCGATATAAGATAGTCATCAGGTATCATTGTCGGGTGCACTCTTACCTCTACATGACCGTCTGCCTGTTTTGCGATAGCCAGCAGTTTTATCCTGAATCCAAATTCCGAAGCAAACTGAATATCAAGAGGTGTGATTTTTGTTATACCTTCAGTGTAAATCTTTTTAAACGAAAAGGGTATGCCGAAAGAAAGTGATGCCAGTATCGCCAGTTTATGCGCGGAATCAACTCCCTCTATGTCAAATGAAGGATCAGCTTCAGCATATCCAAGTGACTGGGCTTCATCCAAAGCTGTCAAAAAATCTACCCCCTCTTCTGACATTTTTGTCAGAATATAATTTGCAGTTCCATTTATAATCCCGTAAATATTTTTTATTTTGTTTCCAATAAGCGATTCCCTTACCACTTTGATAATAGGTATGCTTCCTGCCACGGCCGCCTCAAATCCTATATCAACCCTCTGCATGCCTGCTTTGGTAAATATATCCTGACCCTCTGATGCAAGAAGCGCCTTGTTTGCAGTAACAACGTGCTTTCCATTTCTGATTGCACTGAGAGTAATCTCCTTAGCAGGGTGGATGCCTCCGATCAGTTCAACAACTATGTTAATCTCCGGATCATTCAACAGCTGGTCCACATCATTAATTAGCATACCCTGGGGAAGTTTAATGCCACGATTTCTCTCTGTATCAAGATCAGCAATCCTTTTCAGGACTACCGGGAATCCAAGTTTTCTTTCGAGCTCCTTACGTTGTCTCAAAAGAATTTTGGCAGTTCCAGTTCCCACGGTTCCGAACCCTATGATGCCGACATTTATTGCTGAATTTTTCAAGAGTCTACCTCATTACCAATGCACTAATGATTTAATTAAAAAGACAGATTACTCTGACTTTTACTCAACTAAATATTATGCTTCAAATAATTAGATTTATTCAAGGGTGGCGCACAGAAAAAAGATTATGCAAAAGGTAAGTTTGCGAACATAAATGATCCCCAGTAACAAATAACCAATATCGGTCTTAAGTTACTTGCTCAGAGCCTTCTTTATTCCCCTCGTTGCCTGTCTTATCCTGTGCTCGTTTTCAACAAGAGCAAACCTGACAAATCCCTCTCCTGCCGGTCCAAAACCTATGCCAGGAGAAACAACTACTCCACCTTCTTTCATAAGGAATTTTGTGAATTCAAGCGAATCCATATCCCTGAACGGCTCCGGGATTTTCGCCCAAACAAACATCGTAGCCTTAGGGGGCTCTATAACCCAACCTGCGCTCTTGAGTCCCTGAATCAGAACATTTCTCCTGTTCTCATAAACCTTAACAATCTCCTGAACGCAGTCCTGTTCACCTCTCAATGCTATGATACTTGCAATTTGTATCGGCTGGAACATTCCGTAATCAAGATAGCTCTTAATTGTAGTAAGAGCACCTACAAGTTCCCTGTTGCCACAACAGAAACCGACTCTCCACCCTGCCATTGAATAACTCTTTGTAAGAGAAAAAAACTCAACACCAACATCCTTGGCCCCTTTTGCCTGTAGAAAACTGGGAGGCTTGTATCCGTCAAAAGTCAGGTCAGCATAAGCAAAGTCATGAAGTACAATAATATCGTTCTCTTTTGCGAAATCTACAACTTTCTGAAAAAAATCAAGGTCTGTGCAGGTTGTAGTCGGATTATGCGGAAAGTTTATCAGTAAAACCTTGGGTCTCGGCCATGCAGCCTTAAATTCCTCTTCCATCTTTTGAAAAAAATCGGTGCCCTGTTCAACCGAAATACTCCTTACATCTCCTCCAGCCAGTATAAAACTGTACGGGTGTATTGGATATGCCGGAGCAGGTGTGAGAATTAAGTCGCCGGGTTCTATCATTGCATAGGCAAG
>Ga0255052_10003209_pt1 | contig 11462 bp, 11 predicted proteins | sample JV7_2_21_MG_FD_188632 | JGI IMG/M metagenome (GOLD analysis project Ga0255052, IMG submission 188632) | Seawater microbial communities from Jervis Inlet, British Columbia, Canada - JV7_2_21 | ecosystem: Environmental > Aquatic > Marine > Inlet | place: Canada: British Columbia | collected...
TCGCTGAGGGAGGTGGTCACAAGGAGGACTGTTGACCGAGCAAGAGAGAGCTCAGTTCGGGCTTTGCGGTTGATCAGGGACTCTACGGAGAGGAGGAGCTATCCTTGGTCCCTGAGGCAGCTCTCAGACTCTCTCGTGGCTGCGGCAACCCCACCGGCTTTGCGGACCTCCAGCCTGGCGAGGTGGTGGTGGACTACGGTTGCGGAGGGGGAATAGACGTTGTCCTGGCCGCCCATAAGGTCGGTCCGAGGGGGAGGGTCATCGGGATCGACTTCACCGACCAGATGATCGACCGAGCCAGGCAGACCGTGAAGGAAGCGGCTCTGAAGGACAGCAACATCGAGTTCCACGTCGCCGACATGGAGGAACCCCCGCTACCAGACAGCATCGCAGACGTTGTCATCTCCAACTGTGTCATCAACTTATGCCCTGACAAGGAAGCCGTCTATCGATCAGCCTTTCGTGTTCTGCGACCTGGCGGGCGGCTCGCTATATCGGACATCGTCTTGACGGAGGACATCCCGGTTGAGCTACAGGAGCGTTTCCAATCGAGTTGGGCCGGGTGTCTCGGTGGGAGCGTTGCCGAGGAGGACTACTGGCACACGGTACGCCGAGCCGGCTTTCAGGAGATCGACGTCATAGCGCGCCATACGCTCTGCCGCGAGGAGCTGGAAGCCATGGCCTGCTGCCCGGGCGAGGAGTTCACCCCTGCCCCTGCGGAAGCCGATCTCGCCATGGTACAGGGCAAGGTCGTCAGTGTGAAGTTCAGGGCTTGTGTCGCGGGAAAACCATAGAAAACTGTCCTGCTGGACGGGCCGCCTTGAAACCTCACCGCCTAGCCGCTGAGAGCGACGTGCGACCGGCCAACACATACTCGCAGGGTACCGCCTGCGCCGACAAACTCCGCTCGAAGTAGAAAACCCCACCCAGGCGGGTGGGGCATTGCTCTGAGGGTGCTGTGATCAGCCGACTGAGCGAAACCTCCCGCGCCTACGCTGGGCCTCTCGCTCTGCCTTCATGCCGGCGGCGAAGCCGCACCGGTAGGCCGCAACGATTGTGTAGACGAGAAGGACGACAGCGGCGAGGATGAGGAGGCGAGTCGTTGGTAAGCCGTACTCCGCCGGTAGGCTGACACTTCGCGGAGCATGTCGGTGAAGCAGCCGAAGCCCTCATCCGCAGATCGCCGGAGGTCGCTGGATATCACCGCAAGATGGATGGCGATTTTCGCAACCCTGTCTTCGGGGTGAACCATAGAAAGCTCGTCGCTGAACCTCTCCACAGTCTCGGCAAGCAGCCTAAGCCGACCGGAAACGGCAGACCCCGAGGCAACCAGGTCGTTGAGCCTCTGATCCTGGTCGCCTTCTGGCCCTGCAATGCTCTGGCCGCTGGTCTTAGCCATTGGTAACTCCCGGCGGATAGAACATGATCGCCTCTTCCCTGGCAAGAAAACTGAGAACCATCAGGCCGAGCAATTCTGGCTCTCTCGCATAGGCTGATGGATTTCGCAGCGGCATAGCGCTTTGGGGAAGCCCCCACGTGATTTTTGGGATGGGTTCCCGACATCCGACGCCGACGATCTGACCATCTTCCACTATGGCGTGAAGCCCACTGACATCGACACCAAGTTCCTCAAGGGCTGCGATCCTGGGAAGATGTTGTTCCCATCCCTCGAAATTACTGATCTCCGGATCAGCGACATTCATATACTCAGACATAACGCATCTCCATTCTCGGTTCGTAATCTACCGACCATCCGCCGATGCCTCGACACCGACCGTCCTCAACGATCACGTATGCGTCCGTGAGATCGGCACCTTGGCGCTCAGCGAACAACAACCCCCGAACAGCCGCTTCCCCTCCTTCCAGCCCGATCCTTTTTTCATGGTCCTCAACTGACACGAACTCGACCATCTCGACCCCCTTTCATTCCGGTTTTTGACTTGCTGGATCTTGGTTGACGCCAATTCTGACGCCAATTGACGCCAATACGTAATCAGACGCAGTGGACACTGCGGCATCAGAAACGTTGATGACAGGGAACATGGGGGCACAGGAATCGAGGCTATAGACGCCTGATTAGGTTTCCTAAACTCAAGGTCGGAGGTTCGAGTCCTCCTAGCCCCGCCATACAAACATCAGTAAACAGTTAACTTCGTGCTGTCGTCCCTAGAAGCTGTATAAATCTTCTCGCCATCTCAAATCAGTTCCAGGCTCTAGTAGAAATTTGGGAAGTCGGGTGCAGCTGTGTTGGAGAGAGTCTTAGTCAGCGCGGGAGAAAGGAAGAGTGAACTTCCTAAGATCCTAAAGCCTGGCACCGATCCGTGACCATGCATGGTGTCCCGTCGAGCCACATGGAGGTGCGCTTCGGGCCGTTGCCTGCGGTGCGGATGTCGAGGTCGGGTGTCACGGAATGAGGACGCCAGGCACACGGAGTGCTCAGGACTTCTTTCGCTGGGCCGCCTTCTGTACTCGTTGGACTCTGCTCCTCGCTTTCTTCGCGCACTCGTGCTCGACCACGTCTCGCTTTAGAACGTCGGGGAGTAGGGAGGCCACCTCCTCTTTGGTGACCTTGAGCCCAGGTGACAGCCGCCGCAGCTCGCGTCTCAGTGCAACCAGGAGCGGATCGCTCTCGATGAGAGCCCCAAGCACATACCGATTAACGACCTGCACGTGATCGTGGTATTCCTTTATCGCAGCCTTCTTCAGACCCTCCTTACAGAGCAGAAAGAGCATCTCTCGATCGGCCAACTTCGCCGGTTTGATTTCTGCGAAATCGATCGTGCATACATGCTCTTGGGAAATCGGTTTTTCAAAACGAATGCGATGAATTTCCCACTGTCTTCCGTTGGTGAGGACGACCCAGGAGATCCCCATGTTCGCGCCGTAGTTCACTGCCTGTCGCACGTGGTTTTCTTTCAAGTCGAGACCGATGGCTTTGACCTCGATTAGGAATTCAACGGTCCCATCGACCTGAACGGCCAGGTCACAGTAGGTGCCACGGATGGCCTGTTCGCTGGTTATCTCTGTGTACTTGTCGAAGCCGAAGATGCCAGCAAGCATGTCGGTCACGATAGTGACGGTGTCTGACTCGTTGACATCCCGGTTCGCCGCGTTCAATAACACGCGCTTGAATCGCGGCACCTCGTTCTTGAGACGATTTGAGACTGACTTAGGAATGCTTGCCATTATCAACCCCCGTCAAATGCTGTGAATTCAATCGTATCACCGGAGCCACATCGCCTGAGAGGTGAGGATGCCCTATTGAGAATTGAGAAATAAAGGACGCCGGCCGAGCTCCCGCAGCGCCTCCGATGGTTTCAGCGATCGCCTGCCCGTGCTCCCACGCGATCCGCAGCAATCCCGCTAGATCCGAGCCGGCCGGGGTGGCGCGTGTCACTCCGTTTCCGGGGGCGGGGGGTGATTCCAGATCTCGCGGGCGAGCTTCCACGAGCCGTCGGGCTGCCGCTGGATGATCTCGACGACGTTTCCTTTCTCCTCCATCGTCTCGCCGCCCTCCTTGGGTGTGGCCATCACGATGTACTCGCTCAGGTGGTACGCCCAACCGTCGGCGACGACGATCTCCTCAGTCCCCTCGACCGGCCAGACGACCTCGAACGAGAACTGCTCGAAGGCTCCACTGAAATACTCTTCGAACGCCTCTTTACCCGAGACGGTAGGCCCATCGGGCGATAACCGAACCGCGTCGTCCGTGTACAACGCGAGCACGCCATCTACATCCCCGGCCCCGACAGCGGCGATCCACCGTTCGGTAAGTACCCTGATCGCAGCCACATCGGCCTCGGTGCTCGCGGCCTCTTCGACCACGGGCTGGGTTCGTGGAGCGCACGTGAGCAGAATCAGGGCGAACACCAGAGCGACTCCGAGTAACACAAAAACTCGTTTCATTTCGAACCTCCTCCAGTTGGACGTGACACCAGCACGGCGGCACACCGAACAGTAATCACGTCGGTCCGCATTCATGTTGAGTTGGAATCCTCTGCACACCAATGTGGGTCGCTGGCTGAGAGGCGTCAACCTGGATCTCGTCACGCCCCCCGAGCTGCGATACCATAGCCCCGCTGGGAACCCTGACAATGCGAGACCTCATCGGTCGCACCCTTGGCCACTACCGCGTCGGCTACGACGGCTCCCGCGTGAGGACAACCCAGTCGCTCACCTCTACGACTCGCCAGAGCTCGCCGTGGATTTCGTAGCGATCACCAACCTTCGGGTACTCCTCTAGGCCAGTCAGCATGACGGGTTCTTCCCGTCGCAGCCAAACGGGCATCTGCCAGGGGCCGGTAGCGAATCAGGGACCACAAAGATTGGGTAATTGGAAGCGCCATTACCGATTTCTCTTCCACAATTGTCGTATGGTGTTATGTCGGCTTTGAATACTCTCACAGTGGTCGTTCCGGCGTTCCTCCAATCTGCACGCACCACCTGCAGGTTTCGGCCGTCCGGGCTGGTCCACGGCTCTAATCGCACCTCGACAATCTCGACTGAACCCCGTGGTTGCGGGCCAGGATCTCGGCAGGGCCCCCGCGAAGTTGGAACCAGGCGCGAGCCGGCTGCTGCCGGGGAGTGAGCTATGACGGGCGAGCGGAAACTGTGAGCGGCAAGAAGAGCCCGTTCGTACTCGACCTTGCAGAAATCGACCTACAGGGCATGAAGGCCCTTCAAGAAGACCTGGATCGGCAGACCCGAATCATCGCCGGCGGCAAGTCCTCTTGATACCGGGCGAGAACTCCCGCGATATAACCAGGCCACCCCACCGACGTATTATCTGTGAAGGCAAGGGAGTAGCCATGAAGATACGCAAGTCGATGATCGGAGCGTTGGTTCTGCTCGCTCTGTGCAGCCCGGCCCACCCGTGCACGATCTTCTTCGCGCACGACGGTGAGCGTGCCCTTGCCGGCAACAACGAGGATCATTCCAACCCCGAGGGCAGGATCTGGTTCATGCCGGCGGAGAAGGGCAAGTACGGCAGGGTCTACTTCGGAGTCGACGACTGGATTCGCCAGGGCGGCATGAACGACCAGGGCCTCTTCTTCGACACCGTCTGGGCCCCGAAGCTGGAAATGCCGGAGCTCAGGGACGGGCGCGATTACCCCGGAGACCTGATCACGAAGGCGATGGAGGAGTGCGCCACGGTCCAGGAGGTGATCACGCTCTTCAAGAGGCTGGGACCCTTCTACGACCCGACCCCGATCCCGTCGGTGACCGGAGCGATGATCTTCGCCGACAAGAACGGCGATTCGGTCATCATCGAGGGGGGGACGCACATCCGCAAGAGGGGCCGGTACCAAGCGATGGCGAACTACTACCAATCACGGCCTGAGCTGGGCAACGTTCTACCCGGGCGAGACAACATCGCGAAGCAGATGCTTGAGGAGAGCCCCGAGATCTCGGTGGATCTGTTCCGCCGGATCTTGGCGGCGACTCACCTGGACCACGAGGTCGGTTTCTCCAGGCCCACCGTCTACTCGAACATCTACGACCTGAAGAAGGGACTGGTCTACGTCTACCACTTCCACAACTTCGAGAACGTGGCAGTCATCGACCTGGCCGAGGAGCTGAAGAAGGGAAAGCACAGCTATGACATCCCCTCACTCTTCGGCCCCACCTATGCCTTCGAGATCTACAAGAAGGGGTACCGGAAGTTCCTGGAATCCCAGTGACCTAGCCCTCAATTGCCCGGAACCGCTCCTCGTCTAGTACGGGTTTGACGGCCCGCTCGCGAGTCACACCCTTCGGCCTGACGTTGCCTAACCTTGACGATTTAACTCCCCGGGGTGTCTGTGTCGGGGTAAACGGGCTACGCTCGTCTCCACGTCTTGCACGACGCCTCTTCGATCGAATGTAGAAGTGTTTGTGTACCAGCCGAACGGAGGCTAGACGGTATAACACCCTGAGCGCCAACGGTTGCCGCTCATTTTGTGATTTCTCGACCCTTTTCCTTATAGCCCGGTAATCATATTCGTTGATCTCCGGTGGATCCGCAGGTCCCAAGTCTCGGAACGAAAAACCCCACCGCTTGGGTGGGGCTGGTTGCGCTAACGGCGAGTTTCTAGGATCTACACGTGCTCCATCGTGTCTGACAGAATGGTCTGCAGAGCATCGAGCCGACAAACCGCATCCTCAACTGCGTCGTTTTGGCTCTTTCCGTCTTCCGGATTTTCGAGGCGATCTTTGGTCTCTTCGATTCCTTCAAGAACAACCATCAACCGTTCAGATGCCTGTCGCTCGCTAAGTTCTACTGACATTGCTATCTCCTTTCAGTTCGATCCACTTCGATTGGTCCTCGAATGACACGTACTCAACCAACTCGTCCTCCTTTCTCTCTTGGTTTTCGACCTCTCGGGTCTGGGTTGACGCCAATTCTGACGCCAATTGACGCCAATACGTAATCGGGCGCAGTAGACGCCACGTCACGAAAAACACTGATATGTGGGAACTTAGTGGTACTGGATGAGGAGCAGTAGACGCCCGATTAGGTTTCCTAAACTCAAGGTCGGCTTTCGAGTCCTCCTAGCCCCGCCAGCTGGATCACTCTACGAAGCACCACTCGAAACCGATCGAACCGCGCCTCGTGATGATCACACCTGCAGGGTCGCCGCCGACCCCTTCGCAGAGCCCATAGAATCGGCTGTCAACCAGCGGCACAATGACCAATATCCGGGGCCCGAGCGCATTGACCACGTTGACGTAGTCGTCGACACGGGTCATCGAGCGACCCATGTTTTTTCCGCTGAACTCGGGTATCAGTGCCAGGTAGGCCTGATGATCGAATTTCTCGGGATCGGTGAAGTTGGCGATCGTCGTCACGTTGCCGAGATCGGCAGCCAGCCGGACGATGAAATCCCGGTTTTTCATATTGCTCGTGCCCGGATAGCGGACGAAGGTCGTGTGCAGGTTCCACCAGGTCGAGAGGACAACGACCGCGCCGAGGACCGCGAAGGTTGCCGCCGTCAGCCACCGTCTGTCGGCGATCCAGCGGATCCGCAGGATGCGGTCGACCAGAAGCGCGGGAAAGAGGAGGATGACCGGGGTGATACCGGTCAGTCGTGGCGAGAAGGGGGCGTCGATGGTCAACAGTCCGCCGGCGACCATTGTTCCCAGGAACCAGATCCACAGTAGCTGGCCGCCCGGTTTGCGGACCAGTGTCAGCGCGTAGGCAAGGCCGCCGAGAAAGAGCGGCAGCAGAAACGGATCGATGAACCGGTCCTGAAGGCCGTACTGATGGGATGTGTCGCCTGCGCCGCCGACGAGAAGGCGACTGTACCGTTCCGCGTTCATCGCCACCAGGCGTGGCGGGCTCGACGTGCCGTAGGCGTTAGCAACGTGTTGCCGGTTCTCCTCCGAGAAGAGGAAGACGCTGTTCGGCCGCGAGATTGCACCATCAGGGCGCTCCACGTAGAACGCGAGGAGCGGCGCCGTGGTTACGACGAAGAGCACCACGGTGACGACGAGACCTTTGACGGCGGTCTTGCCCTGCTCGCGGTTGCTAACGAGTCGGGCCAGAACCCAGGCGGAGAGGATGAGCGGGGTCAGCCAGGCGGCGTAGTAGGTCTGCCAGGCGATCCCGGTGACCACCCCGGCGCAGCCGAAGAGCACCGGGCTTCGGCGATCGACGGCGACTACGAAGAGCAGCACGGCGACCGCTGTGAAAGATGTTGCCTGCATGTAGTGGAAGCCGGTCCTGCTGAAGTGCAGGTGCCAGTGGAACGGAGTGGTCAGGATCAGAAGCAGCATCGCCGGCCGCACACCGAAGAGCCGCCGCACGACCAGGTAGACCGCGATCAGCGAGAGCAGGCCGAGAAGCGCGGAGTTGAGCCGCAGTGCGAAGAGGGTCGGCCCCAGGATCCGCATCGGGAGGCTGGTCAGAAAGAAACCGAGGTTCGGGCAGTTGTACCAACCGAGATCGAAGAGCGAGCGTTTCGATTCGAGGTAGTCGCGCGCCTCGAGCAGACAGCTCATCTCGTCGTTGTGGAGCGCGATAGGATAGTCCTCTATCGCCACAACCCGCAACAGCGCCGCGGCAAGGAGGATGACCATTAGCCCGATGACCTCGGCCCTCCGCCACCTCGGCGGCTCGGGGCCCTGCCGGCCAAAGACCGGGCGACCGTGCAACACCTCCCAGCGGGCGATGGCGACCAGAGCAAAGAACCAACCGCCGGTCCACCCGATGAGGGACGCCAACCAACGGTCTCCAGAGTTGTTGAAACGGATGGCGATGGCAATGCCCACCGCTGCAACGATGAGCAGGAAGACGATGCTCGCGGCGCGAACCAGCCAGACCTTTTGGACTTTTTTCACCTCGCCGCCCCGCCAATCATGGTATCCCACGCGAGGTGGGGTGGCGCGCAATCGCCGGTCGTGCTGCAATGTGCGGAGTCGAACGGAGGATGCAGCGCGGAGCCTGGTTGATTCAGCGTGGTAGTCGAGCACGGATACGGATACGGAGACGGAGACGGAAACGGGTTTGAGGAGACGCATCGCTTTCGGAATTGCGGTATTCGCTACCATGATCCTGCTTATGGCTTTGTTCGAACGATCCCTGATCTTCTTTCCGACCCGCTATCCGGATGGAATGTGGGACACGGAGGTGGCGGCCCGCGGCAGCGGCTGCGAAATTGACGACCATTTCTTCAGCGCCGAAGACGGGACCCGACTCCACGGTTGGTGGTGCCGACGGCTCGACGGCGATCCTGACGACCCGGTGCTGCTCTTTTTTCACGGCAACGCCGGGAATCTGAGCGATCGGGCGGATCTGTTGATCGAGCTGGCTACCCGAACCCCCGCGTCGATTTTTGTCGTCGGCTACCGCGGCTACGGCCGCAGCGAGGGCCGACCGAACGAGGCGGGGCTCTATCTGGATGCGAGAGCGGCCTGGAAACACCTGACCGAAGAGATCGGCATCGGCGCAGACCGGATCGTAATCTTCGGCAAATCGCTCGGCGGCGGTGTGGCGGTCGATCTCGCGATGGAGGCACCCGCGGCGGGTCTGATCATCGAGTCGAGCTTTACCTCGATTCCCGACATGGCCGGGGCACACTACCCGTTCGTCCCGAAGTTCCTCATCCGGACGCAGATGAACTCGGTGGTGAAGGTCCCATTTATTTCAATGCCAAAGCTCTTCATCCACTCACGGGAGGACCGCGTCGTTCCATACCGGCTCGGCCGCGATCTCTTCGAAGCGGCGTCGGAGCCGAAGCGCTTTTACGAGGTGGTGGGCTCCGGCCACAACGAGACCTGGCTCGTCGGTGGCGACGCTTACTTTGAAGCGCTGAGCGATTTCGTCAATGAATCGTCAACAGACTAAAACGCCAAGAAATAGAGCCGATATTTTTCATGACGTGCATAACGGGATCGCGATTGACGGCGGCGGGTTAGTCGGTAGTAGAGGTGGCCTCATCCATGATGTCCTTGAATAGCTCCTTGTCGACTGCCTTGTCAAAGGCTGCGCGTGCGGTCACGATGCCCTCCTCGTAAAGGGCCCGGATCGAGCCGTCCATTTCGATCATTCCCAGCTTGACGCCACTCTGGATGAGCGACGTGATTTGAGCGGTCTTCCCGCGTCGGATTAGATTCGATATCGCCGGTGTCACGAAGACGATCTCCAGGGCCGCGACGCGGCCGCCGCTGACCTTCGGGAGCAGCTGCTGTGAGACGATCGCCTGAAGGCTCTCGGCAAGGACGTTTCGCGCCCCCTCCTGTTCACCTGCCGGGAACACGCTGACGATTCGGTCGACCGTTTTGATGGCATTGTTGGTGTGAAGGGTCGCGAGGACAATCGTGCCGCGTTCCGCGGCGGACAGGGCCATCGAGATCGTCTCCAGGTCACGGAGCTCTCCGACCAGAATCACGTCTGGATCCTCCCGACCGGCGGCGCGAAGGGCCTCGGAAAAGCTGGATGCGTGGCTGCCTATCTCGCGCTGGTGGATGAGGCAGTTCTTGTTGGGGTGCACGAACTCGATCGGGTCCTCGATCGTCACGATGTGGTACGACTTGCGCTGATTGATGAGGTCGATGATTGCAGCCAGAGTCGTCGATTTTCCGGAACCCGTGGGCCCGGTAACGATGACCATGCCGCTCCGGAAATCCGCCAGGCGTCGGAGCTGAGGCGGCAGCCCGAGCTGCTCGATAGTCATAATCTTCGATGGGATGATCCGGAAAACCGCGCCGGCTCCCCGGCGCTGGCGAAAGAGGTTGACCCTAAAACGTCCGACTTCATCCACCTGGTAGGAGAAATCGGCGTCTCCGGTTTCTTCGAACTCCTGCCACCGGTGTTGGGGCGTGATCGGCTTGACGAGGTCAGTAAGGTCGTTCTCCTTGACCGTGCGGTATCGAATCTGCTCCATGGTGCCCTGGACGCGCAGCATCGGGGGGCGTCCAACCGCAAAATGAAGATCCGAGGCACCACGGTCGTTCATGAGCTTCAAAAACCGGTTGATCCGGTGTTGCTCTGCCATCGCCTCAAATCTCCTGCTCGAGGAACTCGGCCGGCACCATCGACTCGAAGTCCTCGCGGTTGGCGGCGTGCATGTAGGCGCACTCGCCAGTGATCTTCTTGGCCCGGACGAGGTCGCGCAAAGCGTCGTCAAAGGTTTGCATCCCCAGCGAGCGCCCCATTTGCATCGCCGACAGCAGCTGATAGGTTTTGTCGTCACGGATCATGTTGGTGACTGACAAGGTGCCCCTGAGGACCTCGAAACAAGCGACCCGGTCGCGGGTTTCCTGAACCGGAAGGAGCCTTTGTGCGATGACGTACTTCAGCGACTCCGCGAGAGCTGTCCGAACCTGTGGTTGCTCGTCGTGCGGGAAGCTTGAAACAATGCGGTCCACCGCCTTGGGCGCGGTAGTGGAGCTGAGGGTGCCGAGAACGATATGCCCGGTTTCGGCTGCCGCCAGCGCCAGGGCGACCGCTTCGTTGTCACGCAGGTCTCCGATAACGATGACATCGGGGTCCTCGCGCAGAGCGGCCCTCAGTGCACGGGCGTAGGAACGGGTATCGGTGCCGACCTCTCGCTGGTTGACGAGACAGTTTTTGAAGGGGTGGATGAACTCGACCGGCTCCTCGAGGGTGATGATATGAGCCTGCCGGGTCTCGTTGAACAAGTTGACCAGGGCGGCAAGGGTCGTTGTCTTACCGCTTCCGGACGGCCCGCACACCAGAATGAGGCCCTGATGGTGCGAAGCGATCTCTGAGAGATGGCCGGGAAGGCCGATGTCGTCGATGGTCGGCGGCTGTTCAGGGATTACCCGGAACACAGCGTTGAGGCCTTTGTGATCGACAAAGAGGTTGGCGCGATAACGACCGGCGCGGGGAATGTAATAACACATATCGAGCTGCTGCTCGGCTTCGAGCTGCTGCCACTGGTCTTCGGTCAGAATCTCAGTGATCATCTTCTTGGTGTCCTCTGCCGAGAAAGGTTCTCCTTTTTGATCAACGAGGTCTG
>Ga0255052_10003211_pt1 | contig 11459 bp, 6 predicted proteins | sample JV7_2_21_MG_FD_188632 | JGI IMG/M metagenome (GOLD analysis project Ga0255052, IMG submission 188632) | Seawater microbial communities from Jervis Inlet, British Columbia, Canada - JV7_2_21 | ecosystem: Environmental > Aquatic > Marine > Inlet | place: Canada: British Columbia | collected...
TCGGTCTTCCGACTGGGCGGAACGCGGCTTCTGCAACAAATGCGGAACGCTGCTTTTTTATCGCTTGCTGGATTCCGACGAATACGAGTTGTGCCCGGGCGTTTTTGACGACCAGTCAGACTTCGTTCTCACGGGGGAAATATTCATCGATCGGAAACCCGACGGCTATGCCCTGGCTGGCGAGCACCCGCGCCTGACGGAAGTGGAAACGCTCGAGAGATACAAAGAATTCGCGAAATAACAGCGGCAGGATAATGTCCCGGGACACCGTGCAGCAAGAGTCAGAAAGCTGGATAGACCGTGTAGAGCTGTCGATCGCGCTGGTGCTGCAGATGGGTATTCTCGTTGTAACCGTCAGCGCGTTTTTCCAGGGACGGTGGCTCGGCGCATTTTCGGGTGCGGTAGTTCTGCTGCTGACGTTTGCGCCGGCCATGATCGAGCGCCGCCTCAATCTGACACTGCCAGTCGAATTCACGTTGATTAACTGCGTGATCCTGTACGCGAGTTTCGCGCTCGGCGAGGCGCAGGACTTCTACGAAAGAATCTGGTGGTGGGATCTTGCGCTTCACGGTCTTTCGGCGCTGACGATAGGAATGATCGGCTTCCTGTGTATCTACGTCTTTTATATGACTCATCGCATTCGTATCGCGCCAGGATGGATAGCCACCATTACTTTTGCACTGGCGGTAGCGGTTGGCACGATCTGGGAAATACTCGAGTTCCTGGCGGACCTCACGCTGGGGCTTAATATGCAGAAGTCGGGACTGGATGACACGATGACAGACTTGATGATCAACGCGGCCGGGGCGGCGCTTGCAGCTTTGATGGGTTATTTCTATGTGCACGGACAGGACAGCCTGTTCGTGCGCCGCATACTTGGCACGTGGGAGAAAAGGAGACACCCGATAATCAAACCGGGCTAAGTTTTGAACACGCCACAAAAAAGAAGCGGAATAAAATAGTGACACTTGCGGGCATGGCGTCCGCACCGCCGTTTCCGCGAGCAACGGGGCCGTTCGGCAGTTGATAAACTGTCGACTGGCAGATAACAACAAGAACAGGATCGCCAGTGGATAGCGACGCGAGTTCCCGCACACCGGTTACAGATGCTGAAACCGTCAGCGGTTTCCAGGTCGGCATCGTCATCGTCGGTATCTCGATTACCTTGCCGCTCCTGTATAGCGCCGGCGAGCTCGTACGGGGCATCGGCCTGTCGAAAGCAATCATTGCCTCAGTGACCGGCGCCATGATCCTGAGCGTGATGTCGGTGCCAGCAGCGATCGTCGGTTCCAAAACGCGGCTTTCCAGCTACATGATCATCGAACACACGTTCGGCTACGTCGGCGCAAAATTCGTCAACTTCTGGTTCGGGATTTTTTTGCTCGGCTGGTATGCGGTTACGGCAGAGCTTTTTGGCCGCACCCTGTTTCTCGCCGCAGGCGAGCTGACGACGTGGACGCTGGCTGAACCGGTTTACACGATCGTCAGCAGCATCCTCGTAATCATCACCACCGTGTACGGATTCAAAGCCATCGATCGGCTGGCGCTGATTGCCGTGCCGTTTCTGTTGCTTGCGCTGATTGCTGTAGTGGTCGTATCGCTGCAGCAAACGTCTTTTGACGATCTGCTGCAAGTCAGCGGCGAAGGTATCGACATGCCGACGGCTATCTCGGCAGTCGTCGGCGCCGCGATCGTCGGCGTGGTGCTGACGCCGGACCTCACACGCTATACACGCACCACACTCGACTGTGTCGTGGCCTCGTTCGTAGGGCAGGGCGGCGGCATGATCAGCGCTTATGTGCTCGGCATGATTCCGGTGCTGGTCTGGAACGAGCTCGAACCGATGAACTATATGTTCATCATCGGCTACGGCGGCCTGGCACTTGGTGTGCTGGTGTTCGCGACCTGGACGACAAATACCGTCAACCTGTATTCAACGGCACTTGCGGCTCGTGCCTCGGTTCCGCTCGGGAACTACCGCTCCGTTGTCGTTATCTGCGGCATTGTCGGGACCGCCGCTGCATTGATCGGCATTGCAGATAACCTGATCGATTTCCTGCTGGTGCTTGGCCTGCTGGTTCCGCCGATTGCCGGCGTTTACCTGTGTGATTTCTTTTTGCTCGGGCGCACGGATTTCTCCGCGGCGAGGCTGGAGGAGCGACCAGCGATCAAAGTCAATGCCGTCATTGTCGGCATCGGCGGCGGCATTGTTGCGACATGGATGTACTACTCCGACCTGTCATTGACAAGTGTTGCGCCGCTGGATTCGTTGCTGATATCGATCGTTGCTTACCTCGCGCTCGAAAAAGCCGGCGCGGTACTGGGGACAAAGTAGCATGCGCATCGGCATCGACCACTTCGTTACGCGAATGCGGGAAATCTGATAGTGCGTATTGGTATTGATGTGGGGGGTACGCATACCGATGCCGTTGTGCTCGATGAGCAAGACGTCGTCGCATCGACCAAGGTTCTGACGTCAGCAAACGTTAAGGACGGCGTTGTCAACGCGCTGGACGAAGTGTTGAGCCAAAGCCACGTTGAACACGGGACAATCGATGCCGTTATGATCGGCACCACGCAATTTACGAACGCCGTCATCGAACGACGCGAGCTTGCCCCGACTGCGATCATTCGTGTAGCACTGCCATCCGGCGAACTCGTGCCGCCGATGATCGACTGGCCGGACGACATTGCAAATGAACTCGGCCGGCATGTTTACATGATCCATGGTGGCCGCACCTACGACGGTTTTCCGATCGCGCCCCTCGATGACGCGGAGATCGACGGGGCGATCGATGACATAGCGGCGAAAGGCATACAACTCGTCGCGATCACCAGTGTTTTCTCGCCCTCGGATCCGGCGCAGGAGGAATATGTCGCCGCCAGGGTGAAAGAGCGGCATCCCGGCATTCGCGTTACGCAGTCGCACAACATCGGACGCATGGGCCTGCTGGAACGCGAGAACGCAGCGCTCCTGAATGCAAGTCTATTGCCGCTCGCGGATCGCGTCGTGCAATCGTTCGCGGGCGCGCTTACGGATCGACAGATCAATTGTCCGTTTTATGTCAGCCAGAACGACGGCACGCTGATGTCGGCCGAATTCGCGGCCGAATTCCCGGCGCTGACATTTGCGTCCGGTCCGACGAATTCGCTACGTGGTGCCAGTCTTCTGACAAATCTCGATGACGCGGTGGTCGTCGACATCGGTGGCACCACCTCGGATATCGGCGTATTGCAGGATGGATTCCCGCGCCAGTCGAATATCGCGATCGAAGTTGGCGGCGTGCGCACGAACTTCCGCATGCCGGACATCCTCGCGATCGGCCTGGGCGGCGGCAGCCTCGTCCTCGATGGTGGCAACACGATCGGACCGCGATCCGTCGGCTATCGGCTGGTCACGGATGGCCTCGTGTTCGGCGGCGACACCCTGACGACCACCGACGTTATCGTAGCCGCGGGCACGGCCAATATCGGCGATGCGGCTAAGGTCGCCGAGCTTGACGCAGGTCTTGTCGGCACCGCCGTGGACAAAATTCATTCTATTGTCGACAACGGTATCGACCAGATGAAGAGCAGCCGCGAACCAGTGCCGGTCGTGCTGGTCGGCGGCGGCGCCATCCTCGTGTCGAAGTCGCTCGACACGGCGGCGGAGATTCACCGTCCCGAACATTCCGGTGTCGCCAACGCCATTGGCGCGGCCAATGCGCAGGTTGGCAGCGAAACCGAGCGCATCGTGTCGTACCGCCGCATACCGAAAGAAAGAGTGCTACAGGAGATGAAAGAAATCCTGACCGCCAAATTGCTGCAAGCTGGCGCAGATCCAAATACGGTCAAGCTTGCCGACATCGAGGAGACGTCAGTCTCTTACATGGCGGACGAGTCGACGCGCATTCGCGTCAAGATGGTCGGCGATCTGTCGTTTACATCCCGAGGTGATACGTAATGTCTGTCACCATCACTCGTTCCGATATTGCCGACCTGTGCGCCGGCTCGGTTTTCCTCGCGACCGGCGGTGGCGGCGATCCTTACGTCAGCCAGATCCTGGTCGAACAGTCGTTACAGAAATACGGTCCGGTCGACCTGGTGCCGCTCGACGATGTGCCTGACGATGCCTACGTCGTCGCGATTGGTGAAGTTGGCGCGCCGACCGTCAGTCTCGAGCAGTTACCGATCGGCACCGAGTGCCTGGATGTCATCGACCGTTTCGAAGCATGGGTCGGCCGCAAAATCACCCACATCGTTTCCTTCGAGGTTGGCGGTGCGAATTCCGTCATCCCGTTGATTACCTCCGCGGCGAAACAGATTCCCCTGATCGATGGCGACGGCATGGGCAGGGCGCTTCCCGAAGCGCAGATGATGACCTTTGCGATCGAAGGTGTGTGCCCGAGCCCGGCCGTTTCGGTCGATTACACCGGTGGCAGCGTCTACTTTGATACCAAAGATACGCTGCTCTACGAACGTCAGGTCCGAAACATCGCGATGGCAATGGGTGGCATGATCTTCACGGCCGAGCATCCGATGACCGGAATCGAGGCAAAACGGGCGATCGTGCCGGGCACTATAAGTTTTGCGCTGGAAATCGGGCGGGCATTGTCCGCTAACTACGGCAACGCGAAACAAATAGAGCCGTCACTCATGGCGCTGTTCGATAATTCGGACTACGGCATCTTCAAACATCTCTACACCGGCAAGATCGTCGATATCGATCGCAAGATCGTTGGCGGGTTCGACGTCGGTGAGGCGAGAATCGATTCGGTCGGCACCGATGAGCCGCCGATGACTTTGTCGATCAAGAACGAGTTTCTTGTGGCTAAAGTCGGTGATCGGGTGGTTGCGTCAGTGCCCGACCTGATCACGATGGTCGATCACGAGACCTCGTCGCCGATCAATTCCGAGCGCGTGCATTACGGCCAGCGCGTGACCGTTTTCGGCATCGGCTGTCCACCGCATTACCGCACGGAAAAAGCGCTCGAAGTCGTCGCGCCGCGGGCATTTGGCTTCGATTTCGACTACCGCCCAATCGAATCGTTATAAGGCGAATATCGAGGAATCACGCGCCGCGCGGAGTTGACGAAGCCTTCTGTCTCAAGCCGTTGTTGAATCACAACATATATGTCAATGTTCATTGACAAACCAAAGTAGAACCGCTATCACTAATTCACACAACGTGTTTTTGACCCGGTGCCAGGAAATACCCAGATGTTGCTTAAAAGCGACATTGGAGAAAGGCACGGTCAGAGCATATTTGTCTTGCCAAAAAGTAGGGGGATTTTCGATGTTTTTCTCGCAGAACAGGAAATGTTTAGCACAGGCACTGGTGCTTGCAGGTATCACGGCCCTTTCATTGAGCCTTTCTACGGGCTCCGCCTTCGCACAGGAGGAGGAGGTAATCGAGGAAATCCATGTGACGGGTTCGCGCATCACGCGTGCCAACCAGGTCCAGCCGAATCCCGTTTATGGCCTGGATTCCGAAGAGATCAAGGCGACCGGTCAACTGAACATGATCGACGTAGTAGACGATCTGCCGCAGTTATTCTCTTCACAAAATTCGGCGCAGTCCAATTTCTTCACGAGTACCGACACGTCTACCGGCTTAGATAATTCGCCGGGACTCGCACTGCTCGATCTGCGTAGCCTCGGCTCCAATCGAACGCTGGTCCTGGTCGACGGCCGGCGCCATGTGAGCGGGCAGGCCGGGGCGGCCGGCGTCGATATCGGTACTATTCCAGCCTCCCTGGTAGAACGTGTCGAAGTATTAACCGGCGGCGCCTCGTCGATCTACGGTGCCGATGCAGTCTCCGGCGTGGTCAATTTCATCATGAAAGACAACTTCGAAGGAACGGAAATCGATCTGCAAGGTGGCGTGCCCGGTGACAGTGGCGGCGGTGAATGGCAATTATCGCTGACGCACGGTCAGTACTTTATGGATGATCGTCTCAACGTTACCGTAAGCGCTTCCTACCGCTCCCGCGACGAAGTCAAGAACCGCGATCGAGACTGGGCGATCGACAGCGGCATTGCCAGTAATCAGGGTATTAACTGGCGGGCTGCCTTCCAGAATATGGACAATATTCCGGCGGGCGCAGTTCTCGGCGATTCCATAACGATGACCGACGCAGGTGGAAGTTGCGTCGCCGCCTTCGCGGGCACCGATTCGGCTCTGGTGGACCGCGCCTGCAACGCCAGGGGATCGTCGATCGAACGCAATTTGCGTTTCGGCCTGACGGCCCCGCAGGGCCTTGTCAGCATCAACCTGGCTGACGACATTACTGCTGCTGTCCCCGAGCGCGCGACCTTTTTCCCGCTGTTTCACCAGACGGACGACCTGCCCGACCTGGCGCCCGGCACACCTATCATGGACTTCGACGGCAACGGCGTGGACGACTGCCTGGAAAGTTTCGTTGGGCAGTTCAGCGTAGGCGGCTGTTCCGTTATCGACAACGACACCGGGCAGTTTAGAGCGTTTGATCCGGGCGTGATTGCCGGCTTCGACGACGTGGAGAATTTCAACGCAATTGGCAGCGATGGCTCGCCGCAGAGCGGCGCCGATCATTCGACCCTGGATCCGGAGTTCGAGCAATTCGTTTTTAACGCGCTCATCAACTTCGATGTTAACGACAGCATCAGCCTCTTTGCCGACCTCAAATATGTCACTTCCGACACCAAAGATGTAGACGGTGGCACGATCTCTTTCGAAGACACCATTAATATTTCCCAGCAGAATCCATTCGTGCCTGCGCAACTGCAGACCCTGATGACTGACATCCTTGCATTGAATCCACAGTTTGCGAACACGGCGCAGTACTTCATAAGCCGTGATCCGGAGGATATACACAATCTCGGTAATTATGAGCGCGAAACGATTCGGATCGTCGCCGGCATCGAAGGAGACTTCTGGGACAGTTGGACCTGGGAGGCCGCCATAAACTATGGCAAGACCGAAGAGGACACCAAGGACCATGCGCTGCTGCCGGATCGCTACTTCGCTTCGATCGACTCACTACTGGATGGATCTGGCAATCCCGTTTGCCGCTCCGAGGTAGATCCGAACTGGACACTCGACAGGTTCAATACCGGCAGTTTGGGCGGCATTCCGGACGTCAATACTTTTACACCGGGCGATGGCAGCTGCGTCCCGGGTAATCCGTTCGGCACCGGTAGCTTCTCACTCGCCGCCCAGGATTGGTTTGCGCCTATCCGCACGCAGAATGACAAGATCACGCAGACTGTCTTGAGCCTGATACTCACCGGTGATACGGATCGCTGGTTCTCGCTGCCGGGCGGGCCGATCGGCCTGGCAGGCGGTTTCGAGTACCGGGAAGAGGAAAGCGATGCCATTCCGGATGCTTTCGAGCAGGCCGGCTATTATTTTGCCGCGCAAACTTCTGCGGTATCCGGCGAATATTCCGTCTCGGAATTCTTCATCGAGTTCTCTGCGCCGCTGATTGCCGGTGCGACGTTTGCCGAGGAGCTGACGATTGACGGGGCATACCGTTATTCTGACTATGATCTCAACGTCGGACAAACGAACAGCTACTCCGGCGGCATCAGCTGGGCGCCGGTAGAAGACATTCGCTTCCGCGGCACGATTTCACGGGCAGTGAGAGCGCCAAGTATCTTCGAGCTGTTCAGTCCGCGAACATTCTCGTCGTTCAATCAGGACATCGACGTGTGCGACCAGGCGGCAATCGATAGATTGGCAGACCCCGCCACCGCGGCAAGCAGGACGGCCAACTGTGCCGCGGACCCGCTGGTCGGAGCAAATTTCACCAACCCGCTGACCGCGCGATTCGATGGCGAAACGGGTGGCAATCTCGACCTGGACGAGGAGAGCTCGGATACCTTGACGATCGGTGCCGTCATCGCCCCGCGATTTATCGAGGGATTGACATTCACGATCGACTATTGGGACATCGAAATCGAGGAGGCGATTCAACAGATCAGCGGCGCGGATATCCTGCGTGGTTGTTACGATGGACCGGCTCTGGATCCGTTCTGGTGCGACCGATTCACGCGCATCAGCGATCCGACGTCGGGATTCTTCGGTGGATTGATGTTCATGGAAACTGAAAGAGTAAACTTCGCTAAGCTGCAAACCTCCGGCTACGACGCCGAAGTCGTGTATGTCTTCGATTTGCTCGACGGTGGCGTTACCCTACGGGCGAACGCAACTTTTCTTGACGAGCTGCTCGAATTCAGGGCTTCCGATGATCCGACGCTGGCCGTGGACGAGAAAACCGTGATACAGCGTCCGGAATGGGCCGGTAACTTCAGTGCTACCTGGGGCAGCGAGCGCCTGACGTTCGGCTATCAAGCCAGGTACATTGGCAACCATCTGCATCGAGAAGTTACAGTGAGCGAGGCTGCAGCGTTCGATAACGCGAATACGGGCTCACTGTGGATGCATAACCTGTCAGGCAACTTTGCAATCTCTGACAGGTATACCGTGTATGGTGGCATTCAGAACGTGTCGGACGAACAGCCGTTTGCGACCCAGCCGGCCTTTCCGACCGGTTTGCGCGGCAGGTATTTCTTTGCCGGGTTGACAGTTACACTGTAAAAAAAGGGCTAGCGTTATACGCAAAAAAGGCCGGCGCAGAAATGCTCCGGCCTTTTCATTGTTATCTATCTGATTGGATCGCCCGTGATTTTGCTAATCCGTCGCATCCAGCTCGCTCGGCTTCAGGTGTTGCTCGAGAAAGCTCGCCATGGTCCGGAAATAAGCAACCCGGTTTGGCTGCTTCGAAATACTGTGTCCCTCGTCCGGGAAACGCATATAGGTCACGGTGCCGCCTGCCTCGCGAACCTTTGTTACCAGCCGGTCCGATTCGGTCACCGGATCGCGCGGATCATTGACACCGTGTTGCACGAGCAAAGGCACGTTAATTTTGTGTGCATTACTGATCGGCGAATTCACGCGGTAGAACTGTTGCCATTTTTCCTCGCGTATATCACCATATTCGACCCGATCGGATGCCTTAAGTCCCGGCGATGCCTCCTGCAGTGCCCTGACCCAGTCTGATACGCCAACCCTCGATACACCGGCATCGAATACGCCCGGGTAGGAACCGAGCACGGCGTTGACCATGTAACCACCGTAGGAGCCGCCCATTACGGCGATGCGATTGGTGTTCAGGCGTTCGTCCTGAGACAGGAACGCGACGGTGTCGACGAGGTCGCGCACAGAGTCCAGCCGTTTCTCGCGATTGTCGAGGCGCATGTACGTCTTGCCGAAACCGGTCGATCCGCGCACGTTGACGTCGAATACGGCGATGCCGTTGTTAACGAGATATTGAAGCTCCGGCTCGAAAGTCGGGCGGGACTGGCCGGTCGGACCGCCATGCACCGCCACGAGTACCGGCGGCTTCTCCGTCAACTCAGCGTCCGTCGGCAGGTACAGAAATCCCTGCAATTCCACACCGTCCCGGGCTGGGTACCGCAATGACTCGGGCACTACGATTGTCTCCGGGTCCAGCCCGGCGAGCGTCGATTCGACGGCTCGTGTGATTTCATTTGACTCAAGGTTCCACACAAATACATCGCCCGGGATGCCGGACGCGCTGACGCGAATATTCAGTGACGATGCAGCGCTGGAGAATTCGAGACTGTAAACGCCTGCCGGCAATTCAGTGGGAGGCAACAAGCGTCTTTCCTTGCGATCCCTGACGTGCACTTTGGAGTAGCCGTCTTCATTCGTCGTCCAGGCAATGTAGCTCCCGTCGCCGCTCAGAGTCACGTTGCCGATATCCGATTCGGGTGATTCCAGGAAGCGGGGTTCCTTATCTTCGAGGAAATAGAACGCGATTGCAGCGTATTCACGATCCTTGTTGGTCGTCATGTAAAAGCCGCTGCCGTCGGGAAGCCAGGCGAAATCACTGTGAGCTGCAGCCACGTCCGGCTGAAACAATGGTGTCATCTCGCTGGTGTTAACGTTCAACAGATGCACGTCGTCCGCATCTTCGCCGCGCGTTTCCGTGACGATGACGAGGTCGCCACCAGGTTGCCACGCCTGTGGGAAGAATCCGAATGTGCCCTCGTAAACGATGCGCGCATCGCCAGTCCTTGCATCGGCGACGTAAATGTCGAAATCTCTTCCGTTTCGCTCGGTGGACGAATAGACGAACTGAGATCCGTCCGCCGAAAACGTACCAAACACACGAAACGCATCACTCTGTGGCAACAGCTGGCGTTCCGTGGTGCCGTCGACCGAAAGCAGGTTATAGCCTTCGCGCTCGTTGCCGTTGAAATCGCGGCCAACCAACAGGTGCGTGCCATCCGGTGACCAACGAAGAAAAGTTATGCCGTTGCCGAATGTCAGTTGTCGCGGCCAGCCGCCCGCCGCGTCGACAACCCAGAGCTGCGGTTCGCCGGTAACCCGGTAGCTGAAAGCAACCGTCTCTCCATCGGGGGAGATTCGCGTTTGCAGTGCGCCGCGAGCCATCAGGTAGCGCACGATGTCAGCCGGTTGTTCGCCGGCAAGACCGACCGCTACCGGTTCGATGACCGGTATGTCATCCGGATTGTCCCATTCGGTATCGGCGGCGACGGAAAATGCCAGAGCTATGGTTGCCAGAACCGCAACACCGAACTTCGTCTTGATCATCGGATTCCCCCGGGCTACATTGAAACACGTAGCCATCATCGCGCCGCGGGCGCATTCGAGCAAGTGCGGAATAGCGAGCCTAAGGGCGTCCGCACAAGAACCGGGGGAAGTCAGTGAATAAGCGGACTTATGCTCTATTCTTCTTTCTGATCGCTTTTGTGACTGGCGGCCAGGCGCTGGCACAGGATGCGACACTCGCCATTGTCGGCGGCCGGCTGATCGACGGTTTTGGCGGACCGCCGATCCATGACAGCGTAGTTCTCGTCTCCGGTAATCGGATAGTTACCGTGGGCACGCAAAATGAAATCGAAATACCTGCGGGCGTCAAAGTGATCAACGCAGATGGCCGCACCGTGATGCCGGGGCTGATCGACCTGCACGTCCACTTCGACATCATCGGTCACGGCAATTACGATCACTGGTTCGCAAATTACGAAAGCCGCATGCGCAGCGACGTCCTGCCGACCGCAGCGAAAATAATGCTGAACGCCGGTGTCACGTCTGTTCGTGACCTGGGCACCGACATCGATAATGCGTTCTGGCTCAGGGAGCAGATCAACTCCGGGGCCATGCCGGGACCGCGGACATTCATCGCCGGGCCATTTCTTCGAAAGACGGCGACCTCATTCGTGTCGCCGAACTTCGTCGATACCTGGGTTGTCGAAAACCCCGCAGACGGCAGGCGCAAAGTGCGGCAACTCGCCGAGATGGGTGTCGATGTCATTAAGACGCAGGACGAGGACTTGTCGCGCGAAGAGCTTGCGGCGATTTACGATGAGGCTCACAAGCAAGGCTTGCGAGTTGCCACGCATCTCTTCAGTCAAAAGGCGCTGCGCACGGCGCTCGAGGCCGGTAT
>Ga0255052_10003212_pt1 | contig 11459 bp, 8 predicted proteins | sample JV7_2_21_MG_FD_188632 | JGI IMG/M metagenome (GOLD analysis project Ga0255052, IMG submission 188632) | Seawater microbial communities from Jervis Inlet, British Columbia, Canada - JV7_2_21 | ecosystem: Environmental > Aquatic > Marine > Inlet | place: Canada: British Columbia | collected...
ATCACAGTATCCTGCAAAAATAATGAGAATACGGTAAACCTGGAAGTTGAATTTCCGGATATAAAAAAGCTGTTTTATATTACGGAAACCGTGAAAAGCATTTTTGATCTGAATGCGCCCGTAAAAAATATTGATGAACTTTTAAAAAAGGACAAGTTTCTCAGTAATCTGGTAAAACAAAACCCCGGAATCAGAGTTCCGGGATCATTTAATTCTTTTGAGCTCTGTATCAGGGCAATTGTCGGACAGCAGGTGTCTGTAAAAGGGGCCACAACCATTATTGGCAGGATTGCTTCCAAGTATGGGAAAAAGCTGAATATACCTAATAATTTCGGCCTGAAAAATGTGTTTCCGGGTCCTGAAATACTTGCTATTTCTAATTTTGAAGGTATCGGCCTGACAAAAACCAGAATTTCAACCATAAATCTTCTTTCAAAAGCAGTTTTAGAGGATAGAATTATTTTTAATCCATTTTCAGATCCTGCTGATCTGAAAAACGCCCTGTTGCAGATAAAAGGAATTGGAGAATGGACTGCCCGGTATATTATCATGAGGACCGTTAAAAGCCCTGATGCTTTCCCTTATTCAGACCTTGGCCTGCTAAAGGCTGTTTCTTCGGATGGAACACCTGTACCTGAAAAGCTGCTTAAAAATATGGCAGTCCACTGGAAACCATGGCGAGCATATGCTGCTATGTATTTATGGTCAAACCTTTAAGAACCGGATGTCAAGTGGCAACTATACTACGGCAACCGACGACTTGGATTCAGATGCCGCATATCCCCATATCCAGCAACCGGCCTTTTCGCCTAAAAGCAGTACTTACATATCTTCACAATCAGCCGCCTCTTAGGACCTGAGATTTCCAAAATATATCAACAGCATTTGTTCTCCTACAATCGGCGTCATTCAAACAACCACCGGAATTGGAGCTGCTCTCGGACCCTGGCTGACGGGCCTTATCCATGACACCCTGGGAACCTATCTCCCCGCCCTTCAAGGCATGCTTGTGATACACGTGCTTGCAGTTATCGGCATCTGGATTGTGGCACCTCGAAAGGTGCGCCCCATCAGTCGCGCAAGTGGTACTTGAAGCGATCATTGCCAGCGGATTTTCAGACACGGCGAATTTGATGAAATCTCAAACCAATGGTAATGGTGCCGCGTTTTGGTGTCCGTCAAATTTTAATGTCTTCTCTTCCCGCTGATTTCCTCAATATCAACCTGAAAAATCGAAGTTTTTGACACCGCGTGTTCAGGGAAGCTCCAAATCTCATTCGAGTATTGCCGCATTATGCAGCGCAAAGCACTATGCTTCTCATCTGTTTTCTCGAGTATTCTCGCACGACCGAACGCGATGACACTCTCGTATATCATGCTCCAACCACACGCTTCTTCTCCCGGGATGAGGTCACCGGCGACTTCGAATGCGACGCACACCCGGTTGTTCTTTTTGAGTACGTCGATTTTTCGACCTTCGGTGGCGCCATGAAAGAAGATATGCTCACCGTCATACCCAAAGTTCAAAGGAATGATGTAGGGTTGCCCTTCATCGCACATGGCAAGATGACAGATTTGAGAACGGCCAATGATATCGTCAATGGCCTGGCGGTCAACTATTTCTCTTTCGGACATTCTCATCGGATACTCCTCCCAGACAACATTATCATTGATTTGACGTTTTATTCTATATCCCAAGGTAGGGTGATTCCAACCCTTTTTCTTTTGCAGCTGCGAAAAGTATATTTTCCATTTCCCTGTCTGCCTCCGGGGTGAGCGCCGGGGCTTCATGTTGATCAAGCATTTTTGAAACGACCGATTCAGCACGTTCCATGAGGTCCCTTGGTTTTAATTTTTTCCAAGAATCATAATCATGCCGGGAGGATATCGTGGGGAAGTAATGTTCCTTTGGAAGATCCTGAAGCGTCTGTGGCTGCATGAGGTAGTTACCCGGGAAATGGCCCACTTCTTTAATGGTTTCGAAATTCGAAGATCCGCCGCCGATATCAATTCCATCCAAGTATCGTCCCACCCTTTCACATATTTCTGCATCCACTATTAGCTGTTCATCCGACCATATCGTATGGTTTTCAATCATGCCCGCACCCCAAATCAGGTTGATTCCTGCTTGGGCGGCCAACAACCATTGCATCGCTTTCTCATATCCACACTGCTCGTCATACGCTTTCGAATCGGTGTTAGGGCCCCATATCATGCTGCCGATCCCGTAAAACTTGCTCAGCTGGGCTGAAACAACTGTAAGCATTGCGAGTTCAATGCTGCCGGAAGCCAGGGTACCCAGTCGCATGTCCATGGGCAGGGTGAAGCAGCTATAGATCACTCCCATTCCCGGTTTCAAAATCTGGGCCAAAACCAGCATTCCGAGGATTTCGGCATTCATGACGATAGCTGTTCCCGATAGTGTTATCGGGGCAGTTATCCCCGGGCTTGCCATTGATTGAATGGTAACCGGCCGTTCAGATTTTGCAGCATGTTTGACAGTCGAGATCTGTTCTGCGTGCCATCCCAAAGGGGATGTGGAAGATACGGGGATAATGATATCCTGTTCTGAAACTTCAGCTATTCGGATCCCCCATTTGACGCTGTCCTCCATGGAGCCGAGGCTGAAAATTTTTCCGCTGTTTCGACAGCATATAACATAGCTCCATACGAGGTTGATATCAGCAGGCCTATCGGATATGAACCCGAGGCCTATATTAACGCCGGCCATGATATCCAGTGCATCCGCAAGGCGGGCCGTTCTTATAGCGTCATCGGTTGTACCCGGCCGCGTCTTCCCAGATGAAATTTCCATAATACGCATCCCGCTGCATGGACCAAACTGAATGGTTTCACGGTCAAACACGACTACATTATCACGGTTTCGTCCCCTTAGCGTGATACTCGGCGGGCATTGAGAAATTGATTTTTCCACCAGAGCGTTTGGAATCCGAGCCAGCCCCTTCTTTTGATCGATAACACATCCGTTTTGTTCCAAAATGCACAATGCGTCTTCATCTTCAAAATGCAGGCCCACTTCTTCCAGAACCTGGAGGGTTTGGTTGTGGATATCCTGAATTTCATCATCTGTCAGCAGCTTTATCGGATTTCGGCATTGAAATTTTTTCAACATGTTTTAGCCCTTTCATTCATTTGGCGTGGAACTATTTGTGCCATATATCGTTTACGAAATGATCTAAAAATTTTCAATAAAAACGTTCTTTAATTTTGTTTCTATGTCCGTTTATAAATATTAGTATAAGAATTTCCTTTAAAGAATGATTTTATAAAGTTTACGATTATGATATTATTATCAGGATATGGATCACGGTTCAAATTGTGAAGTTTTTATTAAGCGACTTTTAGCGGATTAAAGGAGGTCAACAATGGCTTTGGATCCCAAGAAAAGACTGCTGGAAAAACTGAAGATCGGATTGGGCAAAGCCCGACCGGTCAAGGCCCCCACCGGGACCCAGCTCCATTGCAAAAGCTGGTATCAGGAAGCCGCACTCAGGATGCTCTGTAACAATCTGGATCCTGATAACGGCGAGAATCCGGATGAGCTGATTGTCTATGGTGGGATCGGAAAAGCGGCCCGCAACTGGGACTGTTTTGATGCCATTGTACGGACCTTGTTGGATCTGGAGAATGACGAGACCCTGCTGGTCCAGTCCGGAAAACCGGTAGGGGTGATCAAAACCCACCCGCATTCACCCCGGGTGTTTATTGCCAATTCCAACCTCGTAGGGCACTGGGACAACTGGGAGCACTTCAATCTGTTGGACAAAAAGGGCTTGATAATGTATGGCCAGATGACGGCCGGGTCCTGGATTTACATCGGTTCCCAAGGCATTCTCCAGGGGACCTACGAGACCTTCGCCACCCTATCCGATCAGCACTTTGACGGTTCCATGACCGGGAAGGTCGTTTTGTCCGGGGGGTTGGGCGGTATGGGGGGTGCCCAACCGCTGGCCGTGACCATGAATGGTGGCGTCATCATCATTACAGAAGTCGACCGCAATCGCATCCAGCGCCGATTGGATACCGGATATCTGGATGTGACCACCGATAATATGGATGAAGCCATAAAATTGGCACGTCAGGCGGCTGATGACAGAAAAGCCCTTTCCATCGGTCTGTGCGGCAATTGCGCCGAAGTGCTTCCCAAAATGATTGACCAGGGCTTTATTCCCGACGTGGTTACAGACCAGACCTCGGCCCACGATGAACTGAACGGGTATATACCGATGGGGATCGACCTGAAAGAGGCATTGCAGCTGCGCTTTTCTGATCCAAAAAAGTATATTAACATGGCCATGGGCTCCATGGCCACACACTGTCGTGCAATCCTGGAGATGCAACGGCGAGGCGCCGTGGCCTTTGATTATGGTAACAACCTAAGGGGCCAAGCGCTCAAGGCCGGTGTGGATAACGCCATGGATTACCCCGGTTTTATACCGGCCTTTATTCGGCCGCTTTTTTGCGAAGGAGAGGGACCGTTCCGCTGGGCAGCACTTTCCGGAGATCCAAAAGACATAGCGATCACCGACCAGGCGCTGATCGATGCTTTTCCCCATAAAAAACGTATGATACGCTGGTTGACAATGGCCGGAGAGCAGGTTCGGCACATGGGGCTGCCGGCCCGGATCTGCTGGCTGGGTTACGGTGAGCGGGACAAAGCCGGCAAGTTATTCAACGATCTGGTCAGGGATGGAAGGATCAAAGCGCCGATCGTCATCGGCCGCGATCATCTGGACTGCGGCTCGGTGGCATCGCCCTTTCGGGAGACCGAAGCAATGAAAGACGGATCCGATGCTGTGGCCGACTGGGCCCTTCTGAACTGCATGACATCGGTTGCCTCCGGTTCGGCATGGACCTCGTTCCATGACGGCGGCGGAGTGGGTATCGGCTATGCCATGCATGCTGGGCAGGTTTGTGTGGTGGACGGTACGGATGAAGCCGAGCAACGGGTAATTACCACTTTGCGCAACGACCCGGCCACGGGTATTATACGGCATGCCGATGCCGGTTATGAGCGGGCGGTGGAAGTTGCCCAAGAGCGGGGTGTCAAGCTGCCGATGATCAATATGTTCGACCAGAAGTAATAAGAATTTAATTGCAAAAAAAATAAAGAGGGTAAAGGATGGTCAATCAACTCATTCAATGTGTGCCCAACTTTAGCGAGGGGCGACGCTTCGAAGTCATCGAGTCCATCATCGGGCCGTTTAAGCAGACCAAGGGCTGCAACCTATTGGATCACCGGGCTGACGGCGACCACAACCGCCTGGTGGTCACCCTGGTTGGTCCGCCCGGTCCCATTCAGGATGCACTCATCCAGGCGGCTAAAATCGCAATAGACCACATCGATCTCAATACCCATCAGGGTGGTCATCCCAGAGTGGGTGCGGTGGATGTAATTCCTTTTGTTCCCCTCAGGAATATCACCATGGACGAGTGCGTCGCTCTGGCCCACACCTTTGGTGAGTGCTATCATAAAGAGACGGGGATACCGGTCTATTTCTATGAAGCTGCGGCCAAACGGCCGGATAGAGCCCGGCTGGAGGTTGTCCGTAGAGGCCAGTACGAAGTGTTGAAAACCGAAGCTGCTGAGAATCCGGATCGGCACCCCGATGTGGGCGGCCCCGGATTGCATGCCACCGCCGGCGCAACGGTAGTCGGGGCTAGAAAATTCCTGATTGCCTTTAATGTTAATCTAGACACCAAAGATCTCAAGGTCGCCCAGACGATCGCGAGGTTTGTCCGTTCTTCCTCAGGTGGCTTGTGTCATATCAAGGGGATCGGCCTATCCCTTGAAGAGCGGGGCATGACACAGATCTCCATGAATCTGGTCGATTTTGAGAAGAATTCTCTTTACCGAGTAGTGGAGATGATCCGAATGGAGGCCAACCGCTGGGGTGTCAATATCGTCGAGACCGAGATTTATGGAATGATACCGGCTGAAGCTATATTGGACAGCGCTGCCTACTATCTCCAGCTGAGAGATTTTTCAGCCAAACAGGTGGTCGAGATGAGCTTGCTGGATCTGGTGGAGCAAGAAGAATAAGGGGAGGCGTTGGCCGTTCCTTAAAAAAATGGAAAGGAGTCGCAAAGGATGTCCGATAATCCAACCCCTGAAATCATAGATGCCCTTTGGGTCAACGCTCAACTGGCAACCATGAAACCGGACAATCCCTATGGGATGATTAAAAACGGCGCTATCGCCGTATCTGAAGGCAAACTGGCCTGGGTCGGCCGTGAGAAGGACCTTCCTGCTGAAATCCGTTCGGCTGCAACCCGTACACACGACGCTCGGGGCGCCTGTATCACTCCAGGGTTGATCGACTGTCATACTCACCTGATTTACGGTGGTAGTCGGGTTCGAGAGTTTGAGCTCCGTCTTTTGGGGGCGAGCTATGAGGAGATATCCCGGCAGGGTGGGGGGATTGTCTCAACGGTTTCGGCGACTCGAAAAGCTGATGAGGACCGACTGTTTAATGAAAGTGGTCGTCGCTTATCGGCCATTATATCAGAGGGTGTAACGACCGTGGAGATCAAATCCGGCTATGGTCTTGATCTGGAAACAGAGCTTCGGATGCTTCGGGTGGCCAAGATGCTGGAGGATGCGTTTCCGGTAACGGTGTGTCCTACATATCTGGGCGCCCATGCCCTTCCTGGGGAGTACAGGGATCGGCCCGATGAATATATCGATTTTGTCTGTGATCGGGTGATACCGGCAGTTGCTTCGCAACAGATAGCCCAGGCGGTAGACGCTTTTTGCGAAACCATCGGATTCTCATTGGAACAGACCGAACGGGTTTTTAAAACATCGAGAGACCACGGTTTACCGGTCAAACTCCATGCCGATCAACTGTCCGATCAGGGTGGAGCCACCCTGGCCGCTCGGTATGGGGCGCTTTCAGCTGATCATCTCGAATATCTATCCGAAGATGGAGTCCAGGCCATGGCTGCGAACGGCACCGTTGGCGTCCTTCTACCGGGCGCTTACTATTTTCTCCGTGAGACCCATCTACCACCGATAGAAGTAATGCGACGCTATAGCGTGCCGGTGGCACTGGCTACCGACTGCAACCCCGGGTCCAGCCCCTCGACTTCCCTGCTGTTGATGCTGAACATGGCCTGTACATTGTTTCGTTTGACACCGGAAGAGGCCCTGGCCGGTGTGACGAGGTTTGGGGCTGCTGCATTGGGATTGGGGAAGGTAAAGGGAACGCTGGAGATTGGAAAGGACGCTGATTTCGTTCTTTGGGATATCTCGGATCCTGCAGAATTGGCGTACCGGTTTGGTTTCAATCCCTGTAGACAGGTGATTCGGGACGGAACCCCTATCGAGGGTGACCACTTTGAAGACGACACCTCCAATACCTGAAAATTGTCAAATGGATCTAATGTTTTCTTAAAGCCCCTGAGGAGGTATCATTGAAACTGGTCGAAATGAAAGTAACCGATTTTGTTAATGAGCTGGCTGGAGATTCGGTGGTACCGGGCGGTGGCAGTGTGGCTGCGCTGGCTGGATCTGTTGCAGCCGGGCTGGTTGCAATGGTCGCGCGTCTGACAATCAGCCGAAAAAAATACGAAGATGTCTGGGAGGCGATGGCTCAGGTTCGGGATGAAGCAGACCGGTTGGCCGATGCGTTTTGCGATCTGGTGGATCGAGACGCGGAAGCATATAAGGGAGTAATGGACGCTTGCAAAATGCCCAGAAAAACCGATGACGATAAAAGAGCGCGCAGTGCGGCCATTCAAGGAGCCACCAAACAGGCTGCAATTGTACCGCTTAAAACGCTCAAGGCCCTAGCTCAAATCACTGATCTGGCTGAAGAGACCATCCACAAGGGAAATTCCAACTGTTTGACCGATGTCGGGACGGCCGTGCAGATGGCCCGGGCAGGAGCACTGGGTGCGGCCTATAATGTCAGAATAAATCTCGGTTCAATTACGGATCAGGGCGCAGTGGCCAGACTCCGCCAGGAGACCGATACGCTCATCACCAAGGTGTTAAAAAGTGCCCAGAGCATGGAAACCATGATCGAGGCCGGTTTAGGTGACCCCTTATAGATTGATACTCACGGATATTGTCTCGCTATGGCTTGAATAGAATTTAATCCATTATCAATTTAAGAAGGTTTACCAACATATCGTCCCGCCATCTTTTCAGTTCATCAAGCGGTTTTTCTCGAACCATTTCCATGTTTCTAACCCCTTTGATAATGGTGTCGACCGCCAAAGGAGGAATGGACTCCCACGTATCCAGGGAGCGCCATCTATTTTCGTATGACTGTTTGAAATTTTCTAAAAATCGTTCGATACCGTTTCCCGCTAAATGGGCACGCAGCAGCGGGCCGATAAAGGGATCCCGTAAGCCGACACCATTGCAAAAAGCGTTATCCACGTCTTCGGCGCTGGCAACGCCTTTGTAAACGAGGTCGATGGCTTCCCGCAAAAGTGCTGCCTGCAACCGGTTTACAATGTATCCTGGTACTTCTTTTTGGAGCAAAATCGGTATCTTCCCAAGACGCCGCATGAGTTCGGCACTTGACTTGACCGTCTTTGGAGAGGTTTGCTCCCCACCGACGATTTCAACAACCGGAATCAGATAAACCGGCAGCAGAGGATGGACCAGAACACATCGTTCGGGTCGGGTGGTGGCTTTCTGAATCTCGGTCATCACCAACCCTGAGCTACTGCTGGCAATAATCGCATGATCGGGAACTGCCATGTCTATTTCTTTAAAAATCCGGTTTTTAAGTTGAAGGTCATCAAAAACAGCCTCCTGAACATAGTCCGCTGAATCGACCGATTCCGAAATATCCGTGTTCGTCTTTATCCGCTTTATGGCCGCAGCCGCCCCACCCGATTTCAAAATGGTTTTGGCTTCAAGAAACATCAGGTTTTTATTTATCTCTCTCAGCGAATCTTCGAGAGCCGATCTGCTGACATCCTGTAAAATTACCTGATAACCTTTTGAAGAAAACAGGGTCGTCCAGCCCTGACCGATCAGCCCTGCACCCACACAAGCAATACGCCAGGTATCCATCTTCATATTATCTTCCCTTTTTATGGCTTTTTAACGATTCCCATTATTTTCCTGGCCGGGTTAGAAAAGGCATTATCCCGACCGTACCCCCTATCAATCCGTTGCTGATTTGCAATAGAAGTTGATAAAATAACGGGCTTTGGAAGGTTGGATTAATCTTCTTCGATCAATTCTACCGCATCTTTTTCCGGTAGTTCCTGGACATCCCTCAGTTTCCGCTCGATAGCACGAGTGCGGATCTCCGCGCTATCGATGCTGTTACTGGCTTCCTGGAGTTTCTTTTTTGTCTTTGACAGTGCGTCACCGAATTGGCCAAACTGGGTCTTAACCACACCCAGCAGTTCCCACACTTCACTGGAACGCTTTTCAATCGCCAGTGTCTTGAACCCCATCTGCAGGCTGTTCAACAAAGCGGCAAGGGTCGTCGGCCCGGTCACAACAACACGATACTCTCTTTGCAACGTATCGCACAGTCCGGGCCGACGTAGGACTTCTGCATATAATCCTTCGATCGGCAAAAACATGATGCCGAAATCGGTGGTATAGGGAGGGTCAATATATTTTTCTTTAATTTTTTTTGCTTCTGACTTGATGAGTGTTTCCAAGCTTTTTATCGATTTTTCAGCCTGTTCTTTATCGGCTGCCTCCTGGGCATCGATCAGCCGCTGGTAGTCCTCCTGGGGGAATTTGGAGTCAATCGGCATCCAGACAATCGTTTCTTTATCCACATTCTGCCCGGGCAACTTTATGGCAAATTCCACCCGTTCATTGCTGTTCTTTTTTGTCGGAACGTTCATCTCATATTGCTCCGGTGTCAGTATCTGCTCCAGAATATTTCCAAGTCTGATTTCCCCCCAAGTGCCACGGGTCTTCACATTGGTCAGAACCTTTTTCAAATCGCCCACACCGGAGGCCAGGTTGCGCATTTCCCCCAAACCTTTATAGACCTGTTCCAATCGTTCACTCACCTGTTTAAAAGATTCGCCCAGACGTTTTTCCAAAGTGGTCTGCAGTTTTTCGTCAACCGTTGCCCGCATCTGTTCCAGTTTTTTGCTGTTTTCTTCCTGTAATACCCTCAGTTGTTTCTCCACTGCGTTGCGCATCTGTTCCAGTTTTTCCTGGTTGAGTTTGGTCATCTCCCCGAGTTGTTTGGAAAATGAGTCAAGCTGATTTTTGTGCATACCAAAATGTTCCGTCAATCGCATTAGCAATGAATCGCTTGAGCCCTTCAGGGATTGGCTGAGCTCTTCCCGTGTCCGTTTGTCGCTGTTTGCTGTTTCCTCCCGATTTCGAGCCATTTCATCTTTTACCACATGCTCAAGATGCGCCTGCCTTTTGTCAAAGGACATCAATTGTTCATCCATAGTGGAAAAGGTGTTTTCTGTTTTTCGTTTCAGTATCATCCAAAAAAGAATAACCAAAAAAGCAAAAAACAAAAAAGCAAGCGTGAAAACAACATCAGGCATGGATTCTTCCTATAATCAACAAAACAGGGCGTTCCATATTTATCGTGGGATAGCAGATCTGAGTAGGATATATTTTTGCAGCCATGAAAAGGACAGCGATTTTTTTTGAATTTGAGCGTGCGAAACTTGAACTTGAATTGGAACTATAAGAAAAAGATAGAGACGGGTCAAGGATGATTTTTTTAAAAATAACTGTCTGGCACTTGACAAAGTTATTTTACAATTATATAGAGTTTCCTCCAAAGTTGAAATCGAATCGCGTTTTCGAAAAAATTGAAAACAGGCTGCTATGGAATGAACTTCAGAACCCCATTTTTTGAATAAAGAGGTGGGGTTTTTTTACAGGGCTTGACTTCTTTAAACTATTAGGATTAATAAAGGGATTGGAGGGTCTTTGGGCTGCTGTCAAAATAGTAACTCAAAAGTTCTCTTGGTACATTGCAGTTTTGCAGGAAGTCTAACGATCTATCAACCAAACATAAGGAGGAATAGTATGAAAAGACGAGAATTCATCAAAAAAGCCGGTGCTGGGGCTATTGCTGCTGGAGCCGTGATTGCAGGCGCTCCTGCCGTACATGCACAAAAGACGATAGAAATTACAATGGTTACTACGTGGGGTCGTGATTTTCCTGGTCTTGGTACAGGGGCGCAGCGTTTTGCAAAGAATTTGTCTGATATGACCAATGGTCGTATGAAAGTGAACTATTTTGCTGCTGGTGAGCGGGTTAAGGCATTTGATTCCTTCGATGAGGTTGCCTCAGGCAATGCACAGATGTATCATGCCGCCGATTACTATTGGAAAGGCAAGCACCCCGGTTGGGCTTATTTTGCCGGTGTTCCTTTTGGTTTAACCTACGCGGAAATGAACGCCTGGATTCGCTTCGGTGGAGGCCAGGAATTATGGGATGAACTGGGTGCTGGTTTTGGAATCAAAGCAC
>Ga0255052_10003213_pt1 | contig 11454 bp, 7 predicted proteins | sample JV7_2_21_MG_FD_188632 | JGI IMG/M metagenome (GOLD analysis project Ga0255052, IMG submission 188632) | Seawater microbial communities from Jervis Inlet, British Columbia, Canada - JV7_2_21 | ecosystem: Environmental > Aquatic > Marine > Inlet | place: Canada: British Columbia | collected...
GACGGTCCCTCGAACATCGGGTTCAGTATCTCTTCGTTACCGGTAACTTCGTTAACCCACCGCGCCAACGCTTTCCAGTGCAAGGGGCGATTTACCATCAGGTAGATACTGCCGTCCTTGCAGGGATATGTGCCGGAGGGAACCGAAGCGAAGGTCGCGGTACCGAAGCGCCGCGGAATGATGCCGTCCTCGAGCCACTTGCCAACCCCGCAGATGCTGGTCACCGCCAGCATCGCTTCCTGGGCCGAGATGTCGACGTGCTGCCCCTCCCCCGTTGCAGCGCCGTGATGAAGCGCAATCATGCTACTCGCCGCCGCCAGCGTGGAAGCCATGACGAATGCCTGCGATCCGGCCAGGGCCACGGGAGGTTCCGCTTCCTCACCAGTGACCGCCATCGCACCACCCATTGCACTTGCCACGATGTCTGCCGACCTGTAATGGCGATGCGGCCCTGTCTGGCCAAAGCCCGTGATCGAAGTGAGGACCAGCGCGGGATTCCCGGCACGCAGCGCTTCGAAAGACAAGCCGAGTTCGGCGAGTCTTCCCGGCGACAGGGTTTCGATCACAAGATCACAGGTCTTTGCCAGTTCGAGTATGAGCCGGCGTCCCTCTTCCTTCGTGATGTCCACCGTGATGCTCTTCTTGCTCGTATTCATATAGAGAAAGAAAAGCCCGCGATCTGCATCGGGATTGTCTCGCCAGAACGGCGGATGCCTGCGCGTTGCGTCACCGCCGGGCGGCTCAACCTTGATCACTTCTGCACCCATGTCGGCGAGCAGCTTTCCGCAATAGGCGCCCTTGTCATCGGCTATCTCGAGGACTCTGCGTCCTGTCAGAGCGGAGATAGCGACACCATTACGCTTTGGGCCGGAAATCGGATGTTTTCTTGCCAGTCCAGCCTTTGAAGGCCCGTCGAAAATTGTTGACGCAGTTATAACCCAGCAGGTAACCGATTTTCTTGGGCGGTAATGACGTATGTTCCAGATACTGTATCGCCAGGTCCCTGCGCGTATCGTCGAGTATGCGCTGGTAGGTCAGATCTTCCTTCACCAATCGTCTGCGCAAGGTTCTCGAACCCATATTCAGTCGCTTGGCCATTACTTCCAGGGTGGGAAACTCGCCGGGTTTTTCAACCAGGGTGTTGCGAATCTTGCTCGACAGCGGACTGGCCCCGTCCAGTTCGCTGGCCAGCAGCCGGCACTGCTGCTCGCAGAGTTTGAACACACTCTCGTTCGCAAGGCTGATCGGGTCGTTGAGGTGGTTGATGTCGAAAAAGACCAGGTTGCGTGGCTGGTCAAAAGACATCGGGCAGTTGAATCGTTCTTTGTAGGCCGTCAGGTCATCAGGCTGCGGGTAGCTCAGGCGCAGCTCAAGAATTGGGAACGGCTTGTTCGTCAGGCTCGACGCCAGTTCTATGGTCTGGCTGACAAATTCCTCCACTGCGAATGGCAGGATATCGCCCAGCGGAAAGGTCTCCGTTAGTTTCGAGTACCATTGTCCGTCACCCATATGATTGCTGGTGGAAATGATGTGATCGTTCAGCGCACTATCGTACCTGGAGTAGATTTCCCGGGATTGCTCGAGATTCGCAGCACTTAGTACCGCGTAGCCAAACACACCAAGATCGCTGATCTTGAATTCTGAACCCAGCTCAATGCCAATGAACGGGTTCCTGGTCAAGCGGATGATATTGTGAATGATCACCCTGTACTGGTTTGGGTCATGGCGAAAAGCATCGCCATATACCCGCTCTTCATCCAGCCCGCTTCCTGCCAGGACCTGCTCGGCCTTGAAACCCCGGCTGGCCATGCGGCCGAGATAAAAAGCGATCTTATTGGTCGCCTTCGGTGAACTCATGGTCATGCCGCGACATTATACGCAGCCGCCAGCCACCCTTGAAGCGCTCGTTTTGCAGAGCGAGCGCCCGGTCAGGTCGAGTCAAGTCATTTTGTCGAGCCAAAGCGATAACTAACATCCACGCCGTAGGTACGAGGCTCGCCCCATTGGCTGGTGCTGGCGCGGCCCAGGCCAAAACCCGTAATATCGAATTCGAATCCGCCTATCTTGTATTCCTCGTCGGCGAGATTCCTGCCCCACAATGAAACGGTCAGGTAACCATCCCCTACTGCGATATCGGAATAGCTGAATCGCCCGTTGAGCAGACTGTAGCTGTCCTGTGCGATATCGTCGTTGCCGCTGATTTTCGGTGTGAACCGCACTTTGCTCTGCCCTGACCAGTCGAGACGCGCGTTCAGTGTCCCATTGTTGCTAAATTGGGGGAAGGTGTAGTTGAGCGTCAAATTGTAGGTGGTCTCCGGCGTGAACTCGAACGCGCGGTCATCCGAGATGTCATTAAGCGCTCCAGTGAGATTATCGAAGGAAATAAACTCGTCGTACTCGGGATCGACATAGCCAAAGCCGGCGCTGATATCGAGCCCCGACATCATGTGCACTACCAGCTCTGTTTCCAGCCCCGTGATAGTGGCTTCCGCAGCATTTTGTACCACCGTTGAGAAACCGCCGGCACCGGCATTGTCCGCGTCCACCGCATTTACCTGGGTTTGCATATCAGTGAGATCTTCATAGAAAACGGCCATGTTGAATTTGACGAGATTATCCGCCCAATTCGACTTGATACCGACTTCATAGCTGTCCACCTGCATGTCACCGTAGGGTCCCCACTGCAGCGCTGTGGTGCTCCTTGCATTAAAGCCGCCACTCTTGAATCCTCGCGCGTAGGTAGCGTAGCTCATCAGGTCATCATTCCATTGATAGTTGACCGAAAGCCTCGGTGAGGTACTGGTTTCATCAACCTTGGTGGGATAAACCTGGGGAGTAAAATTGTAGGTGAAAGTATTCAGGTCAAGCACACCAAAAGTCTGGGCTATCGTATCGAGAAAAGTGACGCCGAAATTGTTATCGGTGACCTGATGCTGCTGCACGCGTTCCTCATCGGTGAAACGAACCCCGACTGAAGCCTTCAGCTTTTCGGTAAGAGGAAATGTGATTTCACCAAACAGTGCCATGCTGGTGTTATCAATCGCCGTGAAAATTCCCTGGTCCTGGAAAAACAGATCGATTTGCTGAGTGTTTAGATAGTCGCCTTCTTCGTTGAAGTAGAATGCGCCGACTACGAAGTCGGCAGCGCCATCGAACGCGGCGCCACTGAGCTGGAATTCCTGGCTCTTGGAATCGAGATCAAACGCATCCGGGTTGTTGAAAAGCAACGGCGTTGCAGTACCCATCGCGTTGTTGATCAGGAGGTTTTCGACCTGACGATAACCGCTAATGGACTTGAATGTAAGCCCATCGAAATTGCCCCTGTCTCCGATATCATAGGTCAGGGTCAAAGCATGTCCGCGCAGATCCGTATCGTTTTGAGAAATGCCGAAACTGTTGACCTGGTCAACCCGATTCGGGTTTACATTCGCCCCGTGCAACAGGCCCAGTACACCGGTCGCGGACGTTACTTGCGACACCATGGCATTCTCGCGTTTCTTCTGCCAGTCATACGCATAATCAACCGTAAACGCCTCGGAAGGTCTCCACTGTACGGCCCCGTGCACGGCCAGGTTGTCCTCGTCCCAGATGTCGCCGCCGAGCGTATTGTCAACGAATGGGTCGCGATTCTTACTGAGCAACGAGATGCTGGCGGCAAGCTGCTCTGTTACCGGAAACTCCAGATAAGCCTTGCCGTTGAGCCGTCCTTCGTCCCCGGCAGTCAGCATTCCTTTGACGCCAAACTCCCCGGAGGGTTTGCGCGTGTGCAACAAGACCGCACCACCCAGGGTGTTCTTGCCGTACAGCGTACCCTGCGGACCCCGCAGCACCTCGACGCGCTCGAGCTCAGCCACATCAAACAGCGAACCGATGGATTTGCCAATGTAAACACCATCCAGGTAGACCCCCACCATCGGATCCTCCGTGATAGTGAAGTCTGTTCGGCACAAGCCACGCATACAAATCAGAGTACCGTCGTTACCGCCCGTATTCGGTTGAATAATCAGGTTGGGCGTCAGTTCGGTTATGTGGGAAATATCGGTGATCCCCACCGCATCGATGTCGGCGGAGCTAAACACGGTAACTGATACCGGGACCTCCTGCAGACTCTCCGCACGCCGGCGGGCTGTGACAGTGACTTCCTCGAGTGCCCGAGATTCGTTATTCCCGGCGGATTCCTCAGCGGCATTGGCTGCCCCGATTCCGGCCGCCATTGCTGCGACAGCTATAACTATGGCTAATCTAAACATTGGTACTGTTCTCCTGAACCGCGTATGTCATGAACGGTAATGAAAACACCCTGATAGCCGCAAACGTATACCGGCTCAGATCTGACCTTTTTTGGCTCATTTCAGGACAACGAGGCAGTGGATGACTTCAGTTCTTTGGCGATATCGGCCCAGTGTGTCGGATCAGGATAACGGTTGTGCGTAAGACTCACGCTGTCTGCAATGTCGACCAGGCGGTCTGTGATTTTTTGTGCAATCTCGTGCCGTGGCCCGACGACTGCGATCGTTTCCAGGATTTCGTCGGTGATCAGTCCCGCCATTTCGTCCCAGCGGCCCAGTTTCGACAATAGGTTCAACTCGTCGTGCAACGCCTCCCAGCCATGGCAAGCCAGTGTCGGGCGATACGCGGGCGTCGATCCATAAAAGGCGAGCTGCGTTCTTGCTGCGAGTCTTGCATTGTCAAAGTCCTCTTGGGAGTGTCCCGTCACAATCAGGGTTGCACACATGACCTCGATATCTTGCCGCGCCCGGCCGGTGTTTTTCAGGCCGCGCTCCAATGCCGGCAGCGTGTTTTCCAGCAGTGATTTCCGGGTACTGAAAGGGTGCGCGATGAAGCCATCGGCAACTTCGCCAGCAACCTGTGTCATCAGCGGTCCGAAACCGGCGGTGAAAATTGGCGGCGCTCCAAACGGATTCGGGCCCGGGTCGAATGCTGGAATCATTAGCGTATGGCGATAGAACTCGCCCTCGAAGTTGAGCTTGCCATTGCCCTCCCATGTGTCCCAGATCGCCCGAATAGCCAGTACGATCTCCCGCATTCTCTTCGCGGGTTTAGACCAGCTCGAAGAGAACCGTTTCTCGATGTGCGGCCGAACCTGGGTTCCCAGGCCAAGCACAAAACGGCCGCCACTGATTACCTGCATGTCATAGCCAAGATTGGCCAGGATCATGGGATTGCGCGCAAAAGCGATCGCGATCGCCGTCCCTAGCCGAATACGTTCTGTATGCTCCGCTGCAACTGCCAGCGCCAGAAACGGATCGTGCTTCGCCTCGAACGAGAATGCACCGTCGTAGCCTATATCTTCGAGCTGTGGGAAGACATCGCGCGCCTCTCGTGGGTCCTCCAGTGGGGCCGTCGAATATATTTTCATTTGACGCTCTGCAGGTCACGCTTCAGCGCCGAGATGATCATCGGCAAGCCGAGGTCGATCTGATCCATTCTCGTGATCTTGTCGAGCTCAGGTGCGATCTGCAGGCGATCGAGATTGGCCTGCTCGAGGTAGGCACGGGTAGTGGATGACAATTGGCCTTCCTTGCTCGCCGCTGAATCCGAACTCATCGATGCTCTCAGGCACACGGCGCCGAATACAGTCTGGATGACCGCGAAATAGGCTCGCACCGCCTGGCTGATCGTGAATCCAACCGAGGTCAGCTTACTGACAAACGCGTCAGTGACCTCCGCCGCTTCGGCGCCGACACGGACGTACCCGAGAATTCGTACCCAGCTGTAATCGCTGCAGAGCGCAACATACATCTTGCGCCCGACATGCTGAACCCACTCTTCCCAGGGGCTATCCTCTTCCGGAATTACATTGGCCCGCGCGATGAACGCTTCGAGCGCGAACGAGAGCAGTTCTTCCTTATTGTTGAAGTGCCGGTACAAGGCCATCGGCGTAACGCCGAGTCGTAAGGCGACTTTGCGTATCGACAGGTTCTCGACGCCCGCTTCTTTTGCGAGTTTGAGCGCCGCATCGATGATCAGCTGACGCGTCAGATGCGTGGTCTTCACTGCGGTGTTTGTTTTGGTCGCCACTACGCAGCCTGCTCTATATTGTCACGCCGCGCTCTTTCCTCGGCGACCGAGAACTCAAGCGGCAATTGAACGAGTGTCCGCGCAAACATCGATGCGATAAAGGGTGCGTCACCGACAATCCTCAATTTTCTCGTCCGAGCGAGCAGCTCGCGCAATACGATACGGATCTCCATCCTCGCGAGCTCGCGTCCCAGGCAACCATGAACGCCGTGCCCAAAGGTCAGATGCTTCCGCCCGTTTTTGCGACCGATTTCGATTGTCTCAGGATTGTCCCAGAAACGTTCATCACGATTGCCTGACGCCCACATCAGGAAAATACGGCTGCCTTGCGGTAACGGCACGCCGTGCAATTCGCAATCGGTCTTGGTCCAGCGGAAGTGGCCCTGGAACGCCGAGTCGAGACGCAGCACTTCCTCAACAAACGCCGGAATCATTTCAGGATCGTCCCGAAGTTGGCGTTCGATCTCCGGGTTTTCGAGCATCATCTTGACCGCGTTGCCCATCGTCGTTGCCGACGAGTCACTACCGGCAATCAGTAATTGATGCATCGCGCTGACGGCGTGCTGGTCGGTAAAGTCGTTCGTCGGATCGGCAGCCGCAGCCGCGAACCTGGCGACCAGATGATCCCCGGGTTGACGCTTCGCCTTGAGATAGTCCCGCCAGCAATAGCGAAAAAAGCCCTGGCTCACGGCGGCCGTCTGCAGAAGCTCCGCGCGCGTGGCGCTGCCGCTCAACAATGAAATTGCACTCATGCAGCCACGTTTAACTGTTGGCAGATCCTCTTCCGGCAGGCCCAGAATACGGATGACCAGGCGCATCGGCAGGCGCCAGGCGAACTGGTTCATGAATTCGACTTTTCCACCGCTCAAGAATTCATTCATCATTTCGCGCGCCAGCGATTCGACCTCGCCCTCGAGGCTCTTTATGACACTCGGGTTGAGCACGCTCTGGCCAATCTTGCGATCCCGGCGGTGCTCGGGCGGATCCGCCGTGGCAAGCACTCCACTGGGCAGTACACCACGATCGCCAAGCGCGTCCAGCTTGTCGCTAAGTTCAGCGATGGATTGCCAGGGCTGTAAGCGCAACATGGCGCCCTGGTGCTTGGACGAAAAACGATCGGTGTCTCGAGCAACGTTGACGATGTCTTCATAACGTGAAATGCAGTAAATGCCGTTGGCAAGCTGGTACACGGGATAGTCGTCGCGCAGCATCTTGTAGAACGCGTACGGATTCTGGAAGCAGGCATCTTCGAGGGGCCGAAAATCTTCCGGCACCCGCGGCCTGTCGACAGGCGCTGGCTTCTCGGCTGGCGGATTGGCGCGCTCCGCTCGTGCGGCCCGCCAGGCCTTGTAGCGCAACAGCATTTCCAGAAAGTGCGACATCGCCAGGCGTCGCAGGTGAAAAGGAAAATCGCTCATATCCGGTCTCCACACAGCCTGTAGCACGGTATATAGTGTACTTGAAATTAGTATACGATGTATACTCACCGAACCTGCCAAACTTCCGTAGGAGCGGCATCTTGCCGCGATTCGATGTCGCGGCTGGAAGGCCCTCCTACAGAAAGATCAGGCCATCAGGCCACCATCGATACGAATATCAATGCCGTTGATGTGCACTGCGTCCTCCGATGCCAGGAATGCAACGAGGTTCGCCACGGCGGAAGGCGGACGGTTGCCGTCGAATGGCAGTACCTTTTGCAGCAGGCTCATGTCGGCGCCTTCGGGCAACTGGGTTCGCGCCAGGTCGACCATCGGGGTTTCGACGGATGCCGGGCTAATCGTGTTGGCGTTGACTTTGCGGCGGCCGAATTCGATCGCAATCGTACGGGTCATCGCCATAACGCCGCCTTTCGACGCCGCATAGGCAGCTGTCCAGGCATGTGCCCCGTGAGCTGCCGTCGACGCCATATTGACGATATAGCCTTGAGTTTCAACCAGATGTGGCAGCACCGCCTGGCACATGAAAAACGTGCCTGTGAGATTTACGGCAAGCATGCGATTCCAGTCTTCGAGGTTGACGTCCTCGGTCTTGTCGAAACGCAGCATTCCGGCGATATTGCACAGCGCGTCCAGCTTTCCATAGTGCTCGACGATCTTCGTAACCGTACTGTTTATTGAGTCGCAGTAGCTGATGTCGCAAGCGAATGCGACCGCATCGCCGCCATTATCGCGGATCGTAGCAGCGGTTTTCTCCGCGGCGTCTGCTGCGATATCAACGCATGCGATCCTGCCGCCCTCCTCGGCAATTCGGTAAGCCGAAGCCTGTCCAATCCCCGACGCCGCACCCGTTATGAGTACTACTTTGCTCTCGAATCTTTGCATTTCCGGAACCTCCAGGTGAAAAAAACAAGAAAGCGGTCACCCGATCAGCCATTACGCAACTGCGAGATGTTTTCACACCGTCAGATTATGACAAAGTGAGTATCCACGCGGCTTGCAGCCTTGTGACGGACATCCTGCTTGACAAATTTGTTTGGTCTATCGTATTCAACGGCCCAGCATTCTATTATGAATGGTCGCAAATAAGGTCGATTTGATGAGCTCAGCAGCGGACGACATCGAATACCCGTCTACCTTGGCGCCTCTCACAGAGGTACGCGCTGTGCTCGAAGTTGCGACTTTCTTTGCCTATCGATCGCTCCTCAAAAAAATGTCCCCCGAGGGCGATGGTCACACTGTATTCACGCTGCCGCCTTTCATGTCGGACGACAAGTTCATGAGCCCGATGCGCAAGTATTTGCAATCACTGGGCTATGACGCGAGTGGCTGGGAACTTGAGCAGAATACGGGCTTTGATGACGACAAATTCAAGCTCCTTGCCAACAAGATCTCCAGAGTTTCATCCAAAACCGGCAAAAAAATCAGCCTTATAGGGCATAGCCTTGGCGGTATTTACGCACGCCTGCTCGCGCATGAGATTCCGGACGCTGTTCGCCAGGTTATTTATCTGGGCACGCCATTCAACATTAGCGATGAACAAAGTGTGGACCTGCCAATTCGTAGAATCTACGAAAAAGTGAATCCGACCGGCCAACATAGTGAAATGATGCAGTTTACTGTTGATAAAGGCGCTACGCCGATGCCGTCTACCGCAATCTACAGTGAGGGAGACGGCTTCGTGCCCTGGCGATTCTGTGTTGACGAAGAAGATGACGTCACGGAAAACATCCGCGTGTCGGGTAGCCACACAGGCCTGCCGTTCAATCTGCCGGTCCTATTCGCCGTCGCTGACCGACTGTCTCAACCCGAAGAGGACTGGCAGCCATTTGCCATTGATGGCGTCGGACAATGTCTGTACGGTTCAAAATCGGCCTGACAATATAGAAAAAGAAGACGTTGAATTACGCGCACCTACTGTCTGCCGGCAAGATCGGCAGTCTCGACATCAAGAACCGCATCATGCTCTCGGCCATGGGCTCCATGTACGCAGAGAAAGACGGTTCCTGCAGCGAGCGCCTCTGGGACTACTATGAAGCCCGGGCAAAAGGCGGCGCCGGTATGCTCATCCTGGAAACCAGTGCTGTCAGCTGGCCGCACGGCACGTCGATGCCACACATGATCGGTTTCTCCGAGGACCGTTTCATCCCGGGACTAAAGACCCTTGTTGATCGCGTGCACAAGCACGGCGCCACTATCGCCGCGCAGATCAATCACAGCGGCAAAGTGTCTGCGGACGACGTCGCGCACGGACGACCGGTATTTGTGCCCTCGATTCCGAAACCTGCGGAAGGTGATTTGTTCGCAGCACTGACCCCGGAAGAAATCGCATCGTTCATTTCGGCGGCAGGTCCGGATGGCATGGGTCCTCGCTATCACGAAATGACGCAACAGGACATCAACAATGTCGTCAACAGCTTCGCGGACGCGGCCCGGCGCAGCAAGCAGGCCGGCTTCGACGCCGTAGAGATCCACGGCGGACATGGCTACCTGATTTCCTCCTTTCTGTCGCCGTACGTCAACCATCGCGACGACGACTACGGCGGCCCGATCGAAAACCGTGCTCGATTCCTGACCGAGGTCATCGTGGCCGTCCGTACCGCGGTAGGTGAAGACCTCCCGATCCTGCTGCGCATCGATGCGCACGAGTATCGAATCGATGGCGGCATCACGATCGACGCGGCAGTCAAAACCGCGCAACTTGCCGAACAGGCTGGCGCCGATGCGATCGATGTCAGCGCCTACGGTAACGGTCTGAGTGGCATTGCGTTCACCGAGGCGCCACTGGTCCATGAACCGGGTGGCTTGCTCAAGTTCGCTCACGCTGTCAAGGCGGCTGTGCAGATTCCGGTGATTGGCGTTGGCCGGGTCGAACCCGATGTCGCCGAACGCGAGATCGCGAGCGGCCAGATCGACTTTGTTGCTATGGGACGCAAGCTGCTCGCCGATCCGGATCTGCCCAACAAGCTGGCGGCAGGCGACGAGAAGAGCGTGCGGCCCTGCATTTACTGTTATGTCTGCGTCAGCAAGATCTTCATGAGCGCGCCGATCGTTTGTGCCGTTAACCCGGCAACGGGTCGCGAGCTGACGTTGGCCGACGACAATAAAGCTGAAGCCGCCAAACGTATCGTGGTCATCGGCGGCGGGCCGGCCGGCATGGAAGCAGCCCGTGTCCTCGCATTGCGCGGGCATTCGGTAACGCTTTACGAAAGCCAGCGCGATCTCGGTGGTACCGCCCGCATCGCGGCGCTGCCGTATGCTGCAAATGGCAAACTGGTCGATTGGCTCGTCGACGCAATCGGTCGACTGCCGATCGATGTCCGACTCGGCAGCGTGGCAACGCCGGAGAGTCTCGCCGCGGACAAACCCGATCACGTGATCGTCGCTACGGGAGCAGTACGATCGGCGCCGGACATACCGGGAAAACACCACGACCACGTATTCGACGGCGATCGACTGCGCGGTGTGCTGTTCGGGGAAGGCGGCGACTCTTCGCGTGGCCTGTCGCTCCTGCAACGGATCATGGTCTGGGGTGCGGGGCTGCTCGGGATCACGCGAAACACAAACCTCTTGCGCAGCATGAGCAAGATCTACATGCCGCTAGGCAAACGCATCGTATTAATCGGTGGCGGACTCGTTGGCCTCGAACTCGCGGAGTACCTGGTCGAACGCGGCCGCACGATCACTGTGCTCGAGGAATCGCCGAGTCTTGGTGCGGAGCTTGCAATCGTTCGGCGCGCGCGTGTTTTGCACATGCTTCGAGAGGACGGCGTCAAGCTGATCACCTCGGCGGAGATCAATAACATCACCAATGACGCAGTGGTCTACTCGGTGGACGGCGAGATGGCCTCGGTTGCAGCTGACAACGTCATTATTTCCACGGGCGCGCGTGGAGACACCCGTCTCGTCGATCAGCTAACGGCGGCCGGCTTGTCGGCGAGCGCTATCGGCGACTGCTCCGATGTTGCTTACATCG
>Ga0255052_10003215_pt1 | contig 11448 bp, 12 predicted proteins | sample JV7_2_21_MG_FD_188632 | JGI IMG/M metagenome (GOLD analysis project Ga0255052, IMG submission 188632) | Seawater microbial communities from Jervis Inlet, British Columbia, Canada - JV7_2_21 | ecosystem: Environmental > Aquatic > Marine > Inlet | place: Canada: British Columbia | collected...
GGATTGCGACTGGCTGAGCTGATTGACCTCAACCTGAACGACATCGATATGGCGGACGCCACCGTGCAGGTTACCGGCAAGGGCAACAAGGACCGGATTGTGCCGGTCGGCCGGTACGCGCGACAGGCACTCGAGCGCTGGTATCGCGAGCGCACGAAGCTGGCTGCGCCAGACGAACCGGCCTTGTTCGTCAGCAACCGCGGCAGCCGGCTGAAGCCGAGATCAGTCCAGGCCAGGGTCGAGTATTGGGGCAGAAAACAGGGCATCGACAGCCGCATCTACCCGCATCTGTTTCGTCACTCCTTTGCCACGCATTTGCTCGAATCAAGCCATGACCTGCGGGCCGTACAGGAATTGCTGGGGCACGCCAATATCTCCACCACCCAGGTCTATACACACCTTGACTTCCAGCATCTCGCCCAGATATACGACCAGACGCACCCACGCGCGCGGGCCAAGAACAAACCAAAGAGACCGTAAATTTGCGGCTTAGCACGTGCCTGCCGGACAATCCGGCCAGCGAATCAGCCGGACAAGGATTTACAGGATGCAACAGTTTCGAGGGACCACGATCGTCTCCGTGCGCCGCAATGGCGCGGTAGCCATAGCTGGCGACGGCCAGGTCAGCCTTGGCGATACCGTCATGAAAGGCAATGCCCGAAAAGTCAGAACGCTTGCCGACGGCAGTGTAATCGCAGGTTTTGCCGGCGGCACCGCCGACGCGTTCACGCTGTTCGAGTTATTTGAGAGCAAACTGGAGCAATACGGCAACCTCACGCGGGCCGCCATCGAACTGGCCAAAGACTGGCGTACCGACCGCCGCCTGCGGCGCCTCGAAGCGCTGCTGTGCGTGGCGGACGAGGAAAGCTCGTTCATTATCTCCGGCAACGGCGACGTCATCGAACCTGAGAATGACCTCATGGCGATCGGCTCCGGTGGCCCTTACGCACAGGCAGCCGCTCTGGCATTGCTGCGCAACACTGAGCTCGATGCCAGTTCTGTGGCCGAGAAGGCGCTGCGTATCGCGGGAGAAATCTGCGTCTACACCAATCAGAATATTGTCGTCGAGGAGTTGCCGTCGAGCGGCAAGTAACGGAATTCCGACATGTCACAAATGACACCCAGGGAAATCGTCCAGGAACTGGACAAACACATCGTTGGTCAGGACGAGGCCAAGAGAGCTGTGGCTATTGCTCTACGCAATCGCTGGCGGCGTGTCCAGGTGGATGAACCCCTGCGCAGTGAAATCACCCCGAAGAACATCCTGATGATCGGGCCGACGGGTGTCGGCAAGACCGAGATTTCGCGCCGGCTGGCCAAACTGGCGAAAGCGCCGTTTGTCAAAGTTGAGGCAACCAAGTTCACGGAAGTCGGTTACGTCGGCCGCGAGGTCGACAGCATCGTCAGGGACCTGATGGACATCGCGGTCAAAATGACGCGCGAGGTGGAGATGGCCAAGGTCAGCCATCGCGCCGAGGACGCGGCCGAGGAAAGAGTTCTCGACGCACTGTTGCCACCGTCACCACGCGGCGTCGGATTCACCAGCGAGGCGGCTCCGGCCGGTGACAGCAGCGATACGCGACAAAAATTTCGCAAGATGCTGCGTGAGGGCAAGCTTGACGATAAAGAGATCGAAGTAGAGATTCAGTCCATTCCGGTAGGCGTCGAAATCATGGCGCCACCCGGCATGGAGGAAATGACCAGCCAGCTGCAGGGGATGTTTCAGAACCTGTCGGGAAACCGGCAGAAAACGCGCAAACTCAAAGTCAGGGAGGCTCTTAAACTTCTGACCGACGAAGAAGCCGCCAAAATGCTGGACGAAGAAGAGCTGAAATTACGCGCGCTGGAAGCGGTCGAACAACACGGAATCGTATTTCTCGATGAACTCGACAAAGTAGCGCGCCGCACCGAAACGGTTGGCGCCGATGTGTCGCGGGAAGGCGTGCAGCGGGACCTGCTGCCGCTGGTTGAGGGCTCGACCGTCAACACGAAATACGGCATGGTGAAAACGGACCACATCCTGTTCATCGCCTCCGGCGCGTTTCATGTGTCCAAACCGTCCGACCTGATTCCCGAGCTGCAGGGCCGGTTTCCGATCCGGGTCGAGCTCAAATCGCTCACGACGGGGGATTTCGTGCGCATTCTGACGGAGCCGGACGCGTCGCTGACGTCGCAATACAGCGCTTTGATCGCCACCGAAGACGTCGAACTCGAGTTTGCTGACAGCGGCGTGCGGCGGCTCGCAGAAGTTGCCTTTCATGTCAATGAGAACACCGAAAACATCGGTGCGCGACGATTGCACACGGTGCTGGAAAGATTGCTCGAAACGGTCTCTTTCGAAGCCTCGGACAAGAGCGGCAGTAAGGTACGAATCGATGCCGGTTACGTCGATGAGCATCTTGCCGAATTATCGCAGAACGAGGACCTGAGCCGCTATATTCTCTGAAACAACGCCAGGTCAGGGCCACGACAACAACAATGACTGCCACCCCAACAGAAATCAGGTTGCGCAAAGGTTCGCGGCTCCTCTGTGTCAGCTTCGACGACGATTCGAGCTTCGCGCTGTCGTTCGAATACCTGCGGGTTTTTTCCCCCTCGGCTGAAGTAAAGGGACATGGCCCGGGCCAGGAAGTACTGCAAACCGGCAAGGAAAATGTCGCCATAACCGCGGTCGAACCGATCGGCCACTATGCCGTTCGCCTCATGTTTGACGACGGACACGACACGGGCCTGTACACCTGGCAGTACCTGTACGAACTCGGAAGAGACCAGCCGGCAAACTGGCAAGGCTATCTCGACCGGCTTAAGGAGGCAGGGTATGCTCGTCAGCCCGGTAACGGCAGCTGAGCGCATGAGCAAGGAATCCACCCACTTCGGCTACGAGACCGTGCCACTACAAAAGAAAGCGGGTCTGGTCAGGGAGGTATTCGATTCCGTCGCCAGCCGCTACGATCTGATGAACGACCTGATGTCCGGTGGCCTGCACCGCCTGTGGAAACGATTCACCATCGAGCAGGCGGCTGTGCGGAAGGGTCACGTTGTACTGGACCTTGCCGGCGGCACCGGCGACCTGGCTCGTGTGTTCTGCGATCAGGTCGGTCAAAGCGGTCAGGTCGTACTCGCCGATATCAACGCCAGTATGCTTAAGGAGGGGCGCAACAGGCTCATCGACTCAGGCGTCAGCGGCAACCTGTCGATCGTCCAGGTCGATGCGGAATGCCTGCCGTTCGCCGGCTCGAGTTTTGACTGCATTACGATGGCATTTGGCCTGCGTAATGTGACCGACAAGCAGGCCGCGCTGCAATCGATGTATGCGGTGCTGAAGCCCGGCGGCAAAGCCCTGGTCCTGGAATTTTCACGCGCAGACGAGGCACTCCGGCCCGTATACGACCTGTATTCTTTCAAAGTCCTGCCACTGCTCGGCAAGCTGGTGGCCGGGGACGCCTCGAGCTACCGCTACCTGGCCGAATCCATCCGCATGCACCCGGATCAGGAAACGCTCAAGGGTATGATGCAGGATGCCGGCTTCGAACGCTGTCGCTATCACAACCTCGCCGGCGGCGTCGTCGCGCTGCATGTCGGCTACAGGATCTGACGGTGCTGCGGTAAATGGATGCTCTGGAGACAGCTCTGCGGCCGCTGGTCGCGATGGCTAACCGCCAGATCGAGGCCAAGACACCGGCGCGTGAGTTATGTGACGAGCTTGCAGGCACGGTGCTTGCGATGCGCGTGCGCGGCACCGCGCTTGCGGTCTGGTGCGAGGTTGACCGTGCTGGTATTGCGTTGTCAGGCGACCGCGGCAGTGATCCGGATGTGGTCATCAACGGTTCCCTGCTGGCACTGTTGCGCCTCGCTCGTGCCTCGGGTGGGGACGCCATTCGCGACGGCTCGGTCGAACTGACCGGGGATGCGGATCTCGCGGTGAAATTCCAGCGGCTGCTGCGTTATGGAAGACCCGATGTAGAAGAGGAGCTGTCCGGCGTGGTCGGCGATGTGGCGGCTCATGGGGTGGGCCGGTTTGTGCGCAGCGTCGGTAACTGGGGCCGCGACGCAGGCGCAACCATTCGGCAAAACGTCAGCGAGTATCTGCAGGAAGAAAGTCGTGCAGTGCCATCTCGCTACGAGGTCGACGATTTCCGCGCACGGGTTGACCGCATACGCGATGACGTGGCCCGCTTCGAAGCCAGGGTGAAGCAGGCGGAGGACCGCGCGCACGGCGCGGATTGAAATAATGTGGCGGCGGAAAACCCTGCTCAGGTTATTGGGCATTCAAAGAGTGCTGGTGCGACACGGACTCGATGAGGTCATCACCGCCACACACTTTCTGCGGCCGCTGCGCTTCGTCTTCTACCTGTTTCCGCGCCGCAGTGACCGTGGCGCTCCGCTCGGCGTAAGAATTCGCAGGGCGCTCGAAGAACTCGGCCCGATCTTCGTTAAATTCGGCCAGGCAGTATCCACCCGCCGCGACTTGCTGCCACCCGACATCGCCGATGAACTCGCGAAATTGCAGGACCAGGTTCCGCCATTTCCGGCACAGGAAGCGATGGCAATGCTCGATAAGGCGTACGGTCGCCCGGTGACGACGGTATTCGCGCGATTCGATGAAGAGCCACTGGCGGCAGCGTCGATCGCCCAAGTGCACAGCGCCGCGCTGGCCGATGGCACTGAAGTTATCATCAAGCTCCTGCGACCGGGTGTCCGGAGACTCATCGAGCGCGACCTGGATGTCCTGTATGCGATCGCGGCGATGGCGGATCGTTACTGGGAGAACAGCCGGCGCCTGAGACCGCTGGAACTGGTGGCCGAATACGAAAAAACCTGCATCGATGAGCTGGACCTGATGCGCGAGGGCGCGAATTCGTCCCAGCTGAAGCGGAATTTTGCCGATTCGGACCAGTTGTATGTACCCGAGGTGTACTGGGATTACTGCCGACCGCAGGTGCTGGTGCAGGAACGCGTCTACGGCATCCCCATCAGCGACATGGCTGCGCTCGAGGCGGCCGGCACCAACATTCAGCGGCTGGCCGAAAACGGTGTCGAGATCTTTTTCACGCAGGTATTCCGGCACAATTTTTTCCATGCCGACATGCACCCGGGGAACATCTTTGTGCAGGTCGACGATCCGCAGAATCCCAGGTACGCGGCGGTCGATTTCGGCATTGTCGGTACGCTGAGCCCGAGTGACCAGCAGTATCTTGCCGGCAATTTTCTCGCTTTTTTCGATCGCGACTATCACAAGATCGCGAAACTGCATATCGATTCAGGCTGGGTGCCGGCGGATACGCGTATCGACGAGCTCGAGGCCGCGGTACGGTCGGTGTGCGAACCGATATTCAATCGGCCGCTGGCCGAAATCTCATTCGCCCAGGTGCTGATCCGCCTGTTCGAAACGGCGCGACGGTTCAATATGGAAATCCAGCCACAACTCATTTTGCTGGAAAAAACCCTGTTCAACATCGAGGGTCTCGGTCGGGAGCTGTACCCGCAGCTGGATCTGTGGAAAACGGCGCACCCGGTACTGCGACGCTGGATGGACGAGCAGGTCGGTGGCCGCGCAATGATCGACAGCCTGCGGGAAAATCTGCCGCAAGTACGGGAAGCCATGCGCGAGCTGCCCGGTGCAATCCGGCAACTGTCGGAACAGGCCGCGCAGGGCAAGTTGCAGTTCAAGCTTAATTCACCCGAACTCTCGGGAATACAGGAGCAACTCAAAGCCCAGCAAAAGCAGCGCTATTTACTGACGATCGGCGGCACCGGCATTATTTCCGGCGCCGTGCTGCTCGGGCTCGGATCGCTTGGCTGGCTGGGATGGGCCCTGCTCGTGGCAGGTATAATTTCGATTCTCGGCGGCCGGCCGCGGCATTGATGCGCGACGGTTATATACTACGGCGCTAGGCAACGAACAATCAGAACGAAGCGAATCCGGGGAACTGCCATGGCAGGCAAAAAGCAAACCAGCGATCAGTCATCTGGCTCCCACGACGAATTTGATCAGCTGATTGCAGCATACTCGGGAGCTGCCGACGAGGATGAGAAAAGCCGCGTGCGTAATTCGATCTGGGAGCGTTTCGGCACTTCCGGTGCAACGTTTATCTCGGATATGGCCAGTTTTTCGGCTACCTCACGAAAGCTCGGCATCTGTCATTTCTTGAAGCTGATCCACCGGACCCGCGAAACCGTTGCGCCGCTGATCGCGGCCAATAACGGCATCTTGCTGAAATGCGATGCGGACAACTGCTACGCGTTTTTTGCCAGGGCCGACGACGCCATCCGGGCGAGCTTCGACATCAATGCCGAGCTTTTTCGTGCCAACCAGAGCCTGGCACTCGAGGATCACGTCTATCTGTCCGTTGGTATCGACCACGGTGACCTGTTGCTGGTCGGAACGGAGGATTTCTACGGCGACCCGGTCAATACTGCATCCAAGCTCGGCGAAGATCTTGCAGTCAGGGGCGAAACCCTGGTAACGGACCGGGCCATTGCCGAGTCTTCGTATGTTGCCAGCGAGAACGTCGAGCGCATGACCGCACGCATCTCCGATATCGAAATCAGTTATCTGCGACTGCCGATGACCGAGTTGGCGACGGACCGCTAAGAATGGCCGACATGCAGCCGCAACTCCAGGCAGAGGCACTGCACCAGATACTGGAAGTCACGCGCAAGCTCGCGGCGCCGTTCGACCTGGATACCATGCTTTCCGAGGTGGTCAACGCATCGCGCAGCATTCTCGACGCCGATCGCGGTACGGTGTTCCTGTATGACGAGGACACGGACGAACTGGTCATTAGTGTCGCGACCGGCATGGATTCGATCCGCATTCCGGCCGACAAGGGCATCGTTGGGGAGTGTGCTCAGACACGCAGGTTGATTAACGTTCCTGATTGCTACGCGGACGAGCGGTTCAACCGCGACATCGACAGGCAGACCGGCTACAAGTCACGCTGCATGCTGACGCTGCCGCTCATCGGCTACGAGGATTCGCTGGTCGGCGTATTGCAGATACTGAACAAGAAGCACGGCGTATTCGACGAACAGGACGAATTCGTCGCCACGGCGCTGGCCGCCCAGGCCGCCGTCGTCCTGCACCGGGTCAAAATAACCGAGGCCATGATTGTCAGCGAGAAGCTCGATCGCGAGATAACGGTGGCACGGGACGTGCAGATGGGTACCTTGCCGAAAAAAATGCCGTCCATTCCTGGTTACGATATCGCCGGCGTCTTTTCGCCAACCGATCAGACCGGCGGCGATCTGTACGATTTCGTCCCGATATCCGATGAGCAACTGTTTGTCCTGATGGGCGACGCGACCGGCCATGGCATCGGTCCGGCCCTGAGCGCCACCCAGGTGCGCGCGATGTTGCGGGTGGCGCTGCGGCTGGGCGCCTCGCTGGATGACGCGTTCACGCATATCAACGATCAACTGGTCGAGGATCTGCCTGACGACCGCTTCGTCACCGCATTTTTTGGTCTGCTGGACGCCCGCAGTCACGGCGTGCGCTTTCATTCCGGCGGCCAGGGCCCGATCATGCATTTTCATGCGGAATCCGGTGCATACGACTGGCACGAAGCCTCGACCTTTCCGCTGGGTTACATGAACCAGACCAACCTCAAGGATGCAATCAGCCTGCAGCTCGCTCCCGGCGACATCCTCGGTTTGATATCTGACGGAATCTACGAATACGAGAACGATGCCGGTGAACAGTTCGGGCAGGGCGGGGTCGTGCGCGTTATGGGCCAGCCCGACCCGGGCTCCATGGACGCACTGGTACAGAAAATCATGCAGGCGGCACAGGCTCATGGACATCCTGCGCCGCAGGCCGACGACATCACGATCGTCCTCATTCACCGGCGGCGCTGATTATGAGGCCGCCTGAAAGACGAAGTGTGGCTGCTGCTTACCCGCTGAAGCGGCGGCTTTGTTCACATAAATCCGATAACGACCATATATATCAATCGGCAACTGACGCGGATTTGTCCGACTGGTGAAATATTGTAGCTGAACATATAGTTAGTCTGTGCCGCCGGGCAGTGCCCGAACGGCGCTAGTTCAAGTGAAATCGGCTGATGCATAAGAAATTCACAAGAAGCTACGATTCACTGGAAGAGATATTCGAGTTCACTGAGCAGTTCTTTACCTCCCGGGAAGTCGCCCAGTCGGTACGCTTTCCGGTGCACTTTGTCATGGAGGAACTGTTCACCAACATGGTGAAGTACAACCCGGAGAATTCGAATGCTATTTCGCTGGACGTCGATACGACGGTCGATGGTGTTACGGTCAGTCTGACTGACTACGATGTAGACGCTTTCGATGTCACGGCGGCCAGAAGTGTAGATGTCGGGGCGCCGCTGGAACAGCGGAAGATCGGCGGCCTGGGGCTGCACCTGATACAGAAGATGGTCGATTCGCTGAATTACGACTACTCTGACAGGAAAAGCACCGTGACTTTTACCAAGGGAGCATGACAGGCAAATGTTTCAGATAGATTTTGGCAGTGACGGCGAGATCGTCTGTCGTGGCAGGCTCGATGCCGCGCAATGTGAAAAGGCGCAGTCCTTTATGGATACGGTGGCGGATGCGCGCGTGGTCGACTTTGCCAATCTCGAATACATTTCCAGCGCCGGACTCGGCGTATTGCTCAAAACGCAGAAAAGACTGGCTGAAACCGGGGCCGGATTGACAATCATCAACGTGAACCACCACATTCACGACGTTTTTCGTTATTCGGGGTTCAATGCCATCTTTGAAATACAGGCTATGAACGGCTAGCCCGGACCCGAACAGGCCGCGTCAGGGAGGGTGACGCAATCCTTACAGACAACAACAGAATATCGGCGACAACGTCGATCCTGCGCGGCCAAACGGCATCGCGCAGCCTGGCACATACCGGCCGCCGCGCGCACCGTGGCGGGATTCGTTTTGCCACCAACTTTTTCGGGGCTCGCCTGTAAGTATGAGTAAGCCAGACGATACAGAACTGATTGACCAATGTATGGGCGGTGACCGGCACGCGTTTGAAGTGTTACTGGTCAGGTACGAGAAACCGGTATTCAACGCAGCCTACAGGATGCTCAGTAATGCAGAGGATGCGAGGGATGTCACACAGACCGTATTCCTCAAGGCATTCGAGAACCTGGGCAAGTACGACCCGAAGTACAAGTTTTTCAGCTGGATCTACCGAATCGCACTGAATGAGTCAATCAATTGCCTGAGCAAGCAGAATCGACTGGATGTACTGCAACAGGAACCGGCGTCACAAACAGGAGGACCGGAAGAGCAAACAGGTAACGAGCAGCTAAGTGAGGGTATACAGGCTGCATTAATGACCCTGAAACCGGACTATCGAACCGTGATCATATTGAAACATCTTATGGATTGCAGTTACCTGGAGATCAGCCAGATCCTGGATATTCCGGAGAAGAAGGTGAAATCGCGCCTGTATTCCGGCCGCCAGCTACTCAAGGACGCCCTTACCAGTGGCGGGCTGCACTGATGGCTATCGAGCACAAATACGTCGAGCTGATCAACGCCGGGATCGACGGAGAAATCTCCGCCGGGCAACGTGCAGAACTCGAGCGTTTCTTGCAGGACAGTGCCGAGGGTCGGCAGCTGCAGAGTGACCTTACGAAACTCTGTGACAGACTCGACACGATCGAAGAGCTGTCACCACCACCGCATTTGAAGCATGTGATCCTGGACTCCGTGAAACCACGGGAGAAGGCCATGAAATCGACAAACATCTGGCAAAGCATCTTTGCCGCACAGTCTGTCAGAATTGCGAGCGCTTTCGCGTTTGGCGTTATCCTGACGGCCACCATCATCAGCTCCGACCAGATTTCGCGGAATGCGTTTGACGACGTCACCGGGCTGGTTGGCACGATTTCCAGCACGACCAGCGGTGATCCGGTACCCGGCAAACACAGGATCAGCGTGAGCAGGCGCGAGATTGCCGGCACGGTGAAGCTGCAGCGGGCCGGGCAAATCATGGTGATCGATTTCGACCTTTATTCTAGCCGGCCGATTGAGATCGTGGCCGATTTTGCCGATCCGGACATTTGGTTCAATGGTTTCGCACAACTTGAAAGCACCGGCACCAGTGTCTCGGCGGAAGCCGGGCGCGTGACTCTGATGATGGAAGGAAGACGGCGTTACGCACTGTATCTGCACAATGCCAGCGGTGCCGAAGCGACCGTCAATCTTAGTTTTTTCGCGTCCGGAACGCTCATCCAGGAAGAGGTATTGCAATTCGGTGGGGTGGAATAACAGGAATTTGCCGGCCATCGGGACCAACTTTTGCGTTCCGTGCCAGTAATTCGTACAAGTACGAACGAACAGGGCCCGGGTACGGGCTACATAAGGGGACATGTAATGGCTACAAGCAACAAGACAATTCCGTTGGTCGTGTTGGGATTCGCGGTCGGCGTTGCCGTAGGTTACTTCGGAGCCGGCATGCCACCAGCCGGAGACGACGCATCCGGGACTATTGCACCGGCTGAGCGGTATCGCGCTGAGCAGCCTGGCGCGGATGACGTGCAGCTGGGCGATCAGGAAATCCAGAACCTTCTCCAGACGGACTACATTGACCGATTGGTCCGCGACCCGGAATTCGTCAGCCTTATGGGTAACGCCGATTTCCAGCGTGCGGTGGGTAATGCGGACTTCGCCAGGGCACTCGGTAACGCCGACTTCGCACGTGCGATGGGCAGCGCCGATTTCGCGCGAGCGATGGGCAATTCGGACTTCGCACGCTCGCTTGGCAACGCCGACTTCGCTCGGGCAATGGGAAATGCGGACTTTGCGCGAGCAATGGGCAATGCCGATTTTGCCCGGGCAATGGGCAACGCCGACTTTGCGAGAGCGATGAGCAATGCCGATTTCGCACGGGCGCTCGGCAATGCCGATTTCGCACGGGCGCTCGGTAATGCCGATTTCGCACGGGCGATGAGTAATGCCGATTTCGCGCGGGCGATGCGCAATGCCGATTTCGCACGCGCACTGCGCAACGCAGATTTCGCACGTGCTCTGGGTAATGCCGATTTCGGTCGGGCCATGAGCAATGCCGATTTCGGTCGAGCGATGAGCAACGCGGATTTCGCCAGGGCGCTCAGCAATGCCGATTTCGCCAGGGCGCTTGGCAACGCGGACTTTGCGAGGGCCATGAATAACGCAGATTTTGCGCGTGCTATGAAAAACGCGGACTTCGCGAGAGCCATGGACAATGCAGACTTCGCACGTGCACTCGGCAACGCCGATTTCGCACGGGCCATGGGTAATGCGGATTTCGCACGGGCGCTCGGCAATGCCGATTTTGCGCGTGCTCTGGGTAATGCGGATTTCGCAAGGGCGCTCGGCAATGCCGACTTCGCACGCGCCATGGGCAACGCCGATTTCGCACGCGCCATGAATAACGCGGACTTTGCGCGGGCCATGGGCAACGCCAATTTCGCACGC
>Ga0255052_10003216_pt1 | contig 11447 bp, 9 predicted proteins | sample JV7_2_21_MG_FD_188632 | JGI IMG/M metagenome (GOLD analysis project Ga0255052, IMG submission 188632) | Seawater microbial communities from Jervis Inlet, British Columbia, Canada - JV7_2_21 | ecosystem: Environmental > Aquatic > Marine > Inlet | place: Canada: British Columbia | collected...
TCCATTTCTCATCTCATCTTCACGCCATCTTCAGTCGCTTCTCAATCGCGAAATCCGCGACGTAGAATAGCTACGCCTGTGGTTTCGCTCAATCGGGCGCGACTGAATCTGACGCAAATCTGAGAGACAAATGAAGCACTTATTTATGCGCGGCTCCTTACGATAGCGCGTCACCTTCCCACGATTTACCGCCGGACGTAAAGACTAAAGAACATTGCGGCAATGATCGAGGTTCTGCAAGACCAGTAGAGCCGGGGTGCCGAACACAATCCGAAGTTGACACGTTTGAGATGCGGCGATACACTAATGGACGTTGCCCGGTCGGGCTTGGATAAGTGATGCGTTATGTAGGCTCTGTCGGAAAACTCGATCTGGCTTCGAGCGGCTTGTTTTGCGCCTGACTGTCCCGATGTACATCGGGAGCTGCATCGACGATATAACCAATATCGCCTGCTTCGCCGTCTTTGCCAGGCGAAAAACCGTTTCCTCTCCGGCCGACGACGGAGTTTTCAGACAGAGCCTAGAAAGATTTCGGGTGATCTTATGGCCAAAAGCGTGAATCGTCGTGGGTTTATAAAGGGGTCTTTGGCGGCTTCGGCCGCTCTGACAATAACACCGGGTCGCGTGGAAAAAACACTTTCGGCAAAGCCGGCTGCTCGGGAATCAGGCCTCGCCGTACCAACGGGCAGGATTGGACATCTCGAGATCAGCCGTTTGATTTGCGGCGGCAATTTGATCATCGGCAGTGCGCATGACCGTGACTTGATATATGTTGCGTCGCTGATGAGGCACTACTTCACGGACCGCAAGATCATCGAGACGTGGCAACTGTGCGAAGAGTGCGGCGTTAACACGATGATAGGACCTGTTAACAGTCCTTATGCCTTCGGTGAGGATCCGACCATCCGCGTCTATAACCGGTATCGCAAAGAATGGGGCGGACAGATTCAATGGATCGCCCAGACGTATCCCAAGACTTACGACCTCACCGGCTCGATTCAGACGGCCATCGATAACGGCGCCGTCGGCGCTTTCGTGCACGGCGGCATAGGCGACAATTGGGTCAGGAACAACCGCGTGGATCTGTTGGCCAAGGTCGTCGAGTTCATCAAGAAGAACGGGCTTATCGCCGGCTGCGCATGTCATTCTCTCGAAGTGCCGATGGCCCTGGAAAAGGCGGGTGTGGATGTGGACTTCTACATGAAGACGCTTCACAGCGACGATTACTGGTCTGCTACTCCGAAGGCCGAGCGTCCGAAACGCGGGCTGCCGCGTGGTGACGGCATGTGGTGCACGAAACCGGAGGAGACAATCGAGTTCATGAAGACTGTCAAGAAGGCGTGGATTGCCTTTAAGGTTCTGGCCGCCGGCGCCATACACCCGCGAAAGGGCTTTGGATTCGCATTCGAAAACGGAGCGGATTTCGCCAACGTGGGGATGTTCGATTTCCAGGTTCGTGAGGATGCAATTCTCGCTCGCGACATTATCACCGAGATTGAGCGCAAGGGCCGCGCGCGACCGTGGCGGTCGTAAAAGAAATATAAATATCAAGAATCAAAATAGCGGAATCCGCCGTAGGCGGATGACTACCTCACTTTTATATTTTGCACTTTGATCTTTGTACAGGGGATGCAATGAAGAACATAAAGAAACGTATATACAACGGCGAGACTCTAATCGGATGCTGGTTGAGTCTCGCCTCGACCATCACCTCTGAAATCGTAGGGGCGGCGGGATTCGACTGGGTCCTGATTGACACCGAACACGGGGCGGTCTGCGAGAGCCAGGTCCTGCCCCAGTTGCAGGCGGTGGAGCACACGTCTGCGGCGTCTATCGTCAGAGTCGAATCCTATCAGAGGCAGCGTTTCCATAGGGTTCTGGATTTCGGCGCAGAAGGAATCATGTGCCCTCGTATCTATACACTCACCGACGCCGAGCAGGCTGTCAAGGCCATTCGGTACCCGCCTGAAGGAGTGAGAGGTGTCGCGAAGACGGTTAGAGCAGCACGGTTCGGCGCCGATTTTGAAGAGTACTACGCCAATCACAAGAAGAATCTCGTCTGTATCGTTCAGATCGAGACGGCGGAAATATTGGACAGTCTGGATTCGGTGGCGGCGACCGATGGCATCGATGTGCTGTTTGTCGGGCCGACAGACCTCTCGATTGCGCTGGGCGTTTATGGACAGCCCGATCATCCGAGGTTTGTCGAGGCCATCAAAGCGACCGCCGACGCTGCCGCGAAAGAGGGAAAGGCAGCCGGGATATTGCTCAAGAATCCGGAGGAGTTTAAGAGGTACTATGATTTCGGATATCGCTTCATCGCCTGCGGCTCCGATGGCGGATTCGTTCATGATGGCGCCTGCAGAACGGTCGAAAGTTTGAAGCAACTGGAAAAATCCTGCGCCGCCGACGAATATAGCGATCCTGATTGAAAACTCGTGCTATTGCGCGGGTAAGTGGCTTTACAATAATAGGTTATGGTTTTGCTCGCGGGAATTTACTACCCTGAAGGGTATAAGAATCTCCAGAGGAACCTCGCTTTGAAAATCACACGCGTCGAATCGGCTCTCTGCTCCTATCAGATGCCTGAACCGATCAAGTTGAAATTCTGGGGAGGCCGGCGCACGATTCTCAAAAGAGATGCGATGCTGATCCGTGTAACCGCCGATTCAGGCCTGACGGGATATGCGCCAGGGCCCGCCCATGAGCGAGCGGACAGAGAGATAAAACAGACAATCGGGCCGTTTCTGATTGGCAGAGACCCTCGCCTCCGGTCGGAATTCGGATTTGCGGCGGACATCGAAATGATGAAAACCTACAGGGCTGTTGAAATCGCTTTGCTCGATCTTGTGGCGCGGCACGAGGGATGTCCACTGTCGGAGAAGCTCGGAGGCCGCAAACGCGACAGGATAAAACTGTACGGCAGCGCGGGCATGTACATGGAACCCGAGCAGTACGCCGCCGAAGCACGTGCCGTGATCGACATGGGATTCGGCGCCTACAAGATGCGGCCCGGCATGGGGCCGGAGAAGGACCTGGAAACCATCGCTCTGATGCGGGAGGCCGTGGGCCCAGGTGCCGGTCTGATGATCGATGCCCATACGTGGTGGCGGATGGGCGACAACAGCTATTGTTTCGAGACTATTGCGAACCTGGCCCGTGACATGGCTCAATATAACCCTCTCTGGCTGGAAGAACCTCTGCCGCCGGACGACCATGACGCATACCGGGAACTTCGCGCGCAGTCGGACGTGAAGCTCGCCTCGGGTGAGCACGAGCCGGACGATTTGGGCTTTGCCGATCTGATCAACTCGGGGGCGGTTGATTTTGTTCAGATGGACATACTGTGCCAGGGAGGGGTATCGAGCGCCAAGCGAATCTTCGAAAGACTCGCCGATCCCGGCACGCCGGGATTTGCGTTTCACAGTTGGGGCACGACCCTGGAGGTGCTGGCCGCCGCTCAGTTGGGAGTCTGCTGGCCCGAAGATGTTGTCGAATGGCTCGAATATCCCTGTTACTCGCACCGGGAGCGCCCCGCAATGTATCCTTTTCCGCTTGCCGATGAAATATTGTCCGAAGCTCTCGAGATCGAGGACGGGTATCTCGTCCTGCCCGAGAAGCCCGGGCTGGGGATCGATATCAATGAGACCGTCATCGAAAAATATCCGTTCATTCCCGGGCCCTGGTCCATATTCGAACTGGACTCCCCGCCTCAAACTGTTGCCGTGACGGGGGATCACAGTCTCAAGTGGGTGATGTAGAGAAAATGTAAACATCAAGAAACAAGAGGCACAAAGTGGCAAAGTGGCAAAGGCACAAAGGTACAGCTATAACTTGGTACCTTTGTGTCTCTGTGCCTTTGTTCCTTCAGTCATTTTGGTTTTTGATTCTTATGAAGGAGATACAATGATTGATCCCCTGTGGCTTCTGCTGGTCGGCATGATTGTGGTTCTGGGCGGGATATTGCTCCTGCGCCTGCACGCGTTTCTGGCCCTGACACTCGGAGCGCTGATCGTCGCGAGTCTCACTACATCGGCGGCATTGGAGAGGTTCGCCGCCGAGAAAGAGATGACGGTTAAGCAAACCGTCGCTTTGGTTGAGTCATCCGTGGGCGAACGGGTGGCTCAGGGATTCGGCCGTACGTGCACCAAGATCGGGATATTGATCGCGATGGCCTCTATCATCGGCAAGTTCCTGCTTGAAAGCGGCGCCGCCGAACGCATCGTTCGCTCGCTGGTGAGACGACTGGGGGAGGAGCGCGCATCGTACGCATTCTTGAGCAGCGGCTTCCTGCTGGGAATGCCGGTTTTCTTTGATACGGTTTTCTACCTGATGATACCGCTGGGCAAGGCGATGGGAATCAGAACACATCGAAAGTACGGGCTCTACGTCATGGCGATTGTCGCAGGCTCGACCATGACCCATTCTCTGGTGCCCCCGACCCCAGGCCCCTTGTTCGTCGCCGGCGAGCTTTCTGTAAACCTGGGATTGATGATCGCGGGGGGAATCGTCGTCGGCCTGTTTACCGTCAGCGCCGGTTATCTTTATGCGTTATGGGCAAATCGAAGATGGCCCATTCCCGTCAGAGACACAGCCGATACGGCCGTTGCCGATTTGAAGAGCATGGCCCAAAAAGACGAATCCACACTACCGCCCTTCTGGCTCTCGATGCTGCCGATCATCTTGCCCGTTCTCCTGATTGCCGGAAGGACATTCTTCAATTCATGGGTGGAGGCGCAGCCTCCGACAACAACAGTTCCATGGTGGCAAGGCATCGCCGTGTTGATCGACAATCTTGGCAATCCTAACGTAGCCCTGACGATCTCGGCGGGCGTTGCATTGCTGACTTTTGCATGGTGGCACATGGACCGGAGGGAAAAGATTTCACCATTTCTTCAGAACGCACTTTCAAATGGCGGATTGATCATTCTGATCACATCAGCCGGCGGCGCCTTTGGCGGCAGCCTGCAACAGACCGGCATCGGCAACCGCATCCAGGAACTGGCGACTTCCTATCAGATAGCCGTACTTCCTCTGGCATTCTTTGTGGCCGCCGTCGTCCGTACGGCCCAGGGCTCGGCGACGGTCGCCATGATAACTGCGGTCGGCATTCTCGGCGGCCTGGCCGGCGGCGGACAACTCGGATTCAACCCGCTCTACCTGGCGCTGGCCATCGGATGCGGGTCGAAGATGATTGCCTGGATGAATGACAGCGGTTTCTGGGTTATGTGCAAAATGTCCGGCATGACAGAAGGTGAAACGCTGAAAACCTGCTCGGCTATGATGGCGGTGATGGCATTCGTAGGTTTGTTCGTGACAATGACCCTGGCGCGACTTTTCCCGTTGGTTTAGAAAACGTGTAGAATAACCGTAAGGTGTGCGGCGCACACCTTACGGTTGATTATTTGAGGAAACACCAATGAAAATTGTCGACATGCGAGTTCACTCGATCGCTATCGCGGACCCTCCTTTGCGCAGTTCCTATGGACTTCACGCCCCCTATGCCCTGCGGACGATCCTGGAGCTTGAAAGTGACGACGGCATCACGGGAATCTCCGAGACCTACGGCGGAGAAACGCCTGCGCGGGCACTCGAGGCAATTCGCCCGGATGTCGTTGGCCAAAATCCCTACCGTCTGACGGGCTTGCTTTGCTCAATGACCGAGGGCGCAGGGTCCGGAATCGAACGCTCCCAGACCTATCTCGTACCGGGTGAGAATCCGCTCGATCAAACGACCAGAACTTATGCCGCCATCGAAACGGGCTGCCTCGACCTGATAGGTAAATCCGTGGGCCAGGGCGTATGCGATCTCATCGGGGGGCGCGTGCGGGACAAGGTTGCCTTTTCTGCGTATCCGTTTTTTAAGCACGCCGGCGGTGGCGGAGAAGGTGACGACCAGCGCGAAGACGAGTACGGCGAAGTCATGACTCCCGAAGCCCTCGTCCGGGAAGTAAAACAGATGATCGCCAAGTACGGGTTCGGCTCGGTCAAATTCAAAGGCGGCGTGCTGGAGCCCGATCTGGAAATCGAAGCCGTAAAGCTTCTCTATCAGGAGTTCGGCGCCGACGTACCTTTGCGTATCGATCCTAATTCCGCCTGGACGGTCGATACGTCGGTGCGCGTGGGTAGAGAATTGGCCAAGGAACTGTCGGGCGGAGGATACCTCGAAGACCCGACCGCAAGTATCGAGAACATGTCGCAAGTCAGAAAACGGCTCATGGCCGAAGGCATCGAGATACCCCTGGCGACAAACGTAGCGGTCACATCGTTCGCGCATATCCCCCAGGCTCTTGAACTGGACGCTGTGCAGATTATTCTTTGCGACCATCACTATTGGGGAGGGATGCGGCGCGTCCAGCGACTGGCGGGCCTGTGCAAGGTGTTTGGCATCGGATTGTCGATGCATTCCAACAGCCACCTGGGAGTGTCTCTGATGGCAATGGCGCATGTCGCGGCTGCTACCCCGCATCTGACATACGCTTGCGACACGCATTACCCGTGGCAATCTCAGAGAGATGAAATTGTCGCCGGAGGCCGGGTGCCGATTGTCGACGGCTGTGTCGAGATTGGCGATGAGCCGGGACTGGGAGTGGAACTGGACTACGATCAACTGGCAAGGGGCCGCGAGCGTTTCGAGAAGTGCCCGTATCGCAAGAGGGACGACGAGGCCCAGATGCGCAAACACGTAGACCCGAATTGGAAACGGAAGCTGCCGCGATGGTAACGAACCAAAGACAGAACTTCGAAGACTACGCCGTTATTCTCAGCGATAAGGATAATGTCGCAACCGCGCTGGTCGATTTGCCGGCGGGAGATTATATGCTCGGCTCCGGCGCAGGTGAGGCTGCTATCACCGTGCCGGAAGACATTAAAGCCGGTTTCAAGCTGGCCCTTTCGGATATCCGCAAAGGCGAGTCGGTATACAAATACGGATATGTGATCGGCCTGGCAACCGAAGATATCGAGAAGGGCGATTACGTGCACGTACACAATCTGATCAGTTCAGTATAGCTCCAGGGGGTGACATCCGCATGTCCACAATCAAACTCAAAGGATACCGACGGAGCGACGGCCTTTTCGGCATACGCAATCATGTAGTTGTAATGTCAACCGTCACCTGCGCTAATTCTGTCGTCGAGCAGATAGCAAGAGTCGATACCGACATCATCCCGATCACGCATCAGCACGGCTGCACGCACATGGGCGCCGACACTGCGCAAGTGCTCAGGACCCTGAGCGGCACTTGCGACAACCCGAACGTCGGCGGCGTATTACTGGTCGGACTCGGCTGCGAAACCGTCAATGCAACCGCCATCGCGTCACGCCTGGATCGTAGCGGAAAGATGGTCGAAACGCTGGTGATTCAGGAAATAGGAGATGTGCGCAAAATATTGGATGCCGCCCGCGAGAGCCTTGGCCGGATAAAGGAGTTCGTCTCGAAACAGCACCGGAGCGACTTCGACGTATCGGCCCTGACGGTGGGTCTCGAATGCGGCGGATCGGACCCGTTCTCGGGAATAACGGCCAACCCCGCAGTCGGGCTTGTCAGTGACAGGCTCGTGGAACTTGGCGCGACGACGATTCTCTCCGAAATCCCGGAGATGATCGGCGCTGAAGCGCCCCTGGAATCGAGAATTCCCGATGACGCCATAAGGCAGAAATTGCTGGCCCGGATAGATGATTATATACAAATGGCAAGTGACGCCGGCGGCGACCTGCGAGGCTGCAACCCATCACCCGGCAACATCAAGGCCGGGCTAAGTACCATAGAAGAAAAATCGCTGGGCTGCATCGTTAAGGGCGGGCATTCCGACATAAACGAATTCGTCGAGTACGCAGGGCGCCCCAGGGGCAGAGGCCTCGTCGTTATGGACACACCCGGCAACGATCCCGAGTCGGTGACCGGGATGGTCGCAGGCGGTGCTCATCTTGTGCTCTTCACTACAGGTGTGGGGACTCCACTCGGCAATCCGGTCGCGCCGGTGGTAAAAATATCGTCCAATACAAGAATGTATCGGCGCATGAGCAACTTCATCGATATCGATGCCGGCAAGGTCATCTCCGGCGGCCGAGTCGAGACGGTGGCCGATGAGATATTCGAGTTTCTTCTCGACGTGTGCAACGGCACACGGAGCGCCACCGAAATCAACAATTGCAGAGAGTTTGCGGTCAATCGGATCGGCCCGACATTCTGAACATTGCGGCCGCTAAGGCACGAAGTCACGAAGTGTTCAATATCTCAAATTAGTGTCTTTGTGGCTTTGTGGCTACTACTCTTGCCGCGTATACCAATGATGATGGCGGATACCCACACGAGGGCAAAAACGGTTGCCAGTGCCAGAGCGAGCGGTCTGGCTGGGTTCACGAATCCTGAAAATGAGCCGTCGGAACCGGTGATGATCTGGATGAATCGTTCCTCCACCATCGGGCCGAGGATCAGGGCGAGTACGATCGGCGCCAAGGGCACCTTGCGACGTTCCAGTACAAACCCGAGAACTCCCATGGTCAGCATGACCGTGACATCGATATAGCTGGCGTTGAGGCTGTACGAGCCGACTATGCAGAACAATAGAATGGCGGGTAGCAGAATAGCCTTAGGTATGCGAACCAGCCGGCTTGCCGCTTTGATCGCTACGAAGCCGACGGGTATCAATATGATGTTGGCCAGAATGAAAATCATGTAGATGCTGTACACCAGATCGGCCTGCTTGGTGAAGATGTCCGGTCCGGGTGTGATGTTCTTCATGAGCAGAACGCCGATGACAATCGCCGTCACCGAGTCGCCCGGTATCCCCAGGATCAGCGCCGGGATCCAGGCGCCCGCCAAGGCGGCGTTGTTTGCGGTGGTCGCGTCGGCAATCCCCTCAATGGACTCCTGCCCGTACAGTTGAGGCTTCTTGCTGAAACGTTTCGAGACCGCGAAAGATACCCAGGCGGCGATATCGGCGCCGGCGCCTGGCAACATGCCGATCAGCGATCCGATTGACGCCGATCTCAGAACATGGCCCTTACGCCGCAGCAACATGCCTGTCCCTAAGCCGAGAAGAGAAGGACGGGCCACGGACGATGGACGATGGACGTGGGATGCGCCTTCCTTCGTCTCTCGTGCCTCGTCTCTCGTCTCTCGTCTTCTGTCGAGCATCGAGTTCAGAACTTCGGAGATGCCGAACAGGCCTATCATGGCCGGGATAAAATTTATGCCGCCGTACAGCTCGGCCACGCCGAAGGTAAAACGCGCCTTGCTATGGACCGCGCTTAGTCCGACCGTCGAGATGAGCAGCCCGATCGTCAGGGCCAGCAGTCCGTTGAGCTTGGGACCGCTGGAGACAACGACGGCGCAGCTCAGTCCCAACAGGTAGAGCCAGAAATATTCGACGGCGCTAAAGGCCGTTGCCACCTTGGCGAGCTGGTGGCCGAGCAGCATCAGAACAATCGCTCCGAGGATGCCGCCGACGACGCTGCAAACCAGCGCGGTGCTGAGCACGAGATCGGATTTGCCCTGGCGCGTCAGGTTATGCGCGTCGTTGGCGTATGCGGCGGAAGCGGGTGTGCCGGGTATGCGCAGCAGCGTGGTGGGAATGTCACCGGCAAAGATGGCGCACGCCACCATGGAAACGACCGCAGCCAGAGCGGAGATCGGGTCGAGCCAGTAAGTGATCGGGACGAGCAATGCCACAGCCATCGTGGCGGTGAGGCCCGGAATCGAACCGACAAAAACACCGAAAAACGCCGACAGAAAGACGATCACAACGACTTGGGGATCGCCAAAAACGTTTTGCAAGGCTGTAAGGATCGGGCTCATATTACCATCCGAGAAATCCCCTCGGAAGGGGAACGCGCAGGCCAATGGCGAAAAGCTGATACACAAGCGAAGCCAGCAATACGGTCGCCGGGATCGCTATCTTACTCTTGACTCGCATCCGGCTAAACAAGACCAGGAGAATCACCGCCGACGAGAGAACAAATCCGAGAGTCTCGGCTGAGAGGATATACAGAACAACGCAGCCGATCAGAATGAACATGTCGAGCATCGCGGTTCTCGATATTTTCTGTCGGTCAGGTGCGCTGCGCAGCGAACCGCAGACAAAGCACGCAAGAAGGCAGACTCCCAACAATCCCGAGAGCACCGCAGGAAACAACATGGGACCGTATTTGTGCTGGAAGCCCTTAAAAGAAGGCCCGGCAAAGACGTCACCAAATGCCTTGTCCGTTTTTTCGAGGAAGCGTGCGTACTCCTCAGAGGGCATCGCCGCTGCGCCGGCTCCTGTGCTGCCCATGTATTGAAGATACTCCTCACTCCCGGCCGCTCGCGCAACGGCATTCTCGATCACCAGAGATCGCGATTCCAAGACACCGACAGGCAAAGCGATCCCCCGATGCGTGGATACCTGCCAGTCGACACCCAACTCCTTGAAAGTGGAGATTTCGGGATACCCCGGCAGACGTCGGTCCGCCATTACTCCGAGGCACCGTATCTTGTCCGCTTTCAAGAGAACCTGGGCTTCGGGCAGACTGCACGACACGATATCCAAACCGTCGGCCATCAGCTCCTGCAGAGAGGGCGCGGCGCCGCTCATGGCGATCCATGTCACGTCCGACGCCTGCAGGCCGATAGTGGTGAGCCAGCCCGCCAGGGCGACATGCCATATTCCGCCGAATGCGGTCCCAGAGGCCTTGAGCTTGCCGGGACGTTCCCGAATGGCCTGCTCCAGTTCACCCAGCGTTTTCCATTGGCTGTCCGTGCGCACGAAAACGGCTGCCGCGTCCTGGTTCACCATCATGACCGATTTGAAGTCTTCGTGGGAAATGCTCGTCAGACCTCGCCAATGCAGCATGTTGAGTTCGACGGTGACCATTGTTATCGTGTAGCCGTCAGGGCGGGCCCGGGCGCCGCGGGAATGGCCCGTCACGCCGCCTCCGCCCGTGGCGTTGACCACGTTAACGGGTACACCGAGTTCCTGTTCCAATAGAAAGGCCAACTGGCGGGAAATGCGGTCCGTACCGCCGCCGGCGCCCCACGGGCAGATGAATGTGATCGGACGGTTTGGAAAGGAGTCCTTGCGGTCGCAGCCTGAGAACAGTATTGGCAAAGCAAGAATCAAAATGTAAAATGCAAAATTGAGGAAGTCATCGCGGCTCACCGCGATTCCGCTATTTTGATATTTGATATTTGATTTTTGCATTTCCCCTTGCTTTGGACGTCCCATTACTGCCCACCGTGCTTACGCATGCGATCGAAATCACTCAGCAGAGCTTTGCCTGCTTCGTAGAGGATTCCGACATCCACGGAATATGACATATAGCGCACGCCGTGGCCGGTCCACATCTCGGCCTGACCGACCGTCTCTGTGAAGTTGCCCACGAACACATTCTTGTCGAGACAGACTTCAACGATCTGCTTCATCTTCTCAATCACGAGCGGATGTTCCACCTCAGGACGGACGCAG
>Ga0255052_10003217_pt1 | contig 11447 bp, 10 predicted proteins | sample JV7_2_21_MG_FD_188632 | JGI IMG/M metagenome (GOLD analysis project Ga0255052, IMG submission 188632) | Seawater microbial communities from Jervis Inlet, British Columbia, Canada - JV7_2_21 | ecosystem: Environmental > Aquatic > Marine > Inlet | place: Canada: British Columbia | collected...
CATAGGGGCGTTCATCGTGCCCGCTACGACCTCTTCGCGGAAATGAGGCGTGCCGGGAATGCCGATTCGACGGCGACGGCCTCCGAGGTTTCCGATCCCCTCGTTGATCATCTGGACAATCAGGGGGTCTCTGGTCGCCTCGCGGACCGCGCCGACCTCGGTAGTAAGCGACAGCAACCGGCGCTCCATCTCACTGATTGGGGCGTTGTTGGCATAGGTGCGCGCGACGCTGTGCACGTACTTGGGAAGAATGACGTTCAGGTCGGTGATGAACAGTTCCCTGCCCAGCTCCGTTTCGAGCGGGATCCCGAATCGCTTCCTTTGAAACAACCTGGGGTTTATCTGGTTGCCGACCCCGGCGATGAATCGCTGGTAGCGCGTGAACTCCGACGCCAGGGAATCCGACGCGCTGATAGACCACACGTCGGCGAGGTTCTCGCCGCGCAATTGGAGCGCCTGTGCAAACTTGCCGCCGCCGAGTCGTCGGAGAGCGTCCTTGCCGGAAACTTCGATCGTCGACTGGGCCCCGGCCATAGGGACGTGCGGCAGATAGTCTCGCAGGAAACGCGGCGCCTCGCCGGGCGCGAAATCCAGGGCCCTGGCCGTCGTTATAGACCTCGAGGAAAACCCGCCTTCGATTTTCTTGGTGCCTTTGAGGAACCCCCACATCTGGTTCATCGAGCCGCGCAGCTCGGCGGCGACCCTCTGCAGCTCCGGTGTCGCAGACGCGGGATTCTGGCCTTCCAGGAGCATCGAGACGGTCGGCATCTCTGTCCGCCAATTCGGACGCTCGAACGCCTCGAACATCTTCATTCCGCTGCGCATGACCTCCGCCTCGCGGCGCTGGCGCAGCGCGAGCATCCGGGGGACCATCGTGCCCCGAAAGTAACCCTCGAGCGGACGGGTGAAGGCCGAGAGACCCGTGAACTCAGCGGCAGAACCTATGAACCGTTGCGGAATGGTCCCCTTGACCCATGCGGCCACGGGGAAGGTGCGCGACATGAGAAACGCCATCCAGACCGTCGGATCGGAGACCAGATTGACTGCGGCCGTCAGAAACCCGCCCTTGAGGCCCAAGCTCTGAGCGACGGTCCGTTGGTCTTTGATCGTGACCGTGTCCGGATCCAGCAGCAGCTTTTCCATCAGGTCGATATCGCCGCGGCCAATGGCCGACGTGGCGACCTGAAACTGCTCTTCGAGGGTTAGCGGCATGGACGCTGGCCCCCCTAAACGAGCCCACCGCCTACGACAGGCTGGCCCATCAGCCCGATGAGCTGCTGAATCGACTTGATCGCGCCCAGTGCACGATTCAGGTTGATGAGTTCACGTCCGGTCTGGACGGTGCCGGCCTTCTGTTGCTCTGCGGCAAGCTGCTGCATGAGCTGCAGTTGCATCTCCGGCGGCAGGGCGCCGCCGCTCGGATCCTCTCCCTTTTCGCCGAAAGCCCGGATAATGAGCGGCAAGGCTACCGCAGAGATAGCTCCGGTGATCCCCGCCTTCTTGGCAAAGCTGCCTAGTTTCTGCGACTGCTGTGCGGTCCGAACGCCCGCCCCGAACTGCGAACCCGTCTTCAGGGCTCCCAGGGTGGTTTTCTTGCCTGCGACACGCACCGGCGTCTCAAGACCGGAAACGAGGCCGAGTCGCTGAATATCCGCCTCGCGCTTGGCCTGCAATCGCTGCGGGCGAGCTTCCGCCCTCTTTGTCCTGCGTTCCCTGACCCCCTGGGCCTGCTCCCGTTCCCGTATTCTTCTGGCCTGGGCACGTGTCCCTTCGGCAGTTGAAACAATGCCGGCGACGACTGCTGGCTCCACGCCGAGCCTGAGTGCCCTTTCCTTTGCGATTCCGAGCGGTTTTCGGGTCCCGGGCTCCATTGCTCCAAACGGCTTGGCCAGATCCCGCAATTCCCGTTCTGCGGCAAGGCGAAGCTCTCCGCCCCGCTTCTCGCCGATCCTAGCGGTCCGTACTCGCTCCTGACGACCTTCTTTCCTGATCTGCTGCTGTTCTTTGAAGCCCAGCGCGGCGCGGGCCTCCCTGCCCGCAGCCCGTCGTCCGAGACGTGCCACTTCGCCGCGCTTTTCAACCAACCTAATGGACTTCCGTTCCGACGCCGCCGCCTTGTCCAGCGCGAAGTCGGCGGCCTGGCGCCGCTCTCTGAGCGTCAGGTCTGATTTCTGGCCGAGTAGGGTCGATCGGGTGGCGCCCGAAATAAATCGCGCCGCCATCCGCAATTGTTCCGGGGTAGCCTCGTCGAGATTTACGCCCAGGATTTCCGCAAGGGCCTCCAGGCCGGCCTGAGTGACTGGTAGGGCCATCAGACGAGTCCTCCACGAGAGCCTTGCATCAGATCAAAAAGCTGGGTCGGGTCGATTCCGAGTTCCTGAAGCGCCGAGCTGATCTGGCTTTTCGTCATCAGTTCGTTCATGGACCTCTGGTTCTCGGCGTTAAAGTGCGGCTGCTGGCCGAGCACGCTGTCCACGGCAGCGATCGAGGGTCGATTCTCCTGTCCGCCGTCATCGAGTGCCGCACCGGCGAGAGCGCCACCGCCGACAAACCCGCCGAGTCCAGTAGCTAGATTGACCCCTGGACGCAAGGGAACGCCTTTGCCGGCCGCTGCGGCGGTCTTGGCGGCTTGGCTGGCGGCGGGGGCGAGAAGAGTACCACCCAACCCCTTCCCAGCGGCCCCGCCGCCGAACCGGGCTAACAATGCCTGCAGGAGCTTCGGAGCTGCGTACTGTCCGCCGAGTCCCGCTATGAGCGGCAAGAGCTGTAATAGGATTGCGGGCATATCAAACTCCAGGTCGACGAATCAACCACCGCCCCTGAGCGACTCTTCGAGCTTCCTGATTTCTTCCTCGGTCAACAGGCTTCTATCGATCGGCAGCGGCCCGATTCCCGGCCTAATCCCAAAACCAGTAAGTCCGCCGAGGAAACCGGCCGCAGCGCCGATACCCGCGCCTGTCGCTTTCGCGCCCGTTTCGATTCCCTTTCCGACGTCTTCGCGTAGTCCCGCACCAGCCCGCATCCCACGCCCCACAGGACCGGCTGCCCTGATCGACGTAGGAACCCTCGGGGCCACCGCCAGAGCGGCGAACTCCTCCTGGAGCGCCATGGGATCCAGCGAGCCCTGATTCGCAACGACGGACTGGCCGAGTGCGTCCACGTCCAGCCGCGTCCTGTTGCCCGCGAACGTTTTTGCCATCGTAGCGAGCCGCTGCGGATCGACAGTCGGATCGTTGCTGGCAACGAACAGCTCATCCATCTGATCCTGCTTGCTCAGCCTACGAGCCTCCATGAAATCGGCGATCGTCTCGTCTGTGGCAATCCCGGCCTCCCCAAGAGCGATGTTCATTTCGTCTGAGAATGAATCAACCGCCCGGGTGGCATCGCCTATTTCCGACTTCAGGCTCTTGTCGGTTATCAGAGGCGCCGCCTCGCCGATGAGGGCTGCCAATCTATCGGCCGCGCCCGCCATGCGAAAGGTCTTGTTGCCGGCCTGCTGCCGGGGTCCGGGCGGTCCCGTCTCGGGGCCCACGATCGACTGCATCGTCAGGGCCGCCTCGCCCCTGAATACATTGACCGCATCCAGGAGCCCGCGCTGGGCCGAAACATTGCCGGGATCTTCGTCGAGTATGCGTTGCCAGTGCCGCAGGTCGGACTCGAAAATGTTGGCCGGCGCCTGAATCAGCCCCTCTCCGAAGCGCCTTTCCTTGGCGAGCATCGAGCTGGCGGACAGCCTGGCCAACTCCTCGCGCCCGCCTTGTTTTTCAAAGGCAGCTTGTTCGTTCTGATTCCTCGTCAGTTCGCGGAAGTAGACGCGACCCTTCTGGGCATCATCCACTTCACGTTCGATCCTGCCCAACTGGGCAAGCTGCAACTCCTCTTCCAATCTCAGTCCGCGTTCTGCAATGCCCAGTTCAGCCTCTTGCCCGGTTTCCAGCAGGTCGAATTCCCGATTCCGCAGGTCCAGATTCTCATCGAACTCGAACGCGCGCTGGTCCAAGTTAGCCGTCTGGCTCGCCTGATTCATCGCAAGGGAGAGGAGTAGTCCGGTAAAATCGCGTCCCTGATTCGGCGACGCCTGCTGGGCGAGGAGCATTTCAACGAGATCGTTCTCGCCGCCGCCCCTGCGACCCCGCGAGGCCAGCGCGAAGGGCAATGACGATTGCCTGCCGATGGGGACTACGGTTGCCACGACCGATCTCCTTACGCCCGGAAGAAGCGAGACAGATCAAAATCCTGCGACATCCGCCCGGGGGGTCCCGGCAACCCCGGGATGGCACCTTGGCCGCCGAGCCCGAGCTGATTTCCTCCGCCTCCGACCTTCGTTATCGGTGTCGCCGTCATGTTACTGCGCACGCGCTGTCTCGGCTGCATCATCTGCATGAGCTGTTGAATCAACGCCTGGTCATTGCCGCCGCGTCCTCCGAACTGGAGCACGCCCCTACTGCTGCCGCCGCCGACCCCGACCGTTGCGGACGGAATCAGCGATCTGAGCAGGTGGGCCCCCAATCCTCCGGCTGCTCCGGCTCCACCGCCAGCGAGCAAACTCGCGAGTCCGCCGCCTCCACCGAGGCCGGTGGCCGCAGCGGTTCCAAGCGCTCCGAGTCCTAATCCTAATGGCATTTCACGTCTCCTTGTTCTTAGAAACTCCCCGCCGCACTCAGCCCGGCCTGCAATTCCCCAGGGCCGCTGAATATGTCGCCGAAGTTCGGAATCGTCTCCTCGAAGCCCGTCAGACCGCCGAACTGCATGCCCTCAAGTCCCACCAGGGCCGACGTACTGATCCCCAGCGCCTCCAACGCCCGGGTAATCAGTTGCAGCATGAAGTTGCTGCTACCGGCCACCTCGGCACTCTCCGTCTGCGCAAGGGCCTCTGCCTCCCTTGTTTCCCTTGCAGACTCAAACTGGCCAAGACCGAGCAGCCTGTCAGCTTCCTGCCCTCGCCCAGAAAGGATGTCGGCAAGGCTAAGCCTTTCCTGCTGGGCAAAGCCGAGCCCCGCACCCAGTACCCCCTCAGCTTCCGCAATGTCACGACTCGTCCGGGCGCCGAGACCAGCCTGAGCCAACTGACTTTCGATCGTCCCGAGGAACTCGCCCTGTCCTTGCCGCAGTTCCTCCACCTGCGCCGCAATGTCGCCGGCGCCGCGACCGCGACTGACGTCTGACGAGAAGCGCAAGGCGTTCAGCGAAGGCGCCGCCGCCTCCAGGTCGCCGCCAAACTGGGAGATGATCCCCCGTCTCGCAGTGGCCTCCGAAGCCTGCGACTGCTGTGCAAGACCGCTCAGACCTCTCGCCTGAAAAGCGGACGTATCCGGCAACCTGCCCGCGATCCCTTCCAGGAATTCAGCCCCGCCCGCCTCCTGGAACACGCTCTCGAAACTGGGCGTACGACCAAGAATGTCGCCAATCTGCCCCGTGACGTCGTCGAAGCGCCCTCCTAGCCCTTCCCGGAACTGTTCAAAGTCGCCGAAGTCTACGCCGAAGTCGTATGGATCAAGCGGGTTGATCTCGCCGAGCCGCCGTTCCAGGTCCTCTGAAATCCCGCCGAAAAGCGCATCGATATCGAGGCCCTGCGTGGGTGTGCCTGCAGCGGGTTCCGGACCGAATCGGGCCGTCTCTCCTCCAAACGTGGTCTGGTTGAACGGGAATGAAGAGGCGAAAATCTGTTCCGGCGAAAGATCGCCTTGAAGGCCCTCGGCGCCTCCGAGCGCCGTGTCGAGGTTTTCCTGACTACTGACGTTCGCCTGCTCGATTCGATTTGCGGTCAACAGGTTGCCCAGCAACAGCAACCAAGCAAGAGCACCCATCGCACTACCCCCGTCAGGCCGTACTCGTATCAGCCGACCGGTCCGTCTCCTCGTAGACCGTCGCCGTCAACTGTTCGACCTTGAAGTCGTTCCTTGATTCTATCGACTCGATCTCCAGTTCGATAGCCTGACCCTGGCCGTCAACGGCCGAATGGCGATCTTCCGTGATCTTACCCGCCTCGTCGCCTGGGAAGATGTCGATCTCCCTGTCATTGTCGTCCTGGGCCGTCGTGCCGTAATCGCCGTAGGTGCGGACGGAAACAGACGCCGCGGCTTGGTGCGTCCTGTCGCCGGGCTGTATGTGTGCCCGCACCCCCTTGAGCGTCTTGACCGTTCCCGCCTCCAACCCCTTGAAGGGTGCGAACTTCGCCCTGAACCTGATCGCCCCGATGATGAACTCGTCGCCATTGGCGAGATCCGTCACCGCATCGAACGTGATCGCGTTGGCGCTCGCCGTGCGAATCACCCTGGAAACCCCATCCACGCTCCCGGTCGAACTGCGGAATCTCACAACGTCGCCGGCCATCGAGGTAGCGAAGATGCCCGCTTTTGTGATCGAAGTCGTCGTGACCGCGTACCCGTCGCCGGTGTCGATCGTGTCCTGTACCGTCGCGGAGGCATGAGGCCACGTCGAGTCCTGATAGTTGACCTCGAAAAGATTGCCACGCCCCTCGACGCTGTACAACCTGGCCGAACTCGACGCGCTTCCGCTCACCGCGCGGACCGTCGAGGCGTACCCCATGCCATTGTCGTCGTCGAGGAGCGTGGCGCGGCCGGTCTTCATGCTGATCTGGAGCACCTGGTAGGTGTTCGCGTCCTCCGTGCGCCGGAACCGCAGGCACCCGTTGAGTTCATCGTACCCGGCGTCGATCTCCCATCCGTTGTCGAACGCATCGCGGAACCATGTGCGAAAGGTCCCTTCTCCGAATGAACGAACGACTGCCCGCTTTCCCTCGTCGTTGGGCTCATTGAGCACGACCATCATCTTCGGTCCGTGCGGGTGTGCCCAGAACACCTTGTCGTCCAAGGTAACGACGGAATACTCCCAGGGCGTTCCTTCCGTCGTGCTGACGGCGTCGGTCTTGAGCCCCACGCCGTCGAATCGGAGCAGGTGTACGCCGGAGCGCATGATGACCGCAGCGTAGTTGCCGACGTTCACCATCGTCTTGAACTCATCGCCAACGTTCGATACACGGATCCTGATCGATGAAAAGCTCTCGGGACGGTGAACGTCCGTCCGCGAGAACCAGATTTCCTCGTCCTCTTCGATCGCCGGCCAGTCGCGGAAGGTGAAGGGTCTCTGGACGTAACCGAAGACGCTCTGCCCATCAGCCCCGCCGGGCGAAGTCGCCAGGTCGATTGTCCGGTCGTCAACTTTAGAGTTGATATTGTAGGTCCCCGGGGTTCCGGCGCCGTCGGTGGCGACCAGCACGAACTGATCCCCGGTACGAAAGACATAGTTCGCTACCCCGTCCACGGTAAACCGGACCTGGTCGTCGCTGGAATCATAGTTTAAGACGCCGCCCTCCCAGTCCGGCATCAGCGCGTAGCCATAAGCCAACGGAACATCGGACACGTTATCGGCGGCCTTCCCGCCGCAAAGCGTGATCCCCTGAAGGCTGAGCACCTTACGGCAGGTTGGCGGAGGCATCCCGGACAGGATGTCGGCTGAACTCATCAGGGGGAAACCGGACAAATCGACATCCGACAGTTCGCACTCGCCTCCTAGATGCCCCATGATCGCCGAACGAGTGAGTTCATTCAACGTCGTCTCGTCCGGGTCAGCAGACTCGTTAAGTTTATCGACGAAAACTATCTCTTTTTCACGATAGTAATCAACGCCCAGGTTAGTCGTCCGCCAGATTTCCAGGTGGGTCCAGCGTTCGTGCGTTACAGGCGGCCAACTTTCTCCGTCTCCCTGTTCATCCGTGAGAGTATTGTTCCTTGCGTAAACCCTAATCCCATCGGATGCCTGTGGTGCAAGAAAAGTTTCCCCTATATTATCGAAATCATGCGCATCGACAAACTGCGACTCGGCGTCGTCGTAGACGTTCGTCGCTCTGACCTTGACTCTCGACACTCCGATTTCATTCTCGTCCGCGTCCTGCCTGTTGGTAATTGACCCTTGGCTCGCAACGCGCCTCATCACCCATGAATGCGCTTCATCGGAAATCTCGTCATCGTCCGGTTTTCTCGGCGGAAGAAGCCCCGCCAGAGACGAATTATCAGCCGTGGCCGTCGGCGGATCGTCTCCAAGCCGAATGATGCGGCAGGGCAGATTCGGATTGGTCAGCATCAGGAGGTTGCGATGAACACGGGCCATGCTCCAGCGGTAACCCAGATAGTCGTCAGTACCGAGGTCCAGCATCAAGGTGTACGTGCCCTGTTGAATCAGCCAGAACTTGCGGCCGTTCGTAACCCAGATCCCGCGCCTATCCGTATTGTCCCGATAGACGATCCTGATTTTCATGTTGACTGCTTGGGGGCTGGATATCTTGACAGGATGATCGTCTGTCGTCTTGCGGAACGCAAGAACATTGTCCGTTCCGCCGTCGTCACTCAGCCCAGTAATTTCTGATATGGCAACGTACTTGTCCGTGAAGGGGGACACTCTCTTGTCAGTGTTTATCAAGATCGTCCCGCCCACGATGGCGGCGTCGAAACTAGTACCATCTACCCTTTTCAAAAGCCAGTTATTTCCACTGTCCTCGGGCGATGGGACATTGTAAACGTAATCCCCGAAAGTAGTCGGCTCGTGTATGTGGAACTGTATGATGGACGCAAACCGGCTCGTGTAGTCCAGACCGAACGCATCGACCAGCGGTGCCGTGCCGTCCTCCACCTCCGTCCACGTCGCTTGCCCGCTCGCGGGGCTCAGTTCGATCGGGAACCGGCCACCCTCCGGCCTGATCGAACCAGGGCGAATCACGTCCAGACCGATGATGTTGGACGCGGCCTTCCCGCTCAGGAACCACGGATCGGAAGTCAGGTCGAGCTGCAGACCGGGATCGGCAAGCTCGTAGGTGTGCTTGACGCCGTCGCCCGCTTTTTCAGACGTTCTCGCCACGGTTACACCTCATACGGATCCGCTTCTACCACAATCGGCATGTTTCGTGACGGCGCCCGATCGGCAACCGCAGACATGAACACGTTTCGCGCGCCGTTGAAGAGTTCCGCCCTCTGCAAGAGCAACTCCTTCAATCCGCGACCGCCGCGCCGGTTGGACGTCGCCTTCATCGCAATGTCAAGGGAGTAGAGTTCATCATAATCCGGCGGAATGAGCGGACGTATCTCGTATCTCGGGGTTCCTGTCGGTGCGATGCCGCGACTCCAGCCGCGAACCGTCGCTACCCGCGTTGACGAGACGTAGTCCGTCACTTCGGCCGTCTGCGTGATGCCGTTGCCGTCAAGGACGCGAATCAGGGATCCGTTATAGTAATCGTTAATGCCGATCAGCTCGCCGCCGGTAGGACTGGCGGCAAAAGTGATAGTCGTGGCACCGGGCGCAGTCCCCACCCCCTCGTGGATGATGATCGGGCCCTTCTGGTACATGAGCGTCCAGATGATGCCCGTCTCACCGCTGATCGGCATGGGCTTCCAGATAAGTTCACGGCCCGGCTCCGTGATGACCACACCGGGGCCGCTCTCATTCCTGTGGATCGAGCCACGCCGTGCCAGAACAAGGCTCTCGTCACCCGTGTCACGGTATTCGAGGCCGAGGAACTGCCTGAAGTTGCCTGGAAGGGGATACCGATTCACGTCCTCGGTAAGCGTAATCGGAGTTTCGACGTACCCGATAACGCTGTCCACCGAACCCGACAGCATGCGCTCCCAGATCGTCTTCTCGACGTTGTCGAACGCGCGTAGAATCGCGGCGTTTGTCAGCCGCACGGAAAAGGATGGATCATCCAGCTTCTCGCGGACCAGCGGATACAGGCGATCGAGAAAACTGTCCATCTAGTTGGCCTTTGCGATAGCAGACTCCGGGAAAAAGACGTTGCCGGTTCCGCCGCACAGGTCGTAGGTTCTGCATGCACGCTGAATCCGCTCGGCCAACATCTTGCGGCTCTCGGCCACCCGGGCGCTGCGCAGACGCTGGATCGACGTGTCCAGCACGTCCTCCAGGACATCCATCCTGTTCTGACGCCAAAGGTCTCTCGCCATTCGGATCATGGCGCACATGTCCAAACCGGGCTCGCAATATCTGCCGTAGTTATCAGTCAGAGCGACGACCCAGCGCTTCACCAGCCAGCGCGTCCCGCGCATCCTACGGCAAACTACCCAAGCACCCTCCGGGTACTGGACTGGATCAAGGCCGTCGGCGTCCACCTCCCGAGGCGGCATGAACTGCAGAGCGAGCTGCGGATCGATGCGCCGGAGCCTGAGACGGAACCATGCAGGCAGTTTCGGACCCAGCCGGTTCCACGCCCGATTCGGCTCCATCAGCCAAGTGCTCAGATTCACCACGCTCATCTGAGTTCCGCCGGATCGATCTTCTTGCTGTAACTCCCGAGTCGAATCTGCTTCTCGACCCAGCGAGCCTTGTCCTTGGCCTCGTCGTTACTGAACAACCTGCAATCCATGCCGTTATCCTTGAGCCGATCGTCGAGCTCCGTTCGCGTCTTGGGTGGTTTCGGCATGGTTAATTATCCGTCGCCTCGATGATCCCGTTCGCGTCCACCGCGATGCCCGGATTGTACACGTCGCCCGCCGCTGCGAGCCGTCCTACGCCAGTCGGCGCGAACCACGTCTTCGAGGCCGCATCGTCCAACTCCGTAACGCCCCAGAACGTGCAGTATTCCGCCAACATGATAGCGTTGGTGAACGCCTGTGCCATGTCCGTAGTGCCGCCACTGTTGTTCCAAAACATACAGCGCCGTGCGATGTTTACGATGCTCGCGGCATGGACCTCGATAAAGACGTCCGTGCCGGCCGCGGCGGCGTTGAGGAACAGGCAGTCTTCCCAAATCGTCCGCGACTGATTGACACTATCCACGTACTGTTTGACCACGTTGTGCGCTACGTTGTCGCCAAACTGACAACGCTTGTACAACGCTTCGCGCGTGGCATCCTCCACGTCCATAGTGGCAGTCGTCTTGGCGGCAATGATACAATCGTGAATGAAACACCGAAGACCAGAGGCCAATTCGAGAGCCGGAGAGTCCGTGGCATCGTTCGTTAGTTTGATGTTGGCCAACTCAAGCCCGACACACGCGCCCGTACCGCCGATCAGCAGCTTGTTCGCCGTCGAGAAGAAAATGTGCGGCTTCTCGTTAGCCAGTGTCAGCCCGATCAGATGGATAAAGTCCTTCGCGTCCAGCGTCAGATCGACGGCGTGCGACCAGGACGCGCCGCTGTCCTTGGGCATGAGGAAGATGTAATCGTTCAAGCCGCTTCGCGTGGCGTTCAGCGCCTTCTGGATCGTCTTGAACGTGTCCGCGCCGCCAAGGTTCCGTTTCACCTGCTCTGCGGCAACACCACTGGCCGCGTCGTGAACGAGCATGAGCCGGCCACTGCCGCACAATTCGGAGCCGGCCAGTTTCGCCACGGCGACCTGGTTCCTGAACAACTCGGTGCGCTCGTAAGCGCCTCGCAATGCTGTCGTTCCAGCCATCGTGTCCTCCTTTGACTAAACCACCG
>Ga0255052_10003218_pt1 | contig 11444 bp, 10 predicted proteins | sample JV7_2_21_MG_FD_188632 | JGI IMG/M metagenome (GOLD analysis project Ga0255052, IMG submission 188632) | Seawater microbial communities from Jervis Inlet, British Columbia, Canada - JV7_2_21 | ecosystem: Environmental > Aquatic > Marine > Inlet | place: Canada: British Columbia | collected...
GGGGCTATCGCCATCCGAGGCGGACGCGACACCAATGACCGGTGCGAGCAGTCATACAGCGCTCAATGTATCCATCGTAGTCTTCGACCCTGGCGTGCCTGCAGACCGGTCGTTGCACCGCGATCTGCAGGTGTTTCCGCGGATTCGAGAGATCGAGGCGATGTTTCTGCCTTTTGTATTGCGCGATACGCTTGCCAATACCAATGAGTGGGGCGCGGTGCGGGTGGTGCCTCTGCCTGATGTTGCCGCGGAGCTGCTCGTGTCCGGAACGATCGTCCGATCCGACGGGGAAAGCCTGGATCTCAGGATTCGGGCTGTCGACGCAAGCGGACGCGTATGGCTCGATACGGTATTTGGCGGCGCGGCGACCGACAATTATGCGAAGCCTGACAATGAGTCCAGTGCGCAGGGAAATCGGCAGCTCTTTGACGAAATTGCGGAGGGTATTCGGTTAGCACGCGCCCAGCTGAACGATAAAACACTTGCAGACGTCGCCGAGATTTCCTTGCTGCGATATGGTGATCAGCTTGCGCCGTCCGTATTCGGCAATTATCTGGATCGAGCAGCCGATGGCACTTTCACAATTCGTCGCCTGCCCGCGAGGAACGATCCGATGCTTGACCGAATCCGGCGTATTCGCGGCACCGAGTATGTGATCACGGATACCGTGGACGCGAAATTCCAGGAACTCCACACTGAAATCGCGTCGATTTACGACATGTGGCGCGAATATCGCCGCAAGGTTGTTGAATATCAGATGGAAAACGCGAGGTGGGCGCAAGATACAAAACCAGACGCACCGCGTGGCAGCTATGAGGCGATGAAGAGCCTTTACGACAATTACAAGTTGGACAGAATCGCCACGCAAGAACAAGACAGTTTGGCGGTGGCGTTCAACAATGAAGTAGGCCCGACAATTGAGGCGATGGAGGCTCGGGTGGCCGAACTCGAGGGTTGGGTCGACATGAAATATGCAGAATGGCACAGGCTCCTGGAAGAGCTATTTGAAGTAGAGACCCGCCTGCAGCAATAAATGATGTCAAGCGTCAGCGACGAGCCATCCATGGCCTCCGCCCTCGCTGTGACTCACCGTGTTTGCCATTGCGCCGGTTAAATACGGAATTCATACTAGCCGCCCCCTAATAATTGTGACCGGGAGTTACCGGAAGAATGCAGATTTCAGATTATGGCCTGTTGAAGACTCAGGCTTATATTGATGGACAGTGGATCGATGCGGATGGTGCAGAGACGTTCGCTGTTCTCAATCCCGCCACGCGCGAGGTCGTCGCCGAAGTCACCAGGTGTGGGACCGCGGAAACTCGCCGGGCGATTGAAGCGGCTGACGCTGCTTTGGCAGGTTGGCGCGCTATGGCGGCGAAGGAGCGTGCCTGGATTCTCAGAAACTGGTTCAACCTGATTATGGAGAACCAGGAGGACCTCGCTCAGATTCTGACCGCTGAGATGGGCAAGCCGCTGGCCGAGGCGCGCGGTGAAATTGCTTACGGCGCGAACTACGTTGAATGGTTCGCGGAGGAAGGCAAACGCGTTTATGGCGACATCATTCCGCAAGCGTCGAACGATAAACGACTCGTTGTAATCAAACAGCCAGTCGGCGTGGTTGGCTGCATCAGCCCGTGGAATTGGCCGAACGCAATGTTAATACGCAAGGTCGCGCCAGCATTGGCCGCCGGGTGTACTGTGGTTTGCAAGCCGGCCAACGAAACACCGTTATCTGCTTTTGCCTTTGTCGAACTCGCGGCCCGCGCAGGTGTGCCAGCGGGCGTTATAAATGTTGTCGCAGGCGTGACCAGGGAAATCGGCGCTGAAATGACAAGCAATCCGATCGTTCGCAAGATGTCGTTCACTGGTTCCACACAGGTAGGCAAGCTCCTCATGGAGCAGTGCGCTGCCACCGTTAAACGCACTTCGATGGAACTCGGCGGTAACGCCCCGTTTATCGTATTCGACGACGCGGATGTTGATTCGGCGGTTCAGGGCGCAATGATCAGCAAGTTTCGCAACGCCGGACAAACCTGTGTCTGTACGAACCGGATTCTCCTGCAGGAGAGCATTTACGACGAATTCGCCGAGAAGCTCGTTGCAGCTATGACAGATCTGAAGATGGGTAATGGGGCGGATGAAGGTGTGACCGTCGGGCCGCTTATTAATGAAGGTGCAGCCAACGATGTTTTGGATTTTGTTGCCGACGCTGTTGCCAAAGGCGCCACTGTCGCAGCTGGCGGCAAGTCGTCAGATCTCGGCCCGTGCTTCGTCGAACCCACGGCCTTGACGAACGTTAGCGACGACATGCGTGTCTTTAGAGAAGAAATATTCGGACCGATCGCACCGCTGTTCAAGTTCAAGACGGAAGAAGAAGCGATCGCCATGGCGAATGACACTGAGTACGGGCTTGCCTGCTATTTCTATACGCGTGATATCGGACGCATTTGGCGGGTAGGTGAGGCGCTGGACTACGGCATCGTCGGTATCAACGATGGCGTTATCTCGAACGAGGCGGCGCCATTTGGTGGCATCAAAGAATCCGGTCAGGGGCGTGAAGGCTCCAAGTACGGGCTCGACGACTACCTTGAGATCAAGTACTTGTGCATGAGTGGGATCGATAAGTAGGAGCGGCCCGTGGCCGCGATCGCCCGGTCCGATGGGCACCGCGCAGCAATCGGTCATGGCGTAGTGCTAATAGTAGCGCGGGCTCGTACTGTCACGGATTCAGGTCCGATAGTGGCTAATAACGGTTCACCGGCGGCGTATACTCATGCGCATGTCAGGAAGCGGCCCCATGCAACAAAGCGAAATATACGAGCGGGCACGGCTTGCGCGCGATGCACGTTTTGATGGCCAGTTTTTTGTCGGCGTAAGCACAACCGGCATTTACTGCAGGCCAGTCTGTCCCGCTGTGCCGCCGAAACCCGAAAACGTTACGTTCTATCCGAGTGCGGCCGCGGCTGGTGAGGCAGGATTCAGACCGTGCCTGCGATGTCGGCCAGAGTGTGCGCCGGGTACTCCGGCGTGGAACGGAACATCAACGACCGTTCACCGGGGTTTGCGTCTGATCGCAAGCGGCGCGCTCGACAGGGGCTCGATCGAAGATCTTGCAGAGCGTCTTGGCGTCACCAGTCGACACCTTCGTCGATTGTTTACGAAGCACCTCGGTGCATCTCCACTCTCAGTCGCACACACGCAGCGCCTGCACTTCGCGAAACGACTTATCGATCAAACTGACATGCCGATGAGCCATGTAGCCGAAGCTGCTGGTTACGGTAGTGTCCGGCGCTTCAACGATGCGTTCAAGAATACTTACGGCCGATCACCTCGCGATTTACGGCGCCGCAGCGAGCTAACATTCGATCGTGATAGCGCGCTCACTGTTCGTTTGCCATATCGCAAGCCGTTCGACTGGCAGTCGATCATCAACTTTCTTGCTGTTCGGGCTACTCCTGGAGTTGAACAGGTTGTTGCAAACACATATTTGCGCACGATTACGATCGATGAGCAGCCCGGTGTCATCGAATGTCGGCATGATGAACGCGATGAGAGCGTCAGCCTGACGCTGCACGGTATTGCGACGATGGAGATGTTTCAGGTTGTACAGCGCGTGCGCGAAATGCTTGATCTCGACGCACCGGTTGCTGACATCGCGGACGTACTCGGCACGGACGAAAATCTCGCCAGGCGACTAGAGAACAATCCGGGCATTCGGGTACCCGGAGCCTGGGACGGGTTTGAGCTGACTGTCCGCGCGATCCTCGGCCAACAGGTTTCGGTTAAAGCAGCAACGACGCTCGCCGGAAGAATCGCGAAGCGCTATGGCGAAGTCGTCGAACTCCCGAAATCTCTGGGCAGTCGTACAGATGGATTGAGTCTTGACCGGGTATTTCCTACACCGGCGAAGCTGGCTCGTGCACGGCTCAACAACCTGGGCCTGGTAACGAGTCGAGCCAATACGATTCGCCGCGTCGCCGCCGCAGTCGCCCGTGGCACTATCAACTTCGACAATACTCAGGACCCCGGTGATTTTTGTGAGGCCCTCACGTCGATACGTGGCATAGGGGAGTGGACGGCACAATATGCGGCAATGAGAGCACTGAAATACCCCGATGCGTTTCCAGCGTCGGATCTTGGATTGCTAAGAGCAGCGGGCGAAGGCGGAAAGGTCAGTCCTGCGGTATTGACAAGTCGCGCCGAGTCATGGCGCCCGTGGCGTGCCTATGCGGCACTGTTGTTGTGGAGCTCGCTGGCGGGTTCCGGAGGATGAATGATGTACTACTGTTATTTGAGCACGCCGATTGGTGACCTGCTGTTGGCAGGTGATGATAAAACGCTAAGCCTGGTCGGATTTCCAAAAGGTAGGATGCGTCACGATCCAGATCCGGACTGGATCTACAACGAGAAGCCGTTTGCGACAGCCCGGCAGCAGCTGCAGGAATACTTCGCTGGCGATCGTAAAGATTTCGACTTGGCATTGAATCTGTCAGGTACCGAGTTTCAGGTTCTGGTGCTTGAGGAACTACAACGTATTCCTTATGGCGAGACTACGTCCTACGGAGACATCGCAAAACGAATCGGTCGGCCGAAAGCCATGCGGGCGGTTGGGGCTGCCAACGGGCGCAATCCGATTCCGATCATTATTCCTTGCCATCGTGTGATCGGCAGCAGTGGCGCGCTGACCGGGTTTGGTGGTGGGCTGGATACGAAAGAGGCGTTGCTGCGGCTCGAGGCCGAGAACAGTTAATTCATGAGTGCCAAGTGATGGCCGCGAACGGCAGATTCCTCACCTGCATGGCTCGCTGCGCTGCGCTTTACTTCCGGTGAGGAACATCCCGTCCGCAGCCATTCTACGAGCCCTACAGAATTCTCTTTTCCAAAGCCCGCACGGCGGCGGACGGTTCGACACCGTCGTGTAGCCGATCATCATTTTGCAATGTTGTGAACGACGACTGCAGCGGCAACACGCCAGCCCAGATCGCGATATCGTAATCCTCATCTTCGTCATCAGGCATGCCCGTCGAGACCTTCGCCGAGGCGGTCTCGATGTCGACGGCAATAACGCCCGTCATCCTGATCTCTTTTTCCAGCGGATCTCGAAGCTCATCCCAGCGACCTGGCATCGTATGTTCACTGATCACACGCATGCCGTGAACTTTGCCGTCCCTGTCGTCAATCAGCCGCGGTGATCCGAACACGGTGGCGGAGCGATAGTTCATGGACGAACTGAATGCTGATCGCGCGAGTACGAGACCGTCAACGTGAGTGACGTTCAGGCACAGTCGATCCGTCTGCTCGAGTAAACGGACGATTCTGGCCTTTCGGGCGCCATGCAAATAGATCGTTTCGCCCTCACGACCGTAAATCATCGGGACAACGACTGGCTGGCCGTCCTGTACAAAGCCGACACTGGCGACGAGCGCCGAGTCGATAATGTCGTGCACCGCCTGCTTGTCGTAAGTCGCTTTTTCCCTGAGTTGGCGAACTTTGTTCTGCTTGTTGATCTCGTAACTCTCGCTCATTTCCAAACCCTAATTGAGAAAGCGTGGCGCGAAGGTCATCGCTACAAATGTAACCAGCCCGATGCCGATGATATTCACGATGAAGCCGGCCCGCATCATTTTGGGAATCGTAAGCAGTCCCGAGCCGAACACAATGGCATTGGGCGGTGTCGCGACCGGCAACATGAACGCGCAACTGGCAGCCAACGTTACGGGCACTGCGAGGACAATCGGATCCAGACCTGACTCAATCGCAATCGCTCCGGCAATCGGCAGAAATGTCGCAATCGTCGCGGTGTTGCTCGTCAATTCAGTCAGGAAAATAATCATCGACGTAACCGCAACGACGATAGCCAGCAAAGGCATGGTGCCGATGGCCTGAAGTGTCGCTCCCAGCCACGCAGCCAGTCCCGTGCTGATGAAAGCGCTGGCAAGCGACAGACCGCCACCGAACAACAGGATGACTCCCCAGGGCAGTTGCTCAGCGTATTTCCAGCGAATCAAGTGCGGGTCGTCCTCGTCTCCGGACGGGATTATGAACATCGCAATTGCTCCCGCAATAGCGATGCCGGTGTCGTCGAGTGCGGCCAGTCCAGGTAGCTGAATCCAGAATGGCCGCCCGACCCATGCCACTATCATGATGGCAGCGACAATCGATATTCGAATTTCAGGTTTACTAATCTCACCGAGATCGTCTTTGAGATTCTTGAGTTCGGCGCGGCCTTCTCCCGAGGTCTTGAAGCTCACGTCGAATATCCACCGGGTCAGAACAAACCAGCAAAGCGGCAACATAGTGATGGCAAGGGGCACGCCAACCATCATCCAGTTGGAAAAGTTGATCGTGGTTCCGTAGCTCTCGAGCATGAATGCAGCGAGCATCGCCGTCGGCAGCGTGCCGACGAGCGTTGTCAGCCCACCAATCGTCGCTCCATAGGCGACGGCCAGCAGCATGGCGTACTGAAAGTTCTCTCGCTCACGGGCACCTAGGTCGTGTACCGACGCATGAACGACAGTGACGACTGATACGGCGACCGGCATCAGCATCATTGCCGTCGATGTGTTCATGACCCACATACTGATCAGGGCGCTAGCCAGCAAAAATCCGCCGACGAGAAACCGGCCGCTGCCACCGGCATGTTGCAACACATTCAATGCAATTCGTCGGTGCAGATTCCAGCGCTGCATGGTGAATGCAACTATAAAGCCGCCCAGGAAAAGGTAGATGACCTTGTTCGCAAAGGGTGCGGCCGCATCCGCCATGTTGACGGCACCGAGGAGCGGGAAACAGGCAAGAGGCAATAAGGCTGTGGCGGCAATCGGAATAGCTTCAGTTGCCCACCACACGGCCATCAGAACTGCGACTGCCGCGGTCGCCCAGCCCGCATCGGAAAGACCGGCCGGTGCGTCGCTGAACAGCATCAATAGTGTGAGCAGTGGCCCAAGAAAAAGCCCCACCGTTTGATGTGTTGAGCGTCCTTCGGGGATCTCGCCGCCGTTCAAGCTGAACCTCCGTTCGTTTGGCCGACCAGGGGCTACATCTTGTGCATAACTCGCCTTCCTATACAAGATGTAGTAGCATTCCGACCGTACCAACTCGGTACGCACGGAGATGGGATGTAATTGGCAATGCGGGCGGGACGCCATGCCGGATGCATGATTTGACGGCAGGTATCACGTGCTCCTCTCAACACGTTGCTCAAGTGGCCGGTTGCCTGCGCAACCTGTCATAGCTGTCAAAGAAGCGACCTGTCTGCATATTGACGAACGAAGCAGAAACTCATCGTGACATGGAGGTTCCGTTTTTTATGCGATTCGTGATTGGCCGACTACATCTTCAGCTTGCTATGCCGCCCAGATTCTGGGCGGCTTTTTTAGTTGTGTTTGTCGTTGCTTGTGCATCAGGACCACCAAAGCTGCCGTACCCGGCGTTCATCCAGTCCGACGAATTAGAAGATATCTTTCTCGCGAGCCTGCCCGGCATCCGAGCCAAACAGTTCTCCGGTGACCCACAGACCCGGCGCACAAGCAATCGGGTCGATCTGCCACCGGGCTGGGAGGGGACGACCGGAGGCGCGCCAGGGAAGTTGCTTGAGATTCTTGTGCTCTCCGGTGACCTCGAGGTCGCGGACGTTTCTTTGGGCCTCGGCGGCTATCTGCAGATTCCGCCTGGAACGTTTGGCTTCAATCTGCAGACTTCCAATGGAGCTCGAATTCTATATTTTCTGGACGACGTCGATCCGTTGGCGATGATCCAGTCACCCGTCATTCTCGACAGCAGCCTTATCGGCTGGCAAGTCACGGATACGGACGGTGTGGACATCAAGGAGTTGCGCAACGATCCGGGTAACGGCGCCCGCACCTGGTTATTGAGAATCAAGCCGGGAGCGATGATTCCCTGGCAATCATCATCGGTCATTCGTGAGGGGTACCTGATAGAAGGGCAATACCAGGACAGCGAGTGCGTCGGTGGTGAAGTACATACCTGGATCTACACACCAGGCGGATACTTTTATCGGCCAGGCAATGCAATCAGTGGAGGTCCGGAAGCGAGAGCCCTCACCGAATCGGTTTGGGTTCTGCGGGAAAGAACCGCAGGAAGCAGAACTACCAAGGAAGGTTGCCTGTAAAGCCGACGAATGGGGCGTTCGGCGAAGGAAGTAAAGCCCAGCGTAGCGAGCTCCCGTCACGCGGGATCGAGACATGACAGAGGCGAAGGCCTCATTTGTCGGCTATTTGGTCAGTTTCGTAATTCCCTTACCGAGTTTCATCAACTTCGTCAGCGTTGCTGACGAAATGTCATTGATCTGCTCGTACCACTCGCTCGTCGACGCTACAAAATTCAGCATATTGCGAATTCGTTCCTTTGTGATCGGGTGCGTGTCGGCCTCCAATTCGACTTCCTCGGCGGCAGTGCGCAACATCGACAGTGTCGGATTGAGTTCGCGTTGCTTACGCTGGTCGATGATGACGCGGAACAGCTCCCAGACATCATGCAGCGACTCGAAGTAGTCGCGCCTGTCGCCCAGAACGTGTGTCATGCGTACAAGGCCAAATCCCTGGAGTTCGCGAATACTTGTGCTGACGTTGGAGCGCGCTACGGACAGAGCGTCGACAATCTGATCGGCGCGCAAAGGCTCTGGTGATAGATAGAGCAATGCCTGAATTTGGGCCACGGTGCGATTCGTGCCCCAGCGCGTACCCATTTCGCCCCAATGGAGCACATATTTTTCTACTGCTGGCGAGAGCTTCATTGTCGTTTCCATTGTTTCTGTCATGACAGAATTTACGGAAACTACGGCGCATTCGCAAGAACCACGACACGCCGTGGGGCGGGCCAGTCTTCGACAGTCGTGTCCGGATCGTCCGGATTTAGCGCCTCGCGCAGGGATTCGAAGGTCATCCACTCCGTACTTCGCTGCTCATCAGTCGTCGTCACTGACTTGTCAATCACGTCGATTCCGGTGAATCCGGAGCGCCGCAACCAGGTAACTAATTCGGAAATCGTGGGCAGTAACCAGACATTGCGCATACGCGCATAGCGGTGCGCAGGCGTGCGCGCGAACGATTCTTCACCCGGAACGAATATTGTCTCGAGCACGAGCTGGCCACCCGGGCGCAACGTTCCTTGCAGCTGTCGCAAGTGGTCAATCGGTGAGCGCTGGTGATAAAGGACGCCCATCGAGAATGTCGTATCAAAACTTCGTTGATTCACCGGCAACTCATCCAACCTCAGTGGCAGGACAAAAACGAATTCCGGTCGAAGAAAGTGCTCAAGCGCGAGAAACTGCATGACGTAGAGCAATGTCGGGTCGATACCGATTACGCAACGTGCCCCTGCGTTTCTCATTTGCAGCGAGTAGTAACCATTGCCACAACCGACATCAAGTACGGCACGTCCTTCAAGTGTTGCGATTTGGTTTTTGAGGCGCTCCCACTTCAGATCACTGCGCCATTCGCTGTCGATGGTAATGCCTGCGACCTCGAAAGGCCCTTTACGCCACGGCGCAAGGGCCAGCAGTAACTCCCGGGCTGCGTGTGGATTGTCTTCTCCGATCGCGCGCAGCTCCCCGAGCGTCTGTCGCCATCGTGCGAAGTCGCCATGGGCTTCATCGTGCAGCCGTTCCTGAATCTGCGCCTCCAGGTGGGCTTGCCAGGAATCGAGCCCGAGGTCGGCGAGGCATCGCCACAGTTTTGACAATTCGAACATCGTTATTTGATCGCAACGATGGACACGAAGTTAAAGTAGCGCAGCCACACTGCGCTGTGCGCAAATCCGGCGCTTGCGAGACGTTCCCTGTGCGCGGCGACCGTTTCCGGTATCAAGACGTTGTCGAGAGCCGCGCGTTTGCGGCTGATTTCGAGTTCGCTGTAGTCATTACGGCGCTTGTGCTCACGGTGCAAAGCAACGAGCAACTCTTCCATGTGTGGATCGCTGTCAATGACCTTCTCGGAGAGGACGAACAAACCGCCTGGCAGTAATCCCTCGCAAATACGACGGACCATGAAGGTACGAGCATCGGGATCGAGAAACTGAAGTGTGTAATTCATCACAACCATTGACGCATTGCTGATTGCTACGTCGCAAATATCGGCCAGTTTGATGTCCACTGGTGTGCGCGATGCCTGCGTTGCATCGTCCTGTGCGATTAGTGTCCGGCATCGCTCGATCATGGCTGGTGCATTATCTATGGCGATGATTCGGCAGTTTGGTGCTCGAATTCCCTGACGCATCGCAAGCGTCGCTGCCCCGAGCGAGCAACCGAGGTCGTAGCAGTGTGTCCCGGCTTTTACATAGCGGGCCGCGAGAGAGCCAATGGCCTCGAGCGACGCCACATAGCCCGGAATTGAGCGCTTGAGCATGTCGGGAAAAACTGCGGCGACGGCGTCATCAAAGCGAAATGGCTCGTCGCTGTGCTCATTTGCGGCGTAGATCCTGTCTTCTGTCATGGTCGTAGGCTGGAAAGTTGTGGGACAATCGCGCCCCGTATGCTACGCGAACTTCACAAAGAACTCGGCATTCCCGAAAATTACGGTCGTAGTCCCGATGTGCCCGAATTTGAAGAGGCGGCCGAGTTAGTTGAAGTTGGACCAAATCTGGTCGGTCGTATGCAGCGCCTGATGCCCGCAGCGGCTCGGCAGTGGCAGGCAATGGCCGAAGCGGCGGCGATTGACGGGATTCCGCTGCTGATCGTGTCCGGATTCCGCAGTGTTGAGTATCAGGCGGCCTTGATTCGCAAGAAGATCAACGCCGGTCAGAGTATCGCCGATATTCTCCTGGTCAATGCTGCACCGGGGCACAGTGAGCACCATACGGGCCAGGCTGTAGATATTGCCACGCCGGGCTCACGTCCTCTGACCGAGGAATTCGAGTCTACAGATGCGTTTCGCTGGCTCGAACTGAACGCGTCCGGCTATGGTTTTTCGATGACCTACGCGCGGGATAATCCGTGGGGAATAGCTTACGAGCCGTGGCATTGGTCCATAAAAGAACGCTAAATCATCGTAGGAGCCCGTCATAAGGGCGAATGTTGCGTCGACCAGGGCGCGAGAAAGCGGAAATATCCGCTCGTAAGTTGTTGACAGTTGGTGAGGACGATTAGACAATAGCCGGCTTGTGTCCGCGGAGGGGTACTCAAGCGGTCAACGAGGGCAGACTGTAAATCTGCTGGCTAAGCCTACGTAGGTTCGAATCCTACCCCCTCCACCAGACTTTTAGTTCGGCGGAGATAGGCCGAGAACGAGTATAGCAGTATTAGCTGAATCGTTGTTCCGGCCTTGGGTACGAGTAGAGAAGGCCGCGAGACACAATCTTTTTCAGGTGCGTGACGAAATAAGGAGCGCCACCAAGGGGAAGACACAAAGAGATTTTTGAAGTCCGGACGGTTTGAGTAAATGAGACTGTCAGGATTTTTGCACGCCATAAAAAGGTGCATGGCGGGT
>Ga0255052_10003219_pt1 | contig 11443 bp, 11 predicted proteins | sample JV7_2_21_MG_FD_188632 | JGI IMG/M metagenome (GOLD analysis project Ga0255052, IMG submission 188632) | Seawater microbial communities from Jervis Inlet, British Columbia, Canada - JV7_2_21 | ecosystem: Environmental > Aquatic > Marine > Inlet | place: Canada: British Columbia | collected...
TCTTGTTCGGCGACGAGGGAGACACGGATACCGGATGCGCCAATCGCTTCCATCATTCTTTGTTCGTAGTATGCCCGGTGATTGCGACCTGTCGCGTGGACATCGATTTTCACTATCGCCTCGAGGTCGTTCTTGCGCATCGAGCGACAAGGAATAATATCGCGCACGAGTGCGCCACGCTGATCGCCTTCGGCATCGCTGTAGTCGTTCGCGTCGCCGAGTTTTGCGGTTTTCTCAATGAGGCTATTGGCATATTCGAAATCGGGTAAATTGGTCGCTTCTCTTTCGAGTATGTGGCGCGGCGCCAGCGAAAACCCGTTAGTGCCGAAGAACTTCAGCATCGGGATGTTATGCCAGTCGGCCTGGCTATGAATCCTTTCGACGCCCTTGTGTTGCAAAACTACATCGAGGGCCCGCAACAGCGAGCGTCCCATCCCTTTTGTAGCCATTGCAGGATCGACACCAATCGCATCCATCGATGCATAGCGGTCATTTGTTCCGTACTCACCCTCCTGCAGGCGTGCCAATAGAAATCCCTTCAGTACGCCGTCTAATTCCGTACCCAGGTAGACAAAACCGGACGGCTCGGCTTGGGCGGCACGCAGTCGCAAGCGGTAAAAACCTTCGCGCCGGTGGCCCGTGTAGTGGCTATCGATGTCGACTACACGCTGCAAATCCGCGGCCTGTAGTGGTCGCGTGGCGAATTCCCTTACAGGGCCGTTTGTCACGATGCGTCGGGAATCAGAATGGCGCGACCGGCGAGCTGACCGGCGTGCGCTGCGGCGAATATTTCGTTAATTTGGGACAAGGGATGCCGTTCGATGAACGGCAACATGAGTACCTTGCCCGCGAGGACAAGTTCGAGTGCTGCGGAGTAATACTCCGGAAGGCATCCCCAATTGCCCAGTGCTCGCGCGTGAAAAGCCATCAGGTTGGACAGGCGCACTTCCACCTTATCCATCGTAAAGCCGACCACGGACAGACAGGCGCCGAAAGTTAGCAGCCCATAGGCGGTCGTCTGACCTGCCGCGGTACCGGAGCACTCGAATATCTTCCATTCTGTCTGTCGCAGTCCATTGTCCTTTGCGAACTGCCGAATCGCGTCACGCACGTCTCTGCCTTGTACTTCCCGGGCATTGATGGTCAGGCTGGCGCCATAGCCCTTGAGTTGCTCGAGCTTTGCCTGCTCGATGTCGATGGCGACAACCGTCGCGCCCCTGGCAGCCGCGAGTTGCACGGCGTATCCACCGACGCCGCCAACACCGATGACGACGGCCAGGTCTCCTGCTTCGACTTCTGCCTGCACGATCGCCTGATAAGGCGTCGTCAACGCGTCGGCGATGACGCTTGCATCGGCCAGTTGCATGCCGACATCAGCGAGGCGCGCAGCATCGACATTGCACAGACCCGATGCGGGCACAGTGATATGTGTCGCGAAACCGCCGTGCATATCGATTCCCGGTGATTTCTGTTGTCTGCAGATCGTGCCATGGCCCCGCTCACACAGGTCGCAGGACCCACAGGGAATGACGGCGGGGACGACCACAGTCCTGTCCTGCCACTCTGCGGCATTTTGTCCAGTCTTGATGACCCGGCCGCTCATCTCGTGACCAAGTGTCAGTGGCAGCGGGTGCTTGGTCCTGACACCGTCGTAAAAGAAACCGAGGTCAGTGTGGCAGACACCGCAGCCGGCTATCTCGACGATAACTTCATTGGCAGCGGGCTCTTGTGGCTCGAATTCGACCCGGGTCAACGGCACACCCGGTTCCTCCATTACCCAGCGATGCGCAGTCATTGTTCTGCTCCTTCAGGGTTGTTTTCCCAAACCGGTTTACGTTTCTCGAGAAACGCGTTCAGGCCCTCAACCGGATCCTTGGTCTGCATAAGTTCCTCGATGTACATTTTCTCGACAAGATCGAGTTTGGTGGCGATGCGTTCGACGTAATCGAGCCGGGCGGCTTTCACAGCGAAACGCAAGGAAGAGGCGCTCTTGCCAATGAGGTTTCGCTCCGCCCAGGTCAGTGCTGCGTCGCATGGTGATTCGCTGATCTCATCGACGAGACCAATATTCCTGGCTCGGAGTGCATCGATGCTCTCGCCCGACAACAGCAACATCTCTGCCTGCGCCTGACCGACGCGTTCTGGCAGCAGGCACGAAGCGGCCGGTGCGATAACAGCAAGCGATATTTCGGGTTGCCCGAGTCGAGCATCCTCTGCGGCAATGATCAGACTCGCCGCACAGGCAACTTCGAGGCCGCCGCCGAGGCACTGGCCTCGAACCGCGGCAATAATGGGCACGGGATATTGAATCATCTGCATGATCAGCGAGTTAATCTTGCGCAACATCCCGGCAAACTGTTCCGGCAGATGCTCCTCGACGCTCGCTCCAAAGCTGAAGTGGGGGCCTTCGGCATCGAGGATGACAGCCAGCAGACGATCGTCGCCGCTGTGTTCATTCAACGCTTCGCCCAGAGCGTCAATCATCGCGGCATCAATGATGTTTGCCTTGGGCCGGGCCAGTTGCATTCGCAGAATCTGCTCGTCGCGTTCGAGCCAGGCATTAAGAGGGCTGTCTGTCATGTTCAAACTCCAGGCTAGTCAATGGCAGCCGGCGGATCGGGGTCGTAGTCCCAGTCGTCGTCAGGTGGCGGATACTTCGCGAGCCAGTCTTTCATCCACGCAACATGCTGGCGTTCGTCATCAGCGAATTCCTGTGCAAATGAACGGACTTTGTCGTCCGCAGTGTCGCGCGCAACGGCATCAAAGAACGCCATGGCAGTCATTTCGTTTTCCAGCGCCAAATGAAGTGCCTGATGCGGTGTCATCAGGTAATGCACACCGGCCAGGTCGATATTCTCGGGGGGTTCGAGGCCAGCCCATCGAAATTCCCACGGCGCGAGTTCCGGGAGCTCGAGACCTTTCGCTTCCTGGCGAATCTTCTCGGCGTGTTCAGCTTCCAGCACAGACATTTTCTCAAACAACTCGGCCACGTCCTTGTTGCCACACTCCCGCATTTGCTCCGCGAGATCCTTGTAGCTCTGCACTGCCTCGAGTTCGATGACCAGGGCATGTAGCAACAGCTCAGGCGCAGTGAGGTGTTGCGCAAGGATTCCGGCTGCTTTACTCATACGAGAAACTCCCCGTCGAGGTCGCGTTCTATAGTGACATCGGGCCCGACCGATTGACTGTATTTGTCTCGGGACCCTTTGTAGAGGACGCCAATGTTGAAACCGTCGTCAGTCATTACACGCCTTGCTGCCTGTGCCGCATCGGTTGTAAATTCGACCGGTGGCGGGTGCACTTTCGTTTTCCATTCCCGTTGGTCGGGACGAAACGTTACGCAAGGGCTCAGGATCTGCACGAACGAGAAGCCAGGGTGACTGATTGCCTCAACCAATGTCTTTGTGGTGCCCTTCACGTCGCCGGAGAACGCACGAGCAACAAAGTTGGCACCGGATGCCAATGCGATAACGAGTGGATAGAACGGTGAGACGCCCGTACCGCCTGGCGCCAGATCGGTATCCCAGTCCGGAGCTGTAGTGGGCGAGGGTTGTCCCTTGGTCATGCCGTAAATTTCGTTATCCATAACGACGTAAGTGATGTCTATGTTTCGCCGGCAGGCATGTAAAAAATGATTGCCGCCGATCGAAAAGCCGTCACCGTCACCACCGGCACATATGACTGTCAGGTCAGGTCGTGCCACCTTCAGGCCGGTCGCCAACGGCAGCGCTCGCCCGTGTACGCCGTGGAATCCATAACTGTTCAGGTAAGCGGGGAGGCGCGACGAGCAGCCGATGCCTGATATGACAGCGATATTCTCGGGCGCAAGTTGCAGCGCCGCGATAGCCTTGGTAACGCTCGCCAGGACATGGTAATCGCCGCATCCCGGGCACCATACCGGCTTGGTGCCAGACTTATAGTCACTGGCCTTCAGTTTGCACGGAGCAACAGCACTCATTGCTTGCTCCATTGTGTAAGTTTGGTGGCAATCTCGCCGGGTCGAAAAACATCCGGCCCAGGGCGGTGCAAGGTGTCGACATCCGCGGGCAAGCCGTACCAGGCGCGTAGAAATCGATACAGCTGCCCCGTGTGATTTTGTTCGATCACGATGAGGCGTTTAACACCGTCGAGCGCTGCAGCCATCTCGTCCTGCCGGACCGGCAGCAGCAAGCGCATCGATATGAGTTTCAACTTCGCGGCGAGGTCGTCGGGCAGTCTCTGCAAAGCTTCCCGGACCACGCTCGTCGTCGAGCCCCAGCTCACGATCGCGAGTTCACCATCACCGTCGATATCCGCCCAGTGCTGCCCATAATCGAAGTTCGCAATTTTCTTCGCGCGTTTGTCGAGCTGCACATTGTGGTCCTCAATGCTGCCCGACGGTTTGGCCCCGGCGCTGTGCTCGAGGCCGTCGCCTGTATATTGACCACCTCGAGTTCCGGGCAATGGCATCGGCGAGATACCGTCAGCTGTAATCGCATGGCGCTCGAAGTCTGCGGTGATATTCTCGGCAAGTTTACGCTTTGCAAAAAACGAGATTGCTGGTATCGGGTCGGCAACGACATTTGCCTGACCGATGAACTGATCAGAGAGCACGATGACAGGTGCCTGAGTCGCTTCGGCAAGGTGCACCGCCCATTGCGTTGTGAAGACGCAGTCGCTCACCGATGTCGGCGCAACCACAATATGCGGCGCGTCACCGTGTAAACCGTACACTGCTGCATTGAAGTCGGACTGTTCCGGCTTGGTTGGAATTCCTGTTGACGGTCCTACTCGCATAACATTCACGACGACTATTGGAATCTCGGCACAGACCGCGAGGCCGAGTCCCTCGATCATGAGCGACAGTCCGGGCCCGGAAGTTGCCGTAAGCGAGGGCACTCCGCCAAACGACGCACCGATCGCCATATTGACCGAGGCGAGTTCATCCTCGGCCTGTGTCAATGCGCCGCCGGCATCTTTGAGTCTCGGCGCCAGCCACTCGAGAATCTCGGTAGCCGGCGTAATCGGGTAGGCCGCAGCGAAACGCACGCCCCCACGTATCGCCCCCAGGCCTGTCGCATGATTGCCGCTGATAATCCAGCGGTCGCCGGCATCTTCATTGACCGCCAGGGTCGGGACTGCGCTTGTCGCGCTTGCCATGCCGAGCTTCGCTGCAACAATGCTGGCTTCGACGGCTGCCCGGCCCTTTACGGCGATTTTCTTCTCGATAGCGTGGCTAATCGCATCCTCCGATAAACCAGCGAGGCAGCCCACATAGCCCAATGCCACCATGTTGACGCGGCCGCCCGGGACCGACTCGGCGAGGGCCGCCATCTCCAGTTTGCGAATCTCTGCGCCTGTCGCCGAAATGGACTGCGGGACTTCGTCCTCAGCAGGATCAGTCACAACAACGCTATCGGCATCGACGGCAATATCGCCGATTATTCGCTCGGCGTGTTTCCAGTCGATACCGAGTAGCGCATCGAAGCGATCGTCGAGACAATTAACCGGGGAAGTACTCAGTCGCACCAGCGCCGCAGACTCGCCACCGCGAATCTGTGGTCCAACGGCTCGAATCATCAGGCCGTACAGTCCACAACGTGCGGCCGCCGCCAGCAGCATGTCACCGGCGGTAACGACGCCGGTGCCGCCCTTACCGAGCAGGGCGACCGAAAAGGAGTGGCCGGGCCGATCCATCATTATTTGCCTCGATGAGGTTCCCGTCGTTGTTATTATCGTAATTCGGTACTATAATACCGAGATAGTGTCAAAAAGCAAGCACAACAAGGAGATAGCGATGAGTTCCCAGTCAGCCAAGCAGGGCTACAACAAAGAATTGGAGAATTTTGAATTAGTGCCTGATGTCATCGTGGAGGGCGTAACATTCGAGCTCCGACCCGTGCGTTGTCCGGGCGGTACCGTGCTTGACGGCCTGTTCCACGCCTGGATTACGCTCGATAACACGGCGCAGTACAACTCGTATACAACCGAGATGGTGAAGGGGGTGATTCTTGCCTTTCGGCGGGCGAGTGCAATGCGTGATGTCGTTACCGTTGTATTCACTGGCGCAGGGGACAAAGCGTTCTGCTCGGGAGGTAATACCAAGGAATATGCCGAGTATTACGCCGGCAATCCGCAGGAATACCGCCAGTACATGCGGCTCTTCAATGACATGGTTTCGGCGATTCTGGCTTGCGACAAACCCGTGATTTGCCGTGTCAACGGCATGCGCATTGGTGGTGGTCAGGAAATCGGCATGGCTTGTGATTTTTCGATTGCGCAGGATCTTGCACGTTTCGGACAGGCAGGGCCAAAGCATGGGTCCGCGCCGGTCGGTGGGGCCACCGATTTCTTGCCGACCATGATTGGCGGCGAGCAAGCGATGGTTTCAGGCATCCTCTGCGAGCCGTGGTCCGCTCACAAGGCATACCGAATGGGTATCATCTCGGACCTCGTGCCTGCACTCAAAGTGGATGAGGAATTTGTTCCAAATCCGCTGGTCGAGACACAGCGATATCTTGATGATCTGGGCCGAATCGTACACGGTGAATCGAAAACAGGTGAGGCACTTGCGGCCGGCAAGGCCTTGCTGAAAAGGGGCACGGTTGATCTCAGCTTGCTCGATGCAGCGACGGAGCGTCTGTGCGCCAAATTTATTCACATGTTCCCTGATTGCCTGACGAAGACCCTGGAGGAACTGCGCAAACCGAAATTGAACGCGTGGAATGCCAACAAGGAAAATTCTCGCGCGTGGCTTGCGCTCAATATGATGACTGAGGCGCGCGCTGGATTCAGGGCATTTAATGAGCCAGCCGACGGCAACCGCGAGATCGATTTCATCGGTCTGCGGCAGGCGTTGGCGGCCGGGGAACCCTGGACAGACGAACTCACCGAGAGCCTGATGCCCGCCGCGAGAGCGAGCAAGTAGGAGGGGATGATCGATGGCACTGATGATCAACAGTGTGTGTACGGCGTGTGACGCCTGTGAGCCCTTATGCCCGAACGAAGCAATTAGTGTCGGTGATCCGATCTACATCATCGACGCCTTCAAATGCACTGAGTGCGTTGGCGCTGAGGACGAACCACAGTGCCAGCTCGTTTGTCCTGAAGACGAATGCATCGTCGCCAACCCGGACTTTCCGGAGTCCGAAGATGAGTTGCTGCAAAAATACGAAATGCTAAACGGCTGAGTTGCCCTGGCTTCCTCTCTCGAGGTTTTCGCTGCCATAGCGGAGCAGCGTTTTCAGGGTAATCGAATCGAGCGTCGCGCGATTCAGCCTGTCGATTTCGTTCATCACACTGTCCAGGCCGCTTACTACAGCATACGCATTGCCCTGCAGCTCCTCCGGTGTATCGATTTCCGACTCCAACGACTCGAATTCATGAATGATGTCCCAGAGCGTTGTTCGCCTGGTACTACCGGCGAAGCGGTAACCGCCGCCCACACCTCTGACCGATTCGATGAGTCCGCTGCGCACAAGCGTCCGCATGACTTTTGCGAGATGGTGAATGGAAACATCGTAGCTCGCGGCGATATCGGCCGTGGAAAACTGCTTGTCAGGCTCGCTGGCCAGGTGCAGTACAGCGTACAGCGCGTAACGGCTCGCTTTTTGTAACTTCATGTCAGTCCAGCCGCCTTTCCAATTCGATGTACGGCCCGGCAGCCAATCCCTCGCCGCGGAAAAACGACAGGTTCACTTTGTCGTCACCCAGGACCATCGTACGAATTGTGGTCGCGCCGTCCTGTTTCATCGCGGCACACAAAGCTTCGAATAGCAGCGTACCGATGCCTTGTTCCCGCTGCGCAGGCGATACACTCAATGCCAGCACCCAGCCGCAAGGAGGGGAGCCGAACTCCCAGGCACGTATCTCGCCGACTATGAAACCGAGTAACCGGCCCTGGGCCGATCTGGCGACCAGAAAATAGCGTTGCAGGCGTTGTTTGTTTCCGGCAAATCGCTCGAAGACGTCGCTCCAGTATGCGTCTTTCGCGGCCCCGGTTATCTCTGCATCAAGCGCCACAACGGCATCAATATCGGCCGCTCCGGCTGTTTGGATACTGGCTACGGGAACTTCCTGGGTCACTTTCAAAACCTTCTGTTAGCAGCGGGGCGGACCAATCCTAACACCCCAAGGGCACGCCGTCCGGCGCTCTGGAGCCCAGCATAGCCTACATTTGACGATAAAACAGTAATTCGGTACTATTATACCATTATTTGCGGGAAAGTCCGACCATGGCACTGCAACAGATCGTCGAACGCTGCCAGAAGCTTTATGAGGACCTGGATTTCACGTCGGTTCGGGAGTGGAAACAGGCCGGCGAGAATCGCAAGGCGATAGGGCATATGCCGGTCTATGTGCCGCGCGAACTGATTCATGCTGCCGGCATGTTGCCGGTAGGAATTCTCGGTGGTGGCGACCAGCTCGACGTCATTCACGGCGACGCCTATTACCAGAGCTATATCTGCCGCATTCCACGCTCGACGATCGAGCTTGCCGTCACCGGCAGGCTTGACTGCCTTGACGGCATGCTGTTTCCGAGTACCTGCGATGTGATTCGCAACTTGTCCGGTATGTGGCAGCTCAAGTTCAAGGACAAGCTGGTGCGTTATTTTGACGTGCCGCAGAATTTTGACCTGGATGTCGGTGGCGTCTTTTATACGAATGAACTCGCGTCGCTGCGTACGGAGCTCGAGGCCGTGGCAGGTCGTGAGATCAGTGACGACGATATTCGGGCGTCGATTGATTTGTACAACAGGAATCGACGGGCGATCGCAGAACTTTACACCTATCGGTCGGCAGAGCCGTGGCAGGTTCTGACGCCGGAGTTGTATCTCCTGATGCGTGCCGGAATGCTGTTGCCGGTCGATGAGCACACCCAACTGATCTACGACTACATAGCAGCGGCGAAGGATGTCAAGCGCCCGGTTCGGGACAATTGCCGCGTTGTAGTGAACGGACTTTTTTGCGAACAACCACCATTGGGATTGCTTAAATCAATCGAGCTGGCCGGGTGCTACGTCGTCGATGACGACTTTATGCTGGTCGCACGCTGGCTATTGCACGAGGTACCGACGGACGGCGATCCGCTCAAGAACCTGAGCGACGCTTTCCTTACGTACTCGACAGAGACATCGTGCAAATACGTCGATGACAAGAGAAATAAAGGCAAATTTCTGGTTGAGTCGGTGCGCAGGAATGCGGCAGAGGGCGTCATATTCTCGAGCCCGAGCTTTTGTGACCCGGCACTCCTGGACCGGCCCATGTTGCAAAACGCACTGGCAGCGCAGGGAATCCCGTACACGGCATTCAAATTCGCCGAGAATTCAGGGCAACTGCAACCGATACGCGAACAGGCAGGAACGTTTGCCGATTCGATAAAACTATGGAGCGCCGCATGACTACCGCCGCGAACCAACAAGCAGACGTACAGAAAGAAGAATCCATGATCTTGCAAAAGGCCATGATCAGCGCCAATTTCGACGCGCTGTCTACCGCTCACGAAGAGGGCAAGAAAGTCTCTTCGACATTTGTACCTGGTAATCTCAACGAACTCCTGATGTGCTTCGATTTCGTACGCAATTTGCCCGAGATCAATGCGCTGCAATCGGCAATGCGCAAGAAAAGCGGCGGCTACATCATGGAAGCGGAGCGCTCGGGTCACTCGGAGGACGTATGTACTTACGTGAAGAGTGATCTCGGTATGATGGCGAAGGGCCAACTTGGGCCAACCGGCAAGCCATTGCCGACACCTGATGTGCTGCTACTGTCTTACACGGGCTGTTTCACATTCATGAAATGGTTCGAACTTGTGCGCGATCAATACGATTGCGAGACAGCCATGCTACATGTTCCGTATCAGGCCAACGGTGAGATCACCGACAACATGCGCGACTTCGTGGTCATGCAGCTCAAAGAGCAGGTAATACCGACGCTCGAACGTGTCAGTGGTATCAAGTTCGACATCGATCGATTGCGCGAGAATCTAAGAGAATCTGCAAAGGCGGAAGACGATCTTGTCTGGGTACTGCAGTCGGCGAAGATTCGGCCGTCGCCAATCGATGCTTATTTTGGTGGCATCTACTATTGCGGTCCGATTTTCTCGGCCTTTCGCGGCAGTGAGGAAGCCACAGCGTATTACGCTGCGCTCCGGGACGAAGTGGCGAAGAGGGTCGAGCAGGGTCTTGGTCCGATAACACCTGAAGGTGTAATGGACGAAGAACGCATCCGCCTTGTTGTGGAAGGGCCGCCGAACTGGACCCATTTCCGCGACTTCTGGAAAATGTTTTATGACGAAGGTGCTGTGGTCGTCGCGAGCTCCTACACCAAGGTTGGTGGCGTCTACGACTACGGTTTTCGCCACGACCCCGATAACCCGATCGAGACGCTGGCCGATTATTGCCTCGGCTGTTATACGAACCACAGCCTGCCAGCCAGGGTCGACATGCTCTGTGACTATATGAATGAGTACAACGCGGACGGTTTTCTGGTCAATTCCATCAAGAGTTGCAACAGCTTCTCGGCAGGGCAGCTGCTCATGCTCCGCGAAATCGAAGAACGTACGGGCAAACCTGCCGGATTCATCGAGACCGACCTGGTCGATCCGCGTTACTTCTCCCCGGCAAACGTCAAGAACCGGCTCGAGAGCTACTTCCAGATGATTGAACAGAAAAAAGCTCGTGGTGATGCCAGGACGGCAGCATGAAGACATACATTGGTATTGATCTGGGTTCGACAACAACGAAAGCGATCGTGCTCGATGAGGAAAAGACCATCCTCGGTCGCGGCATAACGAACTCGCGTTCCAACTACGAAATCGCAGCGGACGTCGCCAAGGAAGAGGCGTTTCTGGATGCGCGCTTCTTTTTGTTTCGTAAATTGCTCAAGGAATTACCGGCGCTGAAAGATCAGCTCGATGAATTCCTGCTCAATTTCGAACAGGATTTTCGCCTGGAACAATACCTGGAGCAGCTAAAAGAATTGCGGCGGGCCAGTATGGAGAGTGCGAGCGATGATCGTCTTGGTAAGGATGGCGCAGAGACGCGCGCGTTACTCGAGGCGGTTTTCGATACTTTGCATGACGAGGCGCCAAAACTGTACGAGCCTGGCTCTACGAGAAAATCCGACTTCTTTCGCGACATTGCTGGGTCACAATTTTCCAGCGCATCAGAAAGGTTGGCTCGCGCCAGCACAATCAGTTTCGATGCAATGCTCAATGTCTACGACCGGTCGATCATCGACGTCGAAAACCTCGTTACCAACAGCAGTAACGACGAAGCAAAATTCATGAGTGCGCTCGATCGCACCTGCAAGCGATCGAATAACCTGAGCAACATACTCGATCAACTCCGTGCACCGCTCAAAAGCGTTCTCGATACCGAGATGGAAGAGACCTACGTCATAGGCACTGGTTATGGTCGCGCGACGCTGCCGTTTTCGAAGGAACATATTCGCTCCGAGATTC
>Ga0255052_10003220_pt1 | contig 11443 bp, 7 predicted proteins | sample JV7_2_21_MG_FD_188632 | JGI IMG/M metagenome (GOLD analysis project Ga0255052, IMG submission 188632) | Seawater microbial communities from Jervis Inlet, British Columbia, Canada - JV7_2_21 | ecosystem: Environmental > Aquatic > Marine > Inlet | place: Canada: British Columbia | collected...
CCTGAAGTGAAAATCTTTGCCTTTGTTGCCTTTGTCTTTGCTGTCAATTCAAGGGGCTTTGGCAATGGCTTGTCTTTGTTACGGATTGAGGTAAACATCAGCCTGCTGCCCTTTGGACCTTTTTCAATCCAGGCAATAAAGACACTATCTCCCTTTATCTTGATGTCAGGGCTTTGTACGGAAGCCTTTGCCTCTTGAGCACTTCTTATCATGAGGGGAGGAAAGCCCATGGTCTTTACATAGAGGTCTCCGTCCTGAATATAGCTGGCCCATTCAAATGAAAGGATTGGTTCGCGGGTTATGTCAACAGGTCCCTCAAGCTCTGTTGACCATGCAGCAGTATGAATAAGAAAAACAAAACATATCAAGCCTATCGCATAAAAAAATCTCATGAAATATACCTAAACACTCATAAAACAACGGTGTACGCCTTTAATAAAGGCATCCACCGTTGAACAAACAAGCTAAAAATTGTAGCTACTTGAATCAGTAATCTTCACTGCTTAGCAGGTATGCGTTGTTATTGGTACCTCCATACGTGCTGTCGTTATTAACCCATTCAAGCTTGTAAACGAGTATGCTTCCTGCTGCAGGTGTAGAATTCTGAAACCATGCCCATCCACCAATATTTTCTACAGCTGAAAATGTGGTGCTGTCCATCAGGTCTTCAAGGTCAACTCCTGCTGTGCATGTTACATTTTGTGTTGCCGTAAATGTACGCTCTGTGCCGCTCCTGTCCCAAACGCCTGTAGTGCCACTGTTGATTGAGACCGTAGCGCTCAGATTGGCGGTATCCATTGAATCGCCAATGGGTGTTATGAAAAACCGTGTCTTCCATTCATTAGGCGGGAAAAATGAAAACCATCTATTAAAAAAGTCCAGGGCATTTGTAACACCGCCGCCATCACCGGTATAATTAAAATTATAATTCTGGACACCATCATCATTAACCGCCCTGTAACCCCATGCAGCACCTTCGGCGATGTCCATTAAAATAGCTTCACCACCAAGTGATAAATCTTGACTCACATCTATACGGGTTCCTGTTGAATTTGAATTTGTAACTAACAGATACGCCCTCTTTGCCCCCGTAAGACCCATGTCAAAGGTACCGTCATAAGTGTTTGAGTCATTGAAAAGTGCATTACCACTGCCAAAAACGCCTGAGGCATCAAAGCTCACAAGGTCACCTGCGATTGTGTTTCTTGTAAAAGAGACAGTTGCACATGTTCCTGTATAGTTTGGAGCGCTTCCAACAAGAGAATCCTTATACCTGTAAATGTAATGCAGATGGGTTGAAGAAGCAGAGGGACGGTTAAACACAGATACTATTGTGGTAACATTTGGCTGATTAACAGCTATAACAGGGAAGAGAATCGTATCTGCCAGAGCAACAGTAAAAGACCCGATAGCCATTAACAGACTTAAAAAAACTACTAATACAGCTTTCTTGCCTTTCATTTTTTACACCTCCTTAAATTTATAATAAAAGTTATGCCAGATATAGGTTGATAATATAATTTTATTACCTCCCCTTAAATATCAGGCTCACAACTCAAACAATAAGTACTGTTATTTGTTCCTCCATATGTAGGGTCACTAAGAACAAATTCAAGTTTATATACCACAACATCTTGTAACCCGGCACTTACCGATTGAAGAAAAAGTCCATATCCGCCTGTGTTTTCTACAGCAGTCTCCTGTGTTGCATCAAGAAAGTCATCAATATTTATTGCCCCAAGTCCTGTTACTGTAATGGCTGAACCGCCTTCGGTACAACTGCTGTCCCTGTCGCATATTCCATAAGCAGTTTCGGAAAACAGAGGTCCGCTCGCGCCAAGCGATGCCTTATTATCCACAGCAACAGTAGCGCTGATATTGGCGGAGTCCATGTTGTTACCAATCGGCGTCACAAAAAATCTTGTGGTCCATTCACTCGTAGGGAAAAAAGTAAAGGTACTTGCCTCACCTCTTAAGGTATTATTGTTCAGTCCGCTGGTAGTAAAAGAATAATCCTCTGCTGAGTTATCATTTAAGGCTTTATAACCCCATGCAGCTCCAAGGGCTATATCCATAATAATAGCCTCACCGATAAGTGCATTATTGTTGCCAACATCCTTTCTGTTCGTACCATCGGAATGAGAAACTAAAAATATTGCACGTTTTGATCCACTTGCCGTTAAATGAAAAGTCCCTCCGTAACTGTCTGAATCATTGAAAAGGGCGTTTCCGCTGTTAAATAGACCTGACATGTCAAAAGTCACAACATCGTCATCAGATGTTGGCCTATCAAAAATCTGGGAATCACTGAGATTAGTAGTATTGGCAGCAGCTGCATCCCTGTGCCTATAAATATATTTCAGATGTGAAGCTCCACTACTGTGGTTCACGATTGAGAAAAAGGTTGTTACTGTACCACTTTTTACAGCATAGGGGAACAGGATTGTATCTGACCATCCTGTATTTCCAAAAACAAACGAGAACGAAACTATTGCAAAAATTGTTATTAATAATTTTTTTCTCATCTCATCAAACCTCCTTCAATCTTTTATTTTTATAATTATGGGAGGATCCCATCTATTGCTTTTCTAAGATTATTTATATTCATACATAATAAACACAGACAATAAAAAAGGTCAATATAATAATAAAAGTCAAAAAAACCTTATTCTGGCAAGTCATTAGTAGAGTGTTATCTTTACTTTCCCCTGTTAGCCAAAGACTCATAAATGTTTACCCCATTAGAAAGAAAGCCCCGCCCTTTGGGCGGGGTAAAAATACATAGCGAGGGTGGGGTTTAAAGCCCCTCCCGAGATTTCTAACGGGGCTTACCACTTTATATCTCTTTTCTTAAGTATTTCCTGTATTTTCTTATCACCCAGCCTTGCTGCCTTTTGAAAATCTTTGATTGCATCTTTTTCTTTACCCAGCCTATAATATGCAGCCCCTCGGTTGTAATAAGCAGTTGCATCGTTGGGATTTAATTCGATGGCTTTATCAAAATCCTTAATCGAATTTTCAAATTTACCTAATTCTCCATAACCCACCCCTCGATTAATGTATGCATCTAAATATTCAGGGCTCAACTCAATCACCTTGCTCAGGTCTTTAATAGCTTTTTGATTTTCACCCATATGCCTGTAGGAAATTCCACGATTATAGTAAGCCTTATAATCTTCAGGGTTAAGATTGATGGCTTTATCGTAATCTATAACAGACTCTGGATATCTTCCAAGGGATTGATAAGATAATCCCCGGTTGTTATATGCCATTGCATTTTCAGGATCAATCTTGATAGCCCTGGAGCAATCTTTAACCGCTTGATTATAATCAGCCAATATATTATACACTCCACATCTATTAACATATGTTCCTTCAAGCTCAGGCTGTAATTCGATAGCCTTATCCAGATCTTTCTGTGCCTTCTGATAATCTCCGAGTTTTACATAAGTATTGGCACGATTGTTATATGCCTCTGCATATTCAGGATTTGATTCGATAGCCTTATCCAGATCTTTCTGTGCCTTCTGATAATCTCCGAGTTTTACATAAGCATTGGCACGATTGTTATATGCCGCTGAAAAATTGGGGTCATATTTAATTGCTTTATCTAAATCATTTATTGCCCTTTGACTGTCTCCTAAATCTGCATAAGCTTTTCCACGATAATAATAAACCTTTGCATCCTCAGGATTTAGTCCTATGGACTTACTAAAGTCTTTAATAGCCTGTTTATAGTTTTCTACTGTGCTATAAGCAATTCCACGATTATTATAAGCCTTTGCATCTTCAGGATTTAGTTCTATAGCCTTGCTAAAGTCTTTGATAGCCTGTTGATTGTTTTCTAACGCGTAATAAGTTTTTCCACGATTATTGTATGCCCCTGCAAAGTCAGGATTCAATGTGATGACCCTGTCTAAATCCTTTAATGCTTCCATATAACTACCTGAAAATGCATAAGCATTGGCACGACTGATATATGCAGTCTTATTATCAGGGTATCTCTTTAATTCATAACTCCATAATGTTATAGAATTACTCCATATCTTTATCTGTCTTACTGTCAGAACACTTAAGAGTGATAAAATCAAAATTGATGTCAGGATGGTAAGTTTTTTGCTCTTCTCCCATATCAGAGATACTCCCAACCCGATTAAGAGAAAAGGGCCTATGCTTGGAATGTAGGCATACCTATCTGCTGCTGCCTGAGAACCCACCTGAATAATCCCTAATACAGGCAGTAAGGTAACCACATAGAAGGCCCATATTGCCATAAAGATCTTCCATCCCCTCTTCCATGCCCATATACAGAAAACACTTATTGCCACCACCAAGATTATCGAAAACAGATACTCAAAGGACAAGAATGATATGCTTTTGGGATGAGGATAAAATGGTGAAAGCCCGATTGGGTAAACCATCTTTGCAAGATAAAAGCACACACCCTTTATAGCTACCCCGATACGGACTGATAACGGATATGCCTCAAGTGATTTTACCGCCCCTCCCTCATGCTGGGCTATTATTGTAATGACTGACGACACCAGGCTTAAAAAGAAAAACGGCACCTTCTCTATGATTACCTTCTTCTGGGTTTTTATCCCTCCTCTGAAACTGAACCTCTGAAATGGATAAATATCAAGTATTACCAGCATAACAGGAAGTGTCACTGCCATGGGCTTGCTCATTAACGCCAGAACGAAAAATATAAGACTTGAAATGTAATAAAAGAATTGTTTGTTAAGTTTCTGTCTTACAACATATTTAACATAAAAAATAAGACTTAAAAGCACAAAAAACGTGGATAAAACATCTTTCCTCTCTGACACCCATGCAACTGACTCCACATGCACAGGATGTATACCAAATAACAGTGCCGTCACCCCCCCTGCAATCATTGCCCTCTTTCCCCGGTTTTTGTCATTTTCCGAATCCAGAGTCCCGGATAACCTTGTATTGAGCATTAAGTACGCTATAAACATACAAAGAAGAAAAGTGTTTATACCGTGAATCATGATGCTACTTAAGTGATGACCCATTGGATTCAGTTCCCAGATAGCATAGTCAGCCGCATGTGATAGCAATGTAAGAGGGTGCCAGTTTGATTTATAAAATTCAGTAAAGCTCCGCTTCAATAGCTTTAAATCAAAGGATTGGATGTTTTCATTCTCATAAACATAGCCGTCATCATCCCAGTTAACAAAATCATTCTGAAGGGCGGGAATATAGAGGATTAAAGTCAGCACGGCAACCAGAAGGGCTGCTATCCATATCCTGCTGCGTAAAAAAGAGGCAACATTTATTTTTTTATCTTCCATAGTCAAGAACTGTCCTTAACTTATCTCTTTTATTTTTCTTGCTACTTTCCGCCTTTCCCGTTATATTCCCAGGTACATGCGGTCGGAATGAAAGCCAGCTGAATTAATTAAAAATTTATTCCCTGCCCTCTTAGATGAGATTACTATCTAACAGGGTAAACTCAGAAGCCTCTAACTTTAATCGGGAAGTTTTACTAAAGCCACAACTCTGAAACGGCCGGAATTATCCTTTTGTATACCCCCGATAAGCTCCTTGGTTGAGCTCATCTGACCACCAAGTAGTGAGTAGTTATTTCCGGTTGAGGTATTTATAAAACCTGAAATCTCGCCCTGTTTAGAAATCGACAGTGTTCCTCCTGTGAAAGTTCCGGAGTTTTTTATAACCTTGTCCCAGTTGCCTCCGGTTATTTTCCCTGAGCTATCAAACGTTATTGTCCCATACATTGCATTGTTATTGTCAGTAATAAAAATTTTCCAGTTTCCCTGTCCATCAGCTAATGAAAAAACTCCGTCTTTTTTAACAGCAAATGTAGCTGCCCCTTTAAAACTGGTTGATATACCACCGCCAAGGATCATAACATTCCTGCCCGAATTCATCTGACCATTGAAATTTATTTCAAAAGTTTTTCCATTTACAGTTTTTATTTGCCCTGAAATAGCTCCTTGTGGATTAATTCCGAATACCCCGCTACACGTTCCAGAATTACCTTTTTTAGATAAGATACTGCAACCTGTAATTGCTCCGGAATTGTTAATAGAAACAGAAAAAATTCCCTCTAAAGGAAAAACCCAGGTTCCTTCTAAATCAAACCCGGTAAAGCTTCCCCTCTTTCTTATAAGAATGCCAAGACCTCTTTTTGAAATGGGGAAATTGCCTGCATAGACGATAACATCTCTACTTAAAGTCATTTGACCGCCGAGTATTGTATGCTTTTCAGTTGTATTAGAATCTGCTAAAAAATTATCTATGGAACCTGTAACAGAGCCACGAACTGTAGTTGAAACTGTTCCCCCTGTAAAGGTTTGAATGTCTACTCCAAATGATTTCAAATCACCTCCGGTTACGGCTCCAGAGGCGTCAATAATTAAAGAACCGTCGCTATTGAAAGTATCATATCTTCTAAGGCCGAAACCAACCATTTTCCATGAGCCATTAATATCGGACTGATAAAAAGATATTTTTCTTGCGGAACTTCCACTACAACCAGCAACTATAATAAAAATCAACATGTAAAAAAATAGAAATATGAATATATGATTCCTTTTCATTACAAAATATTTCATAAAATCCCTTTTGATGTTATGATACTTTAAAAGTTTTTAATTTTAACTTTTTTTATTAATAAATCTCAAAGAATGTTATGTTAAATTTTAATTTTAATTTTGTTATAATCATAAGCAGCATATTCAATATAACACAAGAGAACGCATGTTATCTTAAGAAACGCCATGAAGGAGGTAAAAACATTGAAGCTCAATCCAAAATTAGCATTGTGTTTAATATTATCCATTGTGATTATTACATTCTCTTTCATTCAGGAAACAGAAGCCTCGTCCTCATCCGTAGAGTTTATTTTTGATTTCTCAGAAAGTATGAATGAAATGATGGGAGATAAAACCAAGATACAGATAGCACGTGAAGTAGTTATCAAGATTCTTGATGAAATCCCTGAATCTCTTCATGCAGGTTTAACCTTTTATAGAAACAGGGATAAGGATAAGTGTGATGACATTAAACTGCTAAAAGGATTAAATCGCCAGCAAATCAAGGACATGCTCAGGAATACAGTACCCTCAGGCAAGGCACCTATTACCCTGGCGCTAAAGAAAGCAGTTGAAAAACTCGAGGGCAATAATCATTTTTTGAGTATTATCCTGGTCACTGATGGCAAGGGAACCTGTGAAGAGAACCTCCTTAAAACTGCCAGAGAGATAAAAGAAAATTACGATTATAGAGTGACTTTCCATGTCATTGGGCTGAATTCTAAAAAGAAAGAAAGGTATCAGCTTATACGTATTGCAAAAGCCGGATATGGAAAATTTATAAATATAAAAAATAAAAAAAACATGGAAGGGGTTATAAAATTGATATCTGATAAGATTAATAACCCCGAGATACACCATCCGGTGGTAGTTAATTTAGACGATATGGTATTAATTCCTGCTGGTGAATTCTTAATGGGCAAGGCTATTAATGATGATTTCCATGCTGAACCTGATGTACACTCAGTTTACTTAGATTCGTTCTATATTGACACTTATGAGGTTACCCAGAAGCTGTATAGGACTGTTATGGGTGAGAATCCTTCCATGTGGATAGGAAGTGATTTACCAGTGGAGAGTGTGAGCTGGTTTGATGCCAAAGAGTTTTGCGAAAAAGTAGGGAAAAGGCTCCCAACTGAGGCTGAATGGGAAAAGGCGGCAAAGGGCGGAAGATATGATAGATGGGCAGGGACCAGTATTCTGAAAAAAGTTGGAGAGTATGCATGGCTTGATGATATAAATGTAGGTAGCAGGTCTGGCAGCAGAACACATCCAGTTGGACAGAAAAAACCTAATGGATATAGTATATATGACATGAGTGGAAATCTATTGGAGTGGGTCGCTGACTGGCACAATGGTAACTACTATAAGATTAGTCCAAAGGACAATCCAAAGGGGCCGGATACGGGTGTAGGACATGTTCTCAGGGGAGGGTCCTGGGATAACCACTGGCTTGGAGCACGTACTACTAACAGATTTGTAAATCCGCCAAATGTTAAATATAATAATAATGGTTTCCGCTGTGCAAAGTCTGCTCAATGATTTAATGGTTTTAACTCCGCTAATCCGGAGAGTAGCTTCCCTGCAGTGTCCCTGATATTCTGAGGAACTCCTTCCTGCCTTAAAAGCTCTTTTAAGTGATATTTTTGTCTTTCTATTTCTCCTTTTAAAGAAAATGCCCATGCCTTGTTAAAAAAGATTTTATAATCAGGCGCATTGAGTTCTTTTGCCTTTATATAAAACCTTTCAGCGTTTTTATCCTTACCTAAAGCAGTCAGGACAGTTCCCATAATAAGGTATGGTTTGTAAAAAGGAGGATTTAAAAAAACAGCCCTCTCTGCAAAAGGCAGTGCCTTAACTGCACCCTCGCCCTTTATAAGCAGCAGGTAAGCCATATCTGAAAAAGCCTGAAAATTATATGGGTCCATTGACAGTACCTTTTCAAGATATTCCGATGCCCCGTCATAATCACCCTGCTTTGAATGAATTTTTGCCAGCCCGTGATACGCAGCGGGAAAGGAATGATTCATCTTTAAAGCATTTTTATAGCTTTCAGATGCCTTATCGAGCAGCCCTATTTCCCGGTACGCATCTCCCATGAGAGTAAAAACCGTCACCCTGTCTATCCGTTTATAAGTTTGATTAAAAGACGGATTGCTTTTATGGACATCCTGATACATTCTTATTGCATTCTTCTTGTCCTGATTAAGATAGCTCTGATATCCCGTAAGGATTTTAAGCATGGCGGATTCAGGTGACAGTCTTTCGAAGGCCTCAATCACCTTTTTGGCCTCAGCCTTCTGCTCCAGCATCAGGTACATAAACCCAAGCCGGTATAATGCCTTTGATAAAAAATGCGGTTTCCTTTCTTCTTTGGCAATTCTTATTGAGTCTACATAATATCTTTTGGCATTTTTGAAATCAGACATTGCTGTGTAACTATTGGCAAGGATAAGCTTTGCCCTTATATTATATGGGGCCTTCTGAACAGTATCGTTCCAGAGGGTTACAGGGTCATTCCATATAAAGTTCCTCTGGAAGGTAAGAAAACCAAGGGATGCGGACATGGCAATACAGATAATCCAGACACTATATTTCCCGGTTGGGATCCTTCCTCTTAAAGCAGAGGCACTCTGGGCCACAAGACCAAATGACAGCCCTGTAAGAGGCAGGTAGTTCCTGTGCTCAAAGTACAGGTCAGAACCAACGGCTATGAAACTCTCAAGTGATATTGCAATAAAATACCAGAGGATACCGAATGATATAAAGGGAAATCTTCTCAACTTGAGGACAGAAAAAACCAAAGCCGATAATATCAGTACAATCGAGATAAGGGTGGTTACAGGCTCAAAAATTCCCTTTGACAGGGGATATCCCCATTGGTCAAAAACAAGAAACCCCGGAAGGGGCAGCACAAACAGGAACAGATACCTGCCTATGACCCTGAATTCCGTCAGGATATGTTCATAAGGGCTCCAGTACACATCAGAGGCCATCCAGGATTTGAAACTAAAAAAGTCAAAGGGTTTATGTATATCAGCAAATACTTTTGCCAGCTCGATAGCACGCTTATGGAAAGAGAGGTAAAAGGCAGCGATTAGAAATACGCATGTGCCAGCAAGGGATACAATTAAAATCCTTTTTTTAAACCCTTTTTTATCGTACTGTGAGAGAAATGCGTAGTCATAAAGAAGTATAAGGGGAATCCCCATTACAGCGTTTTCCTTTGAAAATATGCCAAGGAGCAAAAATAAAATGCTCATGATATACAGGGAAGTTTTATTAAACAGGCTGAAGGTCCTGCCCGCATAAATATACGAAATCAGGGACAGCAGGACAAAGAATGTTGCAAGCGATGCCATCCTCTGTATGATATAAGCCACAGCATTTATATTCAGGGGATGCAGTGCAAATATCGCGGCACTGAGCAGGGCAACCGAAAAACCGTTGCGTTCAAATCTTTCCGTGTTATATGGAAGTTTCAGAGTAATCAGGGCTAAAACATAGACAAGTATGGAGTTGAAGATATGAATCAGGATATTAAAAAGCCTGAAGTTTAAAGGATCATGCGGATCAATCTTCTGGTTAACCGAGAAAGAGAGAAACGCGACTTTCCTGGTACCCACCTTCTCAATCAGTGCCTCTTTATCAAGGGGCTGGTTAACAAGAACATCATCCAATGCCCAGATTCCGTTAAGTGAATTTGAGTAGGCAAGGGATACAGCTACAATTAATAGAGTAATTCCAAGAATGTGAATTATGAGTTTCGGGTCTCGGGTTACGGGTTGTGGGTTGCGGGTTGCGGGTTGTGTTTCCATTCTTTCTCCACGTACTGCATAAACTTGTTTATCTTACCACCTAATTTATTATATGCATCAAGAAAGAATTGTATCTCTTTTTTATCAATTTCATGAGTATCTTTTATAAAGTTAAAATGAAGAATGATTTCATCACACGAGGCATGAGCATAAATCAAAAACTTAATGAACTCTGCCTTAAATTTCTTTCGCCCGTTACCCTCTACAATGCAAGAAACAATTCCTTTTGAAGATCTTCTTATCTGACCTCCTTCCTCGTAGATTTCATATTTTGGGAGTTTTAATGATATTGTGAATTTCGATTGCCAGATTATATGATAAATTATAAATCTCTCAATCCTTATAACTTTTCATTATTGAACTTTCTAACTCGTAATTCGCAACCCATGTTAATAATAAACAACACCTTTTTCTACCGCGTGCATATAAAATTCTTTATACCAGTTGTCGTATATGTAAAGCCAGTTCTCTTCAAATTCTGCTTGAGTCTTTGACACAGCAAATTCCTGGAGCTTTAACTTGACCTTTGGCATTGAGTATACAAGGCTTACTTTCACCTGTGCCACATTACCTTCCACCTTGATATCCTTAATCTTAAACTCGTGGTATTTAATCCTCCCGAGTGTCCCCATGAAGGCATACTTGTTTGTTCCGGCCTGAAAGAAGGGGTCATAGAGGTAATAAATCCTTTCGTAATCCTCTTTAATAAATGCCATCCAGAAATCATTGACCCTCTGTCTGAGAAGTTTAATCTTCTCTGGAGAACCCAAATCCTCTACCATACCCCTGCTTGTTGATTTCACACTGGCACATGCTGTCACGGAGATTACCATAAGTAATACCAGGATCGTGTTCTTCATCTTGCACCTCTACTGTCTAATTTGAAATCAATCAACAGAAGGTCCGTCTCTTTAATGGTAATATCGCCTTTAAACCTGTATGCTAATACATAATACCTGTCTTTGCTCTTTATCAGACTATCGGTGAATTGATAATGAGATGTATTGAATCTCCCCGGCTTCTCAAGCGGTATATCCTTTTCAT
>Ga0255052_10003221_pt1 | contig 11443 bp, 9 predicted proteins | sample JV7_2_21_MG_FD_188632 | JGI IMG/M metagenome (GOLD analysis project Ga0255052, IMG submission 188632) | Seawater microbial communities from Jervis Inlet, British Columbia, Canada - JV7_2_21 | ecosystem: Environmental > Aquatic > Marine > Inlet | place: Canada: British Columbia | collected...
GACACGACCTTGATTCCACGGAGCTCGTCGAGCTCTTCTCATGGACAGAATCGGACTGGTTGGAGAAGACCGAAGGCAGTGCTATTCGCCGCATCGGTTACGAACGCTGGTTACGCAATGTTGCGGTCGCACTTGGTAATGCAGAATTCAACGACGACATCATTCATGCCCTCGAGAAGAAGCTCAATACCAATTCGCAAATGGTCAACGATCACGTAAAGTGGGCGCTCGATCAGCACTCCGTCAATCCTTACCAGTAATCAAACGGACCATTGCATGTTCAAAGCCCCTGCGTCTCAATATCTCGTCCCATTCGACGGCAGTTTTCGCGTCAGCATTGCGCCAACCAGCGGTGACAAAAAGTGGCGCAGCAAAAAACACCTTAAGCAATGTATCGAGAAACTCGATCAACAGCAGAAAGCGCTGTATGCGGCGGACCGACATGCTGTGCTGCTCGTTTTTCAGGGTATGGACGCTGCAGGAAAAGACAGCACAATTCGTGCAGTCATGGAAGGTATTAATCCTGCAGGCTGTCAGGTTTTCAGCTTCAAGAAGCCGTCACACAAAGAACTTGATCATGATTTTCTGTGGCGAACGACCTGTGCGCTTCCTGAGCGTGGGCGAATCGGAATTTTCAACCGAAGCCAGTATGAAGAGGTTCTCGTCGTCCGTGTGCATCCCGAGATTCTCGAGTATCAGCAGCTACCGAATTCGATAAACAGGGACACTGTCTGGCAGCATCGGCTCGAGTCGATTCGCGACCAGGAAAAACACCTGGCGCGAAACGGAACCGTTATTCTGAAATTCTGGCTCAATGTCTCCAGGGAGGAGCAAAAAAAGCGATTTCTCGCGCGCCTGGACGATAAAGACAAGCAATGGAAATTCAATCCGCGTGATGTCAGGGAGCGACAAAATTGGGATCAATACATGGCGGCATACGAAGACGCCCTGAACAACACCTCCAGGGAATGGGCGCCCTGGTACGCGATCCCGGCAGATGACAAGCGCTTCATGCGCGCAACGATCGCCGGGATTATCGTTGACGCGCTTGAGAGCATCGGGCTCAAATACCCTGTGGCCAGCGAAGAAGACAGAGCAAAATTTGACGAGTCGAGACGGGCATTAAATGAACCAGATGGGCAGTAATCTGGCAGACATCTGTCGAAGTTGGGCGAAGTGAACGCATTCATCCCTAATTGGGAGTCCGTTCGTTGTCATAACGTAGGAATTCGCGTACAAAACATGGGAAGTTTGGGCTAGTTCGCAAAGACATCGCATAGGGATATCCGTGTCCGGCCAGCAATCCAACACCAATTCAGATTACAAGAAGTCCCTGCTCGCCGGGCTGGAGCTTTTTCATGGCGTATGCCCGGATGATGTGCAGAATCTGTTACAGGAATGTGATCGATGCGATCTCGAGACCGGTGAGTTGCTACTGTCTCCCGGAAAGAAAAACGAAAACGTATATGTCGTGTTATCCGGCGAACTCAATGTTCGCGTCGGGTCAACGGACTCACCCATTCTCGCCACGATGGAGGTCGGCGCTTGCGCTGGCGAAATGTCGATTATCGAAGATCGCGACCCATCTGCATACGTGATCGCAGCAGAGCCGACTCACCTTCTCGTCATTCACAAAGATGTTTTGTGGAATATGGTTGATGCTTCGCATGACTTTTCGAAAAATCTTCTTGTTGTGTTATCCGAACGAGTTCGAAGCCACAACCATTTCATTGCCGCAAGCATTGGTGACTGGCGGAAGTTCGAGAAGCACGCAACAACGGATGCGCTAACCGGGCTTGGCAACAGATATGCAATGGAAGAAACATTTTCTCGTGAAGTAAAGCGTTGCCTGCAGGATGAAAACCCGGTGTCATTGATCATGATTGACGTTGACCGCTTCAAGTCTTTCAATGACATGTTCGGACACGTCGCCGGAGACCGGGCGCTTTCTGCAGTCGCACATATTCTTGGCAAACAGTTTCGCCCGCGCGATCTGCTGGTGCGTTACGGCGGCGACGAGTTTGCCGTTCTGCTGCCTGGCGTACCCGTCAATGAAGCGGTGACTATCGCCGAGCGCGTTCGAGTCGCGGTTTCTGGCGATACAGAATCCAGCAATGACTCACTAATTCAGATTCCCATAAAGATCTCAATGGGTGTAGCCGAGATAGAGGCACACGGAACGTTTGAATCGTTGCTGAAGGCGGCAGACGCTGCGCTTTATCGCGCCAAGCACGCAGGAAGAAATTCCGTCGCGAGTTAGCGGTGCTGCCAGATGTCATAGCCAAAAACCGACTGAACAGACGAGATTATGGGGACAGTGACCTTAATTCTACTATTTACTCGGGCGGGCATTTAAGGTCACTGTCCCCATAATTGTTGCCCGGGACTTCAACATTCAGCACTTTACTGAATTGCCAATGGACCGACGGACTTTGTGTCTTTGTCTTTCAAAACGAAGTTCCCCTTGACCTGGACATTGTCAATATCAGATGTGTCCATGGCGTATTTCAGGGTGGCATACGCGACGGCATCGGAGTTCACTTCCAGTGATTTGAGGCTAATGTTGTCGAACGTATCACACGCGAGATGATAACAGGGGTCATACTGTTCCCCGGCCGTGCCACCCCACAGCCCGGCTTCGTCCGGTGTCTTGATACCCTCAGCACCGGTAAACAGCCCTCCTGAAGGGATGCCAACTTCGATGAACGGGCCGTAGTCCGAACGGCCAGAGAAATCTGTGCCCTTGAATGGTTCGCCCAACGTCGAGTAATACAATTCGAAGGTTTGCTCAATTTGCGCAGAGCCATTCGGGCCGGGACCAGCGCCGATTCCATCGGAATTGTCACCGTCATAGATTGAAAAGACGTAGTTTGGGGAACCGATCATGTCAAAGTTGAGATAGAGTGTTATCTGGTCCAGCTCTTCCTGCGACAGGTTACTTACGTAATGCCTGGAACCGACAAGACCAGATTCCTCCGCCCCCCACCAGGCAAAGCGCACCTTGTTGCGCGGGATGATGTGAGTCATTTGCACGGCGGTCTCAAGGATTGCTGCACTGCCCGAGCCATTGTCCTGGATACCCGGAGCCTGATTCACCGAGTCCAGGTGCGCACCGACAATAATCGTATTGTTCGGATCGCCGATTGTCGTTTCAGCGAGTACGTTGTAACTGGTCCCCATACCACGGAAGACATCCGCTACCATGCGAAGTTCGAGTCCAGCCGTCATCGACCATTGCTCACCGAGACTGTATGTGGAAACCAATACCGGTATTCCTCCCGAGTAGCTCACCCCGAGGGAGCCAGTGGCCAGGCCCAGTCGATTGTTCGTATTGCCCTGGTTGAAAATGATGGCACCAACCGCGCCCGCAGCGGCCGCATTCTCGGCCTTCTGCTGAAACGAACAGGTACCTCGCTGAATCAGCGCAATGTGGCCGGCGGGGAAGGCCGCAAAATCCGAAACTTCGCAGCCGCTGGTCGATGCGTTGCCCGGCCCGAGCTGCAGGTCGACGGCGGTGACCAGCGCCGTCACGTCTCCCGGGTCGGTCTGCGACATAAGCTCGTGATCAATCCCGTCTACATAAGTCGTCGGCACAGGTGACCGTTGCGCAAGGACAGACGGTCCGAGCCGTATGAATGCAGGATACTGAAATTGTTGCATGGTCACGTCGTACCCTGCGCTTTCCATCTGAGATGCGACGTATCCAGCTGACTCGTCATAACCCGGTGTGCCAGATACGCGAGTGCCGCCATTAGCGTCGGCAATACTCTGCAACACTGATTGGTGGGCACGCACGCCATCTATCGTCACACGTTCGAGCAGTTCGTCAGACGTATTGTTCACGCGTCCATCATCGGTCTGCTTCCCGGTACAAGCGAGTCCCAGCAGTGATACGAGAATTACAGCAATAAAGGTGATTTTTCTACGCATGGAATACACGTCTTTAATCTTAGTGATCATCTGTCTTCTGCCAGTAGGACGTTGGTTAGATTGTTCACCCGGTGTGTCATAGTTTAACGCTTTTCCTGGTCGTTCGTTGAGCGACGAGCGACTGTAGAAGCGTCGTATCGTGCAATTGAAATCCAGCATGTCCACACCAGTAGAGAATGCCGGCACAGCGGCGCAGAACAATCTAAGCCATTGAACGATAGATACTTTGACACGCATAGGATTTGCAGCGCCCAACAAAGTAACGCCCCAGTGGCGTAGAACTTGAAGACAATCCAATTCAGGCGTCGTCATAAGTACTATGAACGCTATTAATGAGTTTGAAGGTACGATACGTTGCATTATGTCCAGCAAGGCGCTTCCCATGCGGTGGCCGAAACTGGATGCTTGACTGGACTTGCCAAAGGATTTTGACTTCTTAGCTGGAAAAAATCATGAAAGACAATATCACGCGGCGCGATTTCCTAAACGGTACACAGGTCGCGATTGGTGCATCTCTTTTATCACCATGGAGCCAGGCCTTCGGTGCAAGCGTGCCGGAATTTGAATTAGGCCCGGATTATTACCCACCCGCATTGACGGGTCTGCGAGGCAGCCACGACGGTTCCTGGGAGACGATGCATGCCCGCGTTTCTGGTGAGACGTGGCCATCGAGTACGCACGAAGAATCCTACGATCTCATCGTCGTAGGGGCAGGAATCAGCGGCCTGTCCGCCGCCTATTACTACAACAAGGAAAATCCCAGCGCACGAATCTTGATTCTCGACAATCACGATGATTTAGGTGGGCACGCGAAGCGTAACGAATTCAGGATTAATGACCGCACTCGCATTGGCTACGGCGGAACTGAGTCGATCGATACACCGTCAAACTGGAGTGATATTGGTAAGAACTTGCTGCGTGATATCGGTATCGAAGTCGAGAAGTTCTACGAGGCGTACGACCAGGATCTGTATTCGTCGATGGGCCTCTCCAAGGGCATCGTTTTTGACAAACAGACTTATGGCGAGCAAAAACTGGTGGTGGGTTATAACAAGATTCCCTGGGAAAAATTCGCGGCTCAAACGCCGATGAATGATCAGGCGAAGGCCGACCTGATCCGTCTCTGGACTGACGAGAGTGATTACATGCCCGGCTTGAACCTGGATCAGAGGACAGAAATTCTGCGAAGGACAAGTTACTACGATTTCCTGAAAAATTACGTCAAAGTCGATCAACAGGTTCTTGAAATGTTCCGCCGCTGGGGCATGAGCAAATGGTGCGTTGGAATTGAAGAGATTCCCGCTACGCTCGTGCAGTCATACGATGTTGGCATGGCGGGCCTCGAGCACACGCTACGACGTGTTAGCAGTGGCGGGCACGAACCCTACATATTTCACTTCCCGGATGGTAATGCTTCGGTCGCACGCCTAATCGTTCGATCGATGCTTCCGGATGCGGTGCCAGGCTCGAGTATGGAAGATGTGGTCACGGCGAGACTAAATTATTCGATGTTGGACAGAAGCGGCGTCCCCGTGAGAATTCGATTGAATAGTACGGCGGTCAACGTCGCACATACGAAGGATAGCAACGCTGTCGACGTGACGTTCGTCCACCATGGTAATGCACACACCGTTCGTGGCAAGAAATGCATAATGGCTTGTTACAACAGCGCGATCCCTTATCTGTGTCCGGAGCTACCGCAAGAGCAGGTGGATGGGCTCAGGTACGGCGTAAAAATTCCGCTGAGCTACACGAAGGTGCTGGTGCGCAACTGGAAACCTTTCGCTGACCTTGGACTCGATTTTGTTTACTACACAAATGAGTTTTTCAAGCAGGTTGAACTCGACTTTCCGGTTTCTCTGGGTGAGTACAAATTCGGCAGCTCTCCAGACGATCCCATGGTGCTGCACATGTGTCACGCACATTATTCTCCGGATATTCAAGGCCCGGAGCAATGGCGCGTGTCTCGACGCCACTTGCTCAGCACGCCGTTCTCCACGTTTGAATACCATGTACGCGATCAACTCGATCAGGCGCTTTCCAGTGCTGGCTTCGATGCCGAGCGTGACATTCATGCGATTACCGTCAATCGCTGGGCGCACGGATATCCCTACAAGCCGATTTTGCTCTGGGAGCCGGACTGGCCCAGCGAAGAAAGTAAACCCTGGGTCATCGGAAGAAAACCGTATGGCCGCATCGCGATAGCGAATTCGGACGCTGGAGCAGCTTCAGGTACAAACTCCGCAATTGTGCAGGGATACAGGGCCGTTCAGGAGTCATTAGCGACCTAATTAATGCCTGAATGCCAGGGCATGATTTACGCTGACTGGAATCTGAATGACTGCTTCCGCGCGCAGCCGAAATCAATCGCACTAGCTCAATGGCCGCTACCAAAAAGCAATAGTCATTCAGTCCTATATTGTCTAACCGTGTCTGTCTGATCAAGCACCGATCATCACAGCTAGATATGCACGACGAGGTTGTCTATGAGCCTGGCCTTGCCCAGATGGGCTGACACCAGAATAACCAGTTCATCGCAATCCCTGTCCGGCACATCCAGATTTTCAGCTCGGCGAATGCTGACATATTCCGGCTTAAACCCAAGCGCCTTGAGTTTCTGAAAAGCAGCGGACTCCAGTTCATCATAATTTCGCTGGCCGCTTGCCAGGCCACGACCAATATCGTCAATGAGCTCGTGCAATTCGGGTGCAATGGCACGCTCGTCATCGGTGAGGTATTGGTTTCTTGAACTCATCGCAAGTCCGTCTTCCTCACGCTGGGTTTCACCGCAAACGATTTGTATTGGCAAACTCAAATCCTCTGCCATTCGGCGAATAACGAGTTGCTGCTGATAATCTTTCTGGCCGAAAACGGCGACGTCGGGATGCACGATACTGAATAGACGACTGATCACTGTCGTCACTCCATCAAAATGGCCCGGCCTGAATGCGCCGCAAAGTTCTTCAGTCAATGCCGGCACGGTTACAGATGTCGCGTTGTCGATGCCGAACGGGTATATGGTCTCCACATCGGGAACAAAAAGAAGATCTGCCTTCACCTTTTTCAGGCGACGCTTGTCTCGCTCCAGCGTCTGCGGATACTCACCGAAGTCTTCACCTTGCGCAAACTGTGTCGGGTTAACAAACACGGAAACAACAACACGCTCCGCATGTTCGCGGGCGATCTCGACAAGGCTCAGGTGCCCTTCATGCAGGCTCCCCATGGTCGGTACGAGCGCAATATGATCTCCGGCAAGTCGCCAGTCGGCTAATTGCTCGCGTAACGCTTCGACTGTACTAACTTCTTCCACATGATTCTCGCTACATTCTGATTTCGGCTAATGGTCAACAAGTCAGGAAAAGCAATGCTCAGCTTCCGGGTATCGTTTGTCCTTGACAGCCTTCACATAACTTTGAATCGCCGCAAGTGGTGAATCGTTGCCTGCCATGAAGTTCTTGACGAATTTCGGTGTCATTCCCTGAGTTATATCAAGAATGTCGTAAAGCACGAGGATCTGGCCGTCCACATCGGGACCCGCACCGATTCCGATAACGGGCACATGTAACGTGCTGGTGATAGCTTCACCCAATTCGTTGGGCACGCATTCCAGCAGCACAATGTCGGCACCGGCATCCTGAAGACGCCGCGCACTTTCTATCATTCTTTTCGCGTGCTCCGGATCGCGCCCCTGAACTTTAAAACCACCAATCTTATGTACGGATTGCGGCTTCAGACCAAGATGTGCGCAGACGGGAATATCATGTCGCGCCAGGTGTTCCACAATTTCAACCTGCCCCTCACCGCCTTCCAGTTTGATCATCATGGCGCCGCCTTCCTGCATCATCTGGACGGCGTTCTGTAACGCCTGAGCAGGGTCGGAATAACTCATGAAAGGCATGTCAGCAATCAGAAAGGCCCGCCGTAATCCGCGCGCAACCATTTTCGTGTGATAGATGATGTTGTCGACCGTGACCGGCACCGTTGTGTCGTGGCCCTGAATGACCATGCCAAGCGAGTCGCCAACCAAGACCAAATCGACTCCTGCCGCGTCGACCAACGCTGCGTAGCTCGCGTCATATGCTGTCAGGCAGACGATCGGCTCACCCTTTTCTTTCATGGTGTGCAATGTCGATACATTGACCGGCGGGTCAGCCATGCCACGTTGTTCAAGCTGTGTGTACATTCAGATCTCTTGGCCTGTCAGGCGAACGCGACTGCCGCTGCCGGATTGAAGAAATGACGTCCACCGGTTATCCGGCGAACCTGATCGAACAACGCGTCGTAGTCTGCATCGCTCCTTACCGGGTCAATGGTGGACGCGTTGACGATCAGCAATGGTGATTCGTCGTAGTCATAGAAATAGCGAGCGTAAGTATCAGCAACTTTTTCCAGGTAAGATCGGTCGATCATGCGTTCGTAGTCAACGCCACGGCGCGAGATTCTGGACATCAGCGCATCGACAGAGGCCTGCAAATAAATAACAAGATCCGGCGCCGGAACTTCAACGTCCAGCTTGTCGTAAATCTGATTATACAGTTCCATTTCGTCCGGACTGAGATTCAACTCGGCAAAAAGCCTGTCTTTCAGTACGTGGAAATCGGCGATGCGCACTGGTGCGAACATGTCGGACTGGCGAAGTAATTCCAGCTGCCGCGTGCGCTGGAACAGGAAGAACAATTGCGCTGGCAACGCGGTCTTGCGACCAGATCTGTAAAACTGCTCGAGAAATGGATTTTCGACAGCCCCTTCCAGTACCAGGTCGCCGGAGAAGCTCTCAGCCAAACGTTTCGCCAGGCTGGTCTTTCCAACGCCAATGGGACCCTCGACCACGATAAAACGTGATTCTGTCTGGTTGGTTTTTACAACTTCCAGTGCCACAAATAGCTCTTCAGTCCAGTTTCTCGATTCGCGGTTCGTCTGCGGCGATTGATTGCGCAAGCTCCGCTACAGTCCCCATGCCCGGCACGTGATAATGAGGTGCGATTTCTCTCCAGGGCAACAATACAAAATTTCTCTCTGCAATGCCCGGGTGCGGCAACGTGAGATCATCACTTGTCATTATTACCGAGGAAAACGCGAGCAAATCCAGATCGAGTATCCGGGGATCCCACCGTTTCGCGACAGGATCTCTGCCTTGCCGCTTCTCGATGTCCTTCATCAGGGCAAGCAAATCCCGGGGCGGAAGCCGGGTGACGATAGCGGCGACGGCATTGATGTAGTCAGGTTGGTCCTGCGGGCCCATGGGCGCGGAGCGGAATAAACCTGATCGAAGGACGACAGACGATCGGGGTAGCCCTTTCAGTGACTCAATGCCTTGGCGAACCTGCTCCATTGGCTCATCGAGGTTACTCCCGACACCGATGTACGCTGGCCGCCAAAGCGGCTTGGTCATGTTGAACTGGCCTTGGGCTTCCTGCGCCTTCGCGGGCGACGATGTCTTGGTGAGCTCGGTTTGTTAGCGAGTTCGAAACTCGCCAACCGTTGCTCGGGACTCTGTTTTTGCACGTTGGTCCAAAATTCAGCGAGCTCCGGGTCAAAATCACCGCATTTCGCACGCAACAACATGAAATCGTAGGCTGCGCGAAAACGTTTGTGCTCGAGAAGCTTTAGTGCACGTTTTCCGCGCCTGATGTCAAAACGCGGTTGCATGGCAAGCATCTCGCGCATCGGCGTCGTAAATCGGCGAGGAATGGAGACACGTGACTGCTGCATTCCTGAAATCTCATAGGATGCAAGGCTGAGCGACTGAGCAACCGACATCTTTTCCCTGGCACGCAACTTCTCTGCATGCTTCTTAACCGGCGCCCACATGAACACGCCGAGCAAAAACATTGGCGTCACCGATTTATCTGCGGCGACCCGTGCATCCGTGTTTTTCAGCGCAATTCGAGCGAATTTCAGGAAATTATCATCCCTGTCGAGTTCAGTGTCGGTCTCACGAAATAACAATTTGAAGAGTTTATAATCACGAAGCTTGTCGAAGGTGCTTTCAGCATGCCCGGCCTGAAACATCTTCAGAAATTCGTCGAATAAACGCGCCGCCGGCACATTACTCAGGAGTTCGCGATTCTTGAGAATCGCTTCCTCCACATCTTTCGCAATTCGGAAATCCAGCTTGGCGGCGAAGCGGACAGCACGAAGCATCCTTACCGGATCTTCCCGAACACGTTTGTCGGGATCCCCGATGAGCTCCAGCCGCCGCCGTTCCACGTCTTTGACGCCACCGACATAATCCCAAATGCTGAAATCGGCGATGTTGTAATACAGCGCATTGCAGGTAAAGTCACGTCGCCAGACATCTTCGTCGATGCTGCCGTAGACATTATCACGGAGGATTCGACCCTGGTGATCGTGCTCAACGTCAACATGTTTCTCACTGCCATCAGTCGCCGCACGAAAAGTAGCGACCTCGATGATCTCGCGGCCGAACCGGATATGGGCCAGCCGAAATCGCCGTCCGATCAGACGGCAGTTGGAGAAGAGCGACCGTACCTCGTCCGGACTGGCATTCGTCGCGATGTCGAAATCCTTGGGATGCAGGCCCAACATTGCATCCCGGACGCCACCACCGACAAGAAAGGCCTGGAATCCGGACTTGTGAAGCCGATAGAGGACCTTCAGCGCACTCCGGGATATTTCATCCCGTGAGACGTTGTGGGAGGGGCGCGGAATGATAGTGGGTTCAGGCTTTTTCTTGTTCCCGCTTCGTTTCAATGGATTTCCGCTTGAGCATTGGAGTTGCGGCCGTATGATAGCAGCCCCCCGCACGCCCCGGGGCAGGAAATGAGAGACTTGAGCGTCGATCTGGCAACCGCATAATGGCGACCCCGCTCGGCCGGACAATGAATACTCCACTCCCTTCGCCGTGCAGCCAGCTGAAACGGTCTCAGGCGAATGCGAAAACGTCTATCCGGTAGGAAGTGCCAATCCGGATGCCATCAATTTTGGACTTGAGCATCGGTCTGGCAACCGTATAATGGCGACCCCGCTCAGCCGGACAATGAATACTCCGCTCCCTTCGTCTAGTGGTTTAGGACGCCGCCCTCTCACGGCGGTAACAGGGGTTCGAATCCCCTAGGGAGTACCAATTAAACCAATGGGTTAGCCTATTTTTGGCTAGCCCGTTTTTGGTTTAACCAACCGTTTAACCAACTGAGCGAGCGTCTGCTTTCACCAATAACGGCCATTCAAAAAAAGAATTCATACAGGACGCGACAGGCTGCAATCAACCCAAAGCGGACGCACAAGAAAATCTCAGGCTGCTATAAGCACATTCCCCAATTGACGCAATTCTCCACAGTGACGTACAAATCTTAGTGAATTTTTTCGGGGTGTCCTGACTTCCTGCAGTTAGGAGGGGGGGCAAAAACCGTAAGGCCCGGGGGGGGTAGAGGTCATGGGAAAATCGCAGAACGACAGTCTTTTCGATAACAAAACGAGTGTCAGACAAGCTGTGAGACAAGCTCTCTATGTAGGGAGTGCAGCGGCGCTTGCTGGCAGTCTTGTGCTGGCC
>Ga0255052_10003222_pt1 | contig 11443 bp, 8 predicted proteins | sample JV7_2_21_MG_FD_188632 | JGI IMG/M metagenome (GOLD analysis project Ga0255052, IMG submission 188632) | Seawater microbial communities from Jervis Inlet, British Columbia, Canada - JV7_2_21 | ecosystem: Environmental > Aquatic > Marine > Inlet | place: Canada: British Columbia | collected...
CGGCTCCTCCAGCAGCACGTAGGGGAGGCGAAGGACGTGGTGGCGCAGAAACCGGATGGAATCGGGGTCGCGGTCCCAGCCGTACATCACGGCGCAGGAGGTCCCGTCGTTTCCGATCATGTAGTAAGGCGGGCCCTCGCCCTCGTAGCGGGGACTGATCCCCCAGTTGATGTAGCTCCCGATCCGGAGCGGTGGGTCGAAGCGCACCACATCCACCCGGTTGATGGGGGTCCAGCGCTGGTAGGCCAGGTCCGCGCCCGCCGAGGACAAGAACTTCGAGACCTCCTTGCTGGGCGCCGCCTGGAATCGACTCGTCGCAGGCAGGAGCAGGACGCCCAGCGCGACCAACCCGGCCACGACGCCCTGCCGGACCCGCACCGGAGGATCGGCGTAGGCCCAGGCGGCGACGCCGAAGACCAGCACGGACGAGGCGGTGGCCATGGGCGTGCCCAGCAGCCAGATCAAGGGCACGATGCAGGCGCAGGCGAGGCCGGCGCCCACCAGATCCCAGAAGTAGAGACGACTCACCCGCTCCGGGAACTCCATGAGTGGTCCCGCCACGAGGAAGCCGCCCGCGAGGAAGGGAAGCGCCACGGCCAGGTAGTAGGCCAGCAGAATGGCGAACTGAGCCGGGTCGGTCGCGATGGACAGGGGATCCAGGTCCAGCCGATCCACCACCAGCAGGCACAAGGCGGTGCCAACCTGGGCGGCGATGGCCGACCAGCTCAGGAATCCGCGTCGGTGCCGGAGCTCCGGGTAGGCGGTCAGCAGAGAGCCGCTGGCGCCGAAGCCGAGCAGGGCGACGCTGATGGTCAGGTAGGCGAAGTGGTACCAGATCGTGTACGAGAAGATTCGGGTGAGACCGATCTCGAGTAGGAGCACGCCCGCCGCCGAAGCCGCGATTCCGAGATAGATCCGCCTGGAACTTCCACCCTGCAACAGGCACTCCGGGACGAGGGCCGCATAGTATGCGTCAGCCGGGCCGCGATACCACAGCGCCCGAGACTGTGTAGAATACTCGGCCTCGAATCGCTGAGCAGTGGCAGATGGACCAACCTCGCGTGGCGCGATCTCTGTACCGGATTTTGTTTCCGGGCATCTTCCTCACCGGTTTCGCGACGCTGCTCTTCGAGCTGTCCCTGATCCGGATCCTGTCCTTCACCATCTGGTACCACTTCGCCTACGTCGTCATTTCGACGGCCCTTCTGGGATTCGGAGCGGCGGGCAGCTTTCTCGCCCTTCGGCCCCAATTCGCCGCCCGCGATCCCCGCTCCGCTCTCGCCCGCTGCGCGTTTCTCTCGGGCCTCGCGGCACTGGGCTGTCTGTTCTTCGTCTCCCGTCTTGCGCTCGATCCCATGCGCATCCTCGAAGAGCCCTTCCAGGCCATCCTCTTCGTGACCTACCAGGTGGTGGCCGCGGTCCCTTTCTTCTTTGCCGGTCTCGTAGTCAGCGCGGCCCTGCGCGCGGGAGCCGAGCGCGTCGACCGGCTCTACTTCTGGGATCTGTTCGGGGCCGGTCTGGGCTGCGCCCTCACGCTGCCCCTGATGAACCTGGCGACGCCCCCCGGCGCCGTCGTCGTCTCGGCGGCGACCTTCGCCGGGGCCTCGGCGGTCTTTGCCTCCCGTCGGGGGGGACGCGTGGCGGGCATCGCCGCAGCGGGGCTGCTGCTGGTCGCCGCGGGCTTTGCTGACGCGATCTCCTTCACGCCCGCGCGCAGCAAGGAGTACTCGCTGCAACGCAATCAGCTCGGCTTCGAGCCGCATTTCAGCCGCTGGACCGGGCTCTTCCGCACCGACGTGCTGCGACGCCCCGACGCGGCACCGCGGCCACGCTTCCTCCCGGGCCTGAGCAGCAAGGCGCCCCCGGACGCGGAGTGGCCGGCCTACTACGTCCATCACGACGCCACCGCCGGCACGGGGATCTTCGAGCTCGGCGACGACCACGGGCTCCGCCATCTGGACTACGACATCCTGCGCTTCCCGTACCTCGTCGCCAATCCCTCCCCCCGCGTGCTCGTGATCGGCGTCGGCGGGGGGCGGGACGTCATCGCGGCGGTCCAGTACGGGGCGCCTCGGGTCACGGGTGTGGAGCTCGACCCGGTCACCGTGGATCTGATCCGGAATCGCATGGCGAACGTGACCCACGGTTTCTTCCGCAGGCCCGAAGTGCGCCTCGTTGCCGGCGAGGGTCGCCACTTCGTCCGCACCACCCAGGACCAGTACGACTTGATCCAGCTCACCGGCGTGGACACGCTCTCGGCGATGAACTCGGGCGCCTACGTGCTGGCCGAGAACTATCTCTACACGGTGGAGGCCTTTCACGACTACCTGGACCACCTCGCGCCCGGCGGGATCCTGTCCTTCTCCACCGGCAATCTGAACCCCGCGCGGCCCCGAGCGGCGGGCCGAATGGTCTCGGTCGCCCAGCGCGCGCTCCGCGAGCGCGGCATCGACCGGCCCCAGGACCACATCGCCGTCGTCGACAGCCGCGCCCTCTACGTCGAGATCATGATCCGCACCGAGCCGTACGAGCCCGCGCAGATCAATCTCCTCGCCGAGCACGCCGCGCGTCTCGGCTTCGCGCCGCTGTACCTGCCGGGGCGTGGGGGGCACCCGGTCTTCGACGGGCTCATCTCCGCCACGGGAAAGAAGCGCGAGGAGCTGCTGGCCGGCCTGCCCTTCCTCCAGACAGCCACAACCGATCGGCAACCCTTCTTCATGACCTTCTTTCGCTGGGGAGACCTCTTCGAGCCCGGAAACATCACGCCCTCCCACGTGACGGCCCTCGGTCAAATCGTCTTGGCCCTGCTGCTGATCAGCCTCACGGCCCTGGGAGCGCTCCTCATTCTCGGTCCACTGGTCTCCTTCGGGCGTCGCGGCGGGGTCGGCCGACGCCCCGAACGCATCGGTAGCATGGTCTACTTCCTGGGTGTGGGCCTGGGCTTCATGCTCTTCGAGATCAGCCTGATCCAGCAGTTCGTGCTCTTCCTCGGCTACCCGACCTATTCGCTGAGCGTGACCCTGGCGTCGCTCCTGCTCTCGTTGGGACTCGGAAGCTACGTCTCGCGACGCTGGATGGGGCATGAGCGCGTGGTGCTGCCCGCGGCCGTCGGGCTGATCGCGCTCTTCACGCTGCTCTACGCCTACGGATTGCCCCTGGTGCAGGGGCCTCTCCTGGGCACGCCGCTCGCGGTGAGGTCACTGGCCACGGTCCTGCTCATCGCACCCCTCGGGCTGGTGATGGGCACCTTCTTCCCGCTGGGCATCCGGCGGGTCGCGGACCTCCACGTGGACCTCGTGCCCTGGGCGTGGGGCATCAATGGCTGCGCCTCGGTGACGGGTGGCGTCCTGGCGGTGGCGCTCGCCATCACCTACGGCTTCACGATGGTCTGGTTCCTGTCGGTGCTTCTCTACGCGCTGGGAACAGTGGCGCTGCTGTCCACCTACAGGAGACCGGGCACCGTCGGCTAGCCTGGTCCGATGGCGGCGCTGTTCCACTCGCGGATCGAGCCGGCGAAGCTGTGCGGGGTCGAGCCGCGCGCCTATCTACGGGAGGCCACCCTGCGGGCCGTCCGGAACCCGGGCGCGGTCACCCTCGCGCGCGACCTTGTATTTACTCGACTGGACCAGCTCTGATCGAATCAGGTCTGGATGGGGTTCTAGGCACCAGACGCTTTTCGGTGAGGAAGCGGAACAGGTCGCGAGCCACCCGCGCGTGACCCTTGGCGTTCGGGTGCCAGAGATCCCAGTAGAGCTTGCCGACGGGTGGATCGGGATGCAGGCTGTGGAAGGCGTCGAAGATCGGCACGGCGTTGCGTTCAGCGAACTCGGTGAGATCGCACTCGTGATGCTGGGACTCGGCATACGAGGGATGGATGATCACGAGCTGGGCGCCGTGCGCTTCGCACCAGGCGAGCATGCGATTCAGGTTCTCCTCTCGCTCGTCGAGGGGAACCCGCGCCGGCAGCCTCAGCTCGCGCATGCCTTCCGGCGTCGAGATCTCGCGCATCAACTTTGGAAGCACGATGTGATCCGCTACCGGAGCCGCCGCTTCGGCCTGGTAGCTTTCGACCTGCCTCTGGGCGAGGGCATGGCTGAGCAGCCGGTAGATGGCCGAGGCTTCGAGCAAGCGACGGTTCACCGTCTGCTGCCTCGACTCGAAGAGTTTCTTGTCCGAGAGGGTCAACCCGGTGCTGTCGGGCGCGAAGGAGTCGCGATTCGCTGTCGGCAGGAAGTCTGCGAGCTCGTGGTAGATGAGTACCAAGTCCGGCTCGAGCGCCTGCCCGCGCTCCTCGAGCAAGACCCGGCTCTGGAAGGAAGAATAGGCGCCGACGCCCGCATTGATCACGCTGTAGCGGGGCGCGCCCTCGAGTCGAGAGAGGTGCTGCTCCAAGAGGAACGAGTACGTCTCCTTGTCGCGCACGCCGGCACCGAAGGTCGTGCTCTCGCCGAGCGAGAGGACGCGGAACTCGCCGGGCACCTTCTCGCCGAACTCCGGGCTCCGGAATCCCTTGCTGTTGGTCGAGACCACCACCGGGCCGAACCGCTCGCGAATGCTCGGCTTGAGAGAGTAGAAGACCAGGTCGTCGTTGCGGTGAACGGCGCGGAACTGCTCGCCGAACTCGGGCATCAGCGGGGTACTGAGCTGCGGCCGATCGAGCCCCGACACCCGGACCAGGACGTCGCAGACTACGAGCAGGAGAACCGCGACGGCCAGGCTGAAGCCGATGAACGCGAGCCTTCCGGCCCAACCGGGTCTCGGCTCGCGCGACGCATCCGCGCCGTTCAACGGCTCAGTCACGTCGCGCTCCGCCTCAGCCCATGCGCTGGTACGATCGCGCGTCCTGCGCTTCCCGCCGCGTCGTGATCCACGAAGACTCGCCTTCGCGCCGCCGCAGCCGCAGCGGATCGCTCATCCGTACGAAGGCTGCGAACAGCGGTACGACCAGCAGATAACAGGCGCCGAAGAGAAACGTCGTGACGACGGTCTGCAGGCGCGCGGCCATCCGCATCCACGCCTCGTAGCTGGATCGAAACGACAGGATCAGACCGAAGACGGCCAACAGCCCCGCCACAACGGCGACGATCGGCTGCCATCCGATCGCGGCAACGCACAGCAGGGCGAGCACTGCGCTTGCAATGCGAACACCGGTAGATGCGATCAGTTTCTCGGAATCCATGGGCGTCGCTCAGAGGAAGGGATAGATGAACGGTGCGATGGGCCCGGCAGCCGTCGCAATCAACATCAGCGTGGCCAGCATCAAGAGCAGGAAGACCAGGGGAAGCAGCCACCACTTCCGATCGCGTTTCGCGACGTACACGATGTCGCCGAACTGTCGTCGCAACCAGCCTATGCGGGGCGGCAGCTTCTCGCCGGGTTTCGATCTCAATGCGCGCGCCTCGCCCAGACAGAAAAGAATCCAGGATAGTAGCGTTTCCTCTTTTTGATCGCCTTCTCAGAGATCGCCTCGCACTGCTTCTCCATCTCGATCAACGTCTCCTTCGACGGCATCGCCTTGAAGCCGTTGATGCTGGTGCCCTCCACGACGAAACCCTCGGAGCGCAAGAGTGCTTCCATCTCCTCGTAGGTGTGCTGGGTTTCGTGCGGGTGTAGGACCTGATCGCTGAACCACGAGAGCAGGTGCGTCTCGTCCTTCACTTCGTGGTGAACTCGCTTGTACTCTGCGTAGAGATCCTCGTTGCTGGCACCCTCTGCCTGCATGTCCGCGAAGTGCTGCAAGAAGGGTCGTCTTCCGTAGAGATGGTAGAGGCCGAGGTGGAAGTAGCCACCCGGCGCGATCCATTGAAGGACCCGGCGGATTGCTCCGTGGCAGTCGGGAGTGCTGTGGAGCACGCCGAGCGAGTTCACGATATCGAAGGGTTGTTCGGGCTCGAACTCGAACACGCTGCCCTCGATGAATTCGTTCCTCTCGCAGCCGGGCATCAGGCGCGCCACCGAGCGAGATTGCTTGAGCACCACGGCATTCAAGTCGAGTCCCGTTGCCTCGACGCCGTAGTAGTGTGCGCACGAATTGACGAACCAGCCCGCGCCACACCCCACGTCGAGCAGGCGGGAGCCGCGCTCTCCCTTCAGGTAAGTGTCGACGACCGAATAGACCTTCACGGCATTCGAGCGCATCAGCTCCGCCGCCGTGTCCACCGCGTTCGAGTAGTAGTTGAACGGGAGCTCGCGGTAGAAGTTCAGCACCTTGCGCGTCGTCTCCGTGGAGCTCTCGATGGCGGGTGCTTTCTCGAGGGTGGCGGGCGCGGTCGGGACTTCGACGGCGGTGGCCGACATCGTGAGTCGCTGCGAAACCAGCGGAGGCAGCGTACCGTCGGACGCGTCCGCCCCCACTTCTGCCTCGAGCGCGTCGCTGTGTTCGAAGCCCTTGGCCTGGTCGGGTTCGAGGGGCTTCTCTGTCACCAGAAAGCGTCCCATCACCAGGGCGTCGATTCCGGAGTTGAAGAAGCAGTCGACGGCGTCCTTGGGCGTGCAGACGATGGGCTCGCCTCGCACGTTGAAGCTGGTGTTGATGAGCACGGGTGCACCCGTGTGCCGTTCCACCGTATGCAGCAAGCGATGGAAGAGCGGGTTGCGATCCTCCCGGACGGTCTGGACCCGCCCGCTTCCGTCCTCGTGAGTGACCGCAGGGATCCGCCCGCGCGCGTCCTCGCGAACGGGGGTCACCTTGAGCATGAAGGGCAACTCGGTACCGCGCTCGACTTCGAAGAACTCGTGCACGCGCTCGAGCGGAACCGACGGAGCAAAGGGGCGGAAGTACTCCCGGAATTTTACCTTCGCATTGATGATGTCCTTCATGCGCGGGTTGGTGGCGTCGGCTAGGATGGAACGCGCACCGAGAGCTCTGGGTCCGAACTCCATCCGACCCTGGAACCAGCCGACCACCTTGCCTTCGGCGATGAGCCCCGCGACGGCGTCGCAGAGCGCTTCATCGTCGAGCGATGCGTACGGGATCTCGTTCCCCGTCAGCATCGCAGCCACTTCCTCATCCGAGAACTCGGGACCGAGGTAGACGTCAGTCAGCTCGGGAGACGGGTCGTCCTCGAACACCTCCTGAGAGATGAGGAGCGCGGCGCCGAGCGCGGCGCCGTCGTCGCCGGGTGCTGGCTGGATCCAGACACTGTCGAAATGGCCGTCCTTCTCGATGCGCCAGTTGGCGACGCTGTTCAAGCCGACGCCGCCGGCGATGACCAGATTCTTGCAGCCCGTCGAACGCTGCGCCTCCCGGGCCAGGTTGAGGATCAGCTCCTCGACCACGACCTGGCCGGAGCGCGCCAGGTCCTGGTGGACGGGCTCGAGCTTGCTGCCGGGCTGCCGACGCGGAAACCCGAGCAGCTCCTGCCACCGGTCGTTGTGGGCGATCCAGTTGCCGTAGCGGTGGTGGACGAAGTAGCGCATGTCGAGTTGGAAGCTGCCGTCGTCGTGCATCCACACCAGCTCTCGGAAGCGGTCGACGTATCGGGGCGCGCCGTAGGGCGCCAGGCCCATCACCTTCCACTCGCCGTCGTTCACTCGGAAGCCGAGGTACCCAGTGAGGGCGGAGTAGAGCAGACCGATCGAGTGCGGGAAGTGAATCGCCCGTTCGAGCTGCACGTGGCGGCCACGTCCAACGCCAGTCGTCGTGGTCTCCCACTCGCCTACACCATCCATCGTCAGGATCGCGGCTTCGTCGAAGGGGCTACAATAGAAGGCTGAAGCGGCGTGGCTGCGGTGGTGTTCGGCGAACAGGATCTGCCCCCGATAGCCGGGCAGCACCTTCTCCACCTCACGGAGCACGTTGAACTTGGCCGCGAGGAAAGTTGGCAGCTGGCGGGTGAAGGCGGCGAGTCCGTGGGGCCAGACTGCGGTCAGCGATTCCACGATGCGCTGGAGCTTCATCACCGGCTTCTCGTAGAAGACGATGGCGTCGACCTCGTTGATCGATCGGAAGGAGCCGGCTTCGAGGCAGTACTCGATTGCCTGCTTGGGGAAGTCGCTGGTGTGCTTGCGCCGGCTGAAGCGTTCCTCGGCAGCAGCAGCCACGACCCGGCCGTCGCGCACGAGGGCGGCGGCACTGTCGTGATAGAAGAAGCTGAGACCGAGAACGATTGCCATGTAGATGGCCTTTCGACACCGCGCTCCGCGCGCGGACGGCATCTTATCAGGACCGGATCAGCGTGGTGCGGTGATGGCCCTACTCTTGCCCGCCGTCTGCGTACCAGTTGCCGACCCTTCCAGCACGCTCCCCCTCCCCTTGGGGACAGACGCTGTACGGATCCTTCGGAGCTGGATCGCCAGCGGATGAACCGATCTCCACAGGCTCCAGCGGACGCCGGAATGTTTCCGTCATGATCGGGCCACCATCCCGACCGCAGGTGTCTAGTCGCCAACTCCCTCGAGCTCGTCGACGCACAGAATTCGAGCGATAGGGGACGGCAAGACCCGTGTTGAAGACCGCGAAGCTCCGAGGCGGATCGAACCTACCCACGAAGAGGCGAAGCCGAATGAAGGAATCGAACGGAACTCAAGAAACGGAAGTACTGAACAAACGAAACGATGGGCGGCCAGCATGCCGCAGAAATGTTTCACTCGGCTGCGGGCAACGAGAAGCAGATGTGCGTCTGGTCAGCCGGCTGAGTGTCTTCGTGTGGTGCTGGTCGAGACCGAGTATCATCGCGTAGTGATCTACCACGGTAGACCTGCAACCGGTAGCAGAAGCCACGCGCCGATATCTGCCCTCGTCCTCCGGCCGAGCACCCCAGGCTGCCTGTGAATTCGCCGCGTGGATCCTGGCTGGTTCTCCTCGCTGCTACGGCCTTGCTGGGGCTTGGCTGTGGGGATGAGCCTGCCACTTCCAGAAGCGGAGGAACCTTGGTGGAAAGGCCGAACGTACTCCTGCTGATCGGCGACGATCACGGATACCCCTACTTCGGCTTCACGGGCAGCGAGATCGTTCAGACGCCGCAACTCGACCTGCTGGCGGAGGAGGGCGTCGTGTTCACCCGCGCCTATTCGACGTCGAACGTCTGTCGGCCTGCATTGTGGACACTGCTGACGGGTCTCTACCCGCATCAGATGCACGCGCTGGTGGCAAAGCGCACAGGCACCCGCTTCACGCCGGGCAGGGCGGGTATAGCGCAGTGGCGGGACGCCGACCTGGCGTACGTCGAGGCCATTCGGAGCGATCCCGACACGCTCCCCCGCGCGTTCGCCAGAGCGGGCTATGCGACCTTCCAGAGCGGGAAGTACTGGGAAGGCTCGTATCGGACGGCGGGCTTCGCCGAAGGGATGACGCGCGGGGCGGGCCGCGACGCGTGGAATCAGCTGGGCGGAGAGGGGATCTCCATCGGACGACCCTCGCTTAAACCGGTACTCGACTTTATCGACAGCAATCAGGAGCAACCCTTTTTCGTGTGGTATGCGCAGATGCTTCCTCATTGGCCCTACAACGCACCCGACAGGCTTCGCGAGCCCTACGAGCGCACCGGTGTGTCGCCGGCGGCTGCAGAGTACTACGCAAACTGCAGCTGGTTCGACGAGAGCGTCGGCGAGCTGCTCGAGCACTTGGGGCGCCGCGGGCTGCGCGACCGAACCCTGGTCGTGTATGTCTCCGACAACGGCTTTCAAATGGAGTCCGACGCCAACTACGGCCACGCGCACGGCGGCCCACAGGGCAAGCTCTCGACTCATGAGCAATCGTTCCATACGCCGATCATCCTCAACTACCCGGGCCGCATCGAGGCGGGGCGGGTCGATGAGAGCCTGGTCTCGTCAGCGGATCTCTACCCCACGCTCCTCGATTATGCCGGAGCCCAGGGATCGAGTAGGGCGCTGGGGACCAGTTTGCGCCCCCGTCTCGAGGACCGCGCGACCGAGACGCGCGAACACCTGATCGGCTCGACGACCTTCGTCCGTGTCAGCGAGTCGGAACTTCGCGCCGATGCGAGCGCCCCGGAGCCCGGCGATCCATGGGAGCTGTTGAACCGCGAAGCCATCTTCCACCTTGTGTCCGAGGACTGGCACTACCTCCACAATCAAACGCGCGATGAGCGAGCACTCTACGACGTAGGCGATGCGAGCCCCGAGCCGCGCAATGTGGTCGCCAGCCACAAGGAGCTCGTCGGCGATTACGCGGACCGCATCGAGGCCTGGAAGGCGGAGTTGCTGCGCTCGGTCGGGTCGTCCGAGGTCGACGGGAGCCGTCCATGAGAATCGGGATCGCCACGCGCCGAATAGCGGCGCGGATCGTGTTCGGATGCTGGCTTACGCTCCTTCTGGCGGGCGGCTGCACCGACTCCCGCGGTCGGCCCGAAGGGGCGAGGGTGACTCCCGGAGGGTCGGCCAATGGAAGCCTGCAGCTGACCCTCATTGCCAGCAGCCTCTACCAACTGCTGGGCGCCCGGCTCGGCAACGGATACCAGCGCGCCAAGTCCCGACATCCGTTCCGCGACTTCGTCGATGCCACGGCCCACGTCGACATCGGAGGCAAGGAGATCTCCGTCCGCTTCCAGAAGAGAGCCCACAATCCCCTGCTGTTGGCGGCGGGGCACGATCAGACCGAAACCAGGGTACCCTGGCTGGGAAACAAGCGGCTCCGCCTGATCCTCGGATGAAGCATCCGTCATACCGGAAGAACTCCAAGATCTGGGACGCTCTCCGTCGGGAAAGGTCTCGTCCTTGAGGACCCACGGCGTGAGAACTATTTCGCATTGGGGTCAACTCAATCCGCTAACGTGGGAATCCAGACTAGCCCAACGAGTTGCACGGATTCGTGGTTCAGGGATTCCGATCCGGCCGCGACGGGGCGGTGCGCGGCTCCAGCTCCCACTGGAAGCCGGGCGAGTCCCGCTTCTCGAACACCACGCCCTGGGTGAAGACCGCGGCGACGGCCAGGAACAGGACGCCCATCCAGACCCCGATGGCGGTGGCTCGCGCTCGCGAGACCCGCGCCCACAGGCAGAGGCCTTCGCTGGCATAGAAGGCGAACGGCACCGACATACCCAGCAGGAAGCTGCCCTTGAGCACCGCGAACCAGGGATTGCGCCAGGTGAAGGCGACATAGCCCGCGAGGGTGAGTGCGACCAGAAAAAGCAGCGGTGGATCGGGCCCACGCGGCGACTCCACCGCCCGCAGCACGCCGCGCGCGAGGCCGCGGAAGAACGCCGCGGTGGGCAGAATCGCCAGCAGCAGGATCAGCGTTCCGGCGCGATTGACCGCGTCGCGTTGCGACGGCAGGAAGTGCCGATGGCCGTCGAACCAGACGGAGATGTAGGTGCTTCCCCAGACCGAGCGCAGCAGGTCCGGCGAGAGCACGTACGGGTCGGTCCAGATCGCGAAGGGAAGACGCAGGTAGTCCCCGACGTCTCGCTCACCCGGCGGGTAGTTGAACATGATGCGATGGGTCTTCAGGCCGTACGGATAGAAGTAGCCGTATTCGATGCGG